>Ga0315281_10002077_pt1 | contig 29758 bp, 22 predicted proteins | sample YL17G07_0_MG_FD_204540 | JGI IMG/M metagenome (GOLD analysis project Ga0315281, IMG submission 204540) | Sediment microbial communities from Yellowstone Lake, YNP, Wyoming, USA - YL17G07_0 | ecosystem: Environmental > Aquatic > Freshwater > Lake > Sediment | place: USA: Wyoming | collected...
CCGGGACGAGGGAAGCCGCGCAATCGGAAGTCACACCGGCAAGGAGAAGTTTTGGCTGTCTCCAAGCTGCAAACATCTTAGCAGTGGCATGGAATGCCGTAAGTGACGGAGTTCACAGCTTGCGTGTAAAAATCTTTTTGAAGTGAAAAAAAAGGGCGGGGGGAATGCGGCGTTTCTGCGGGTCGCCATCCCCAAGGTAAATAGGGAGCAATGTGATCCTTACCTCGAATTTCGTCTTCCAGCGCAAGGCGAGCAGTGCACCTTGCCACCCACAACCCAGTACGCCTGCAAGTCAGACGCCATCGGCAAAGCCCATAGCGGATAGCAGGAGATAAACCGCGTTTACCTGTCGCCCCGCCCGCAAAGCAAGTCCGCTTGCATTGCATCGCCACTCTCCTGTCATCCCGAGGATTCGCACTCCCCATTATTCACCATTTTTCCCGGCTCGGATCCGCTGCGAACTCCCTCAAGGTTGCGCTGCAAGGCCGAATTTGTCACGATTGAAGTATTGCACAACTTTTTCCGGTATTCTAAACCTTCCGCCGGATCGTTTATTCTCCATGCCGACACGTCTGTTGTTACTCCTTCTCCTCATGAGCGCGCCATTCGCCTGGGCGCAGAACCCCGCTTCGCCGGGCGCTTCGTCCCGGCAACAGGCTGCCCTCGGCAACATTGCGGCGAAAATCGTCCTGGCCCAGGGTGAGGTGACCGTACTTGGCGCGGACAATCAGGCGCGGCGCGTCAAAGCGGGCGAACTCATACGCGAAGGCGAAAGCATCGTCACCGGAAAAGACGGCGAGCTGCACATGCGCATGGAAGACGGCGGCTATATCGCCGTGCGTCCGAATACCCGAATGAATATCTCCCAGTACCAGGCCAACGGTTCCGCATCCGACAGGGGTATTTTCGGCCTGATCTCGGGAAGCTTCCGCTCCATCACCGGCTGGATCGGGAAATTCAACCGCGACCGCTATCTGGTACGCACCTCGAGCGCGACCATCGGCATCCGCGGCACGGATCACGAACCTCTGGTCATTCCCGCGGGCAGCAACGAGGGCCCTCCCGGCACATTCGACAAAGTCAATGCCGGAGGCACTTTCCTCATGAACGATGCAGGCCGTGCCGACGTCGCGCCCGGCCAGGCGGGTTTTGCCTCACCCGACAGGAAATCATCGCCAAGGGTTCTCGACAGCGTCCCGGCATTTTTCAGGACAACCCCCAACGAATTTCTCCTCGACGGCAAACACGACGCAGTGCAAAACAGCCTCGACCAGTTGCGCGAGCAGCGCCGCGCCGACCCTGCGCAGTCCAGCCAGACAGGCAGCAACCAGGCGCCCAGCCGCAGCATGACGAAAGTCAACGTTCAAAACATCACGCAGAGCCAGACCGGTCTGATCAACAAGCAGGAAATCAATATCGGCAATGCGGTAAAGGGCAGCATCACCGATGTCACCGCAAAAGGCGTCACGCAGAATCAATCCGGCATGCTCAATCAGCAGAAGATGAACATCGGCAATGCGCAGTAAGTTTTTGGTTGCCGTTTCTTGCACGCACAGAGCGAAACCGCCGGCATGACCCGTTCCGGCGCCCCCTTTCGCAACGTTGAGGAGAGCCTGGCGCTGCACGCGTACCGCATGTTCCGTCTGCCGCTGGCGTTGTTCGTCGTCATCCTCGCGGCGGGGGCCGCGGGCTACTGGGTGATCTCCGAGGGCAAGGCTACTCTGGTCGATTGCGTTTACATGACCTTCATCACCGTCGCCACCATCGGCTATCACGAGGTCATTGACCTGCAATACAGCCCCGGCGGCAGGGTATTCACCATGGCCATCGCCGCGGCGGGAATCGCGAACGTCGCCTACATGACATCCAAGCTCACCGCGTTCATCGTCGAGGGCGACATCAATGAAGTGCTGAGGAGGCGCAAAATGCAGCATCGCATCGAGTCAATGAAAAATCATTACATCCTGTGCGGCATGGGCCGCGTCGGTACCAATATCGCCACGGAGCTGATCGCCACCCGGCGGCCGGTCGTTGGAATCGACGAGTCTCGCGAAGCGATCGAAGCTTTCAACGACAAATTTTCCGGCCAGCAAATATTGCATGGCGATTGCTCGGACGACGACTGGCTGCTGCGCGCCGGCATCCACCGCGCCGCGGGCGTATTTGCCGTCACCGGCGACGACTCCAAGAACCTGCTCATCACACTGACGGCGAAGCAGTTGAATCCCGCCGTGCGCATCGTCGCGCGCTGCCACGATGTGCGCAATATCGAGAAGCTCAAGCGCGTCGGCGCCGACTCCATTGTTTCGCCCGATTTCACCGGTGGAATGCGCATGGCTTCCTCGATGATCCGGCCGGCGGTGGTCGGGTTTCTCGACGAAATGCTGCGCTCGGAAAATCGCCTGCGTGTCGAGGAGGTGGTCATCCCCGCTGGCTTTGACGGGAAAACCCTTGCCGAAGTCGCGCCACCCTCGCGCGACTATATTGTTCTGGCGATAAACGATGGCGGCAACTGGCAATTCAATCCCGCCGCCGACTATCCCCTGCGCGCCGGAATCACTTTGGTGGCGATGGCGCACCCGGAGGGGCGGCAGGAACTCGAGCAGCGCGTCAGTTAGTAAAACAACGATCGGCGCTGACAGCCTGAAGAATCTCACCCGTTGTTCCATCCTGCACAAACGCGACCAGACGCAATCTCGCCGGGTCCAATCCTTGCAACGCAGGCAAATCGGCATTGATGGTTGCGGCGCCATTCGCCAAAGGCTCGGGGCCAAACATTCTTCTGACGACATGATCGTGCTGCAGCACCCTGCCGCTGTTTTCTCCCCTGGCGACGCGCGATGTCAACCCGTCCTCGGTCAGCAAGATGTAAATCTCACCTGTGTTCGCCGCGGAAGCGGTCGCCTGTACGGATAACGACAGCGTATCGGATCGGGTACGTTCCCCGCGCATCCTTATCGTCGCGCGCGCGGGCGTGGCGTTGATATTCCTGACCACGCTGCGCAGATTCGCCGGCCAGCCACGCACCTCCTTGCCCCCGGCGTAAAACTCCGGGGTGTAGATCACGGGCGCCCGCGCGACGCGCGACAGCCAGCGCTGGCGTCCGGTAAATTGCGCGTTCGCATAGGGATCCACCCAGCCGAGGTCGTCCCAGTAATCGACATGCAATGCGAGGGGCACTGCCTGCGCGCTACCCATATCCTTGGCAAACAGATTGCTCAGGTAACGATCCGCCGGCGGACAACTGGAACAACCCTCGGAGGTGTAAAGCTCGACGAGCGCGGTGGTGTGCGCGGCGCTGCGCACATCGCACGCCGCCCAGGCCGATTCAAGCAAAATAAACACCAATGCAAGTGAAATAAAAACGTATCGAAGCATGTTTACCTTGTGTGGATAAGCGGCAAGTTCGCCTGGTTGCGAATCCCGAATGGCTGGCGATGCGAGATTTGTCGCCACTACCCGTAAACACTTACATCCGCGGAAATGGCGGGGATTGACTGGAACGGAAGGTCATTCCACCACTGAAAATATTTTTTTCGGGCGCATGTAAGGTTTGCCTTGCGGGACGGGTCTTATCGGTATCGAATGCCCCGGCATTCGGCATTCTTGCGACATAAACTTGAGGAAGCCTGAAAAATGATGGTCGCCCATTTACAACAACTAAGGAGCCGAGAAATAATAAGTTGGACAATTATGGGTGCGCTGGCGGGATGCGATGCAAGACGCCGGTCGCGCCGCATGGCCGCTCCCTGCAAGCGACCGGCAACGCCGCAGCGCGCCCGTCAGTGTGGCCAGAATGTTCAAGTTATTATTTCTCGGCTCCTAAAGGTCAACCTGACGTGATCCACTGGCTGAAACCCTCGGGAAGCCACTTCGACCAGGCAGTGCGCGCCTATTCGGCGCAACTCTACCAGTATGCGATGTGGCTGTGCCGCGACCGGCATCACGCCGAGGATATCGTCCAGGAGGCGTTCGCGCGCGCATGGAAACATTGGGATCAGGTCAGGGACGAAGGCGGCCGCAGGAGTTGGCTGTACACCATCGTACGCAATGAATTCCTGCGGCACAACGAGCGTAGCGCGGCGGCGCCCGATCAGATCGACGACGAAGACGTCAAGGCGCTCATGGACGAGCGCGATTTCACGATTGGCCTGGAAGTACGCCAGGCGCTCGACCGTCTTCCGGCCCAGCATCTCGAGCCGCTGTTGCTGCAAAGCCTGGCCGGTATGACGTGCGAGGAAATCGCGCTAGTGCTGGGAGTCAGTGTCGCGGCGACGATGACGCGCCTCACGCGCGCGCGTATCGCCCTGCGCGGCCTGCTTGACGAATCCTCCTCGCGCCAGACGATATCCGCCCTGCGCGTGGTACGTATCGGAGACAAACCATGAATCAACTTGAAGCCAGGCGCCGGCTGTATGCCGACCCGCGCCACCTGAACGCGGAACTTGAAGCGCTGCTGAAAAACGATCACCAGCTTGCCGCGCTGCGCGAACGCCTGCTGGCGCTCGACAACAAGATTGCCGATATTCTCGGAGAAACCGCTCCACCCAAGGGGCTTGCCGAGCGCGTCATCCTGCGCGCGCGCTACCGGCGCGGTCCGCTTTGGATCGCGGGGCTGGCGGCATCGCTGGCGCTGGTCGCGACGCTGTTATGGATGCAAACACCGATCGAGACGCGGCCCGGCCCCATCGTCGAAGCCATGGTCGATCACGTAATCGATGAGCCCGACGAACTTGCCGACGCCGGAAATATTTCTGCCGAAAACGTCACGGCGTCTCTGGCGCGGATAGGCGTGACTTTCCGCGATGCGGGATATCGAGTGCGCCATCTTGCAGAGTGCGTGGTATCCGGTCGTGTAGGCAGGCATCTGGTAATGAGCACCCCGCAGGGTCTTGCGTCGTTCATCATCCTGCCGTTGCAGGCGGGAGAGATGGCCCGGCGCAGCACCATCGACAAGGGCAGTTTTCATGCCGTGGCGATACCGCAACGCGGAACAGCCATCGGCGCGATCGCCTCCCAGGGCGTGCAGGCAAAGCAGTTGGCCGCGCTGGCCGAACAGATGTTTGTTGTACAGAGCTGACAGGAAAGGAAAATGATGCATATGGATTTTCACTCGTGGTTGCAATCGGAACGCGACTATCTGCTGCGCTTTGCCCTGGCACGCCTCAACGATCGCGACAAGGCCGAGGACGCGGTACAGGAAACTTTTCTGGCCGCACTGAAAGGCGAAACGCAATTTGCCGGGCGTTCCAGCCAGAGAACCTGGCTGACCGGGATTCTCAAGCACAAAATCGCCGATCTGCTGCGACGCGATTACCGCGAACCCAATGTATCGACGCTGATGGGCGATGAGGATACAACCGATAACGATATTGGGGAATCGCTGCCGGCAGGGAACTGGAGCGACCCGCTGCTGCACGTCGAACGCAAGCAATTCCTGCGTCGCCTGCATTCGAGCCTCGAAAAACTGCCGGACAAGCAAAAGCATGCCTTTGTCCTGCGCGATCTGCACGATCGCGACAGCGATGAAATCTGCCGCGCGCTGGGTGTCACATCGGGCAATCTGTGGATACTGCTGTTCCGCGCCCGCGCTTCGCTCAGAAAGAGTCTCGAAGAAGGTGGCGGATTCGCACTGGGTACAGGATACTGAATCCATGAAACAACACACTTTGCTTGGGTGAACCATGGCCAGAAAATCGATACTGCTTTGCATGGCCTCCGAGGAGGAGGAAGACCTGTGGCGCAGGGCGCTGGCCTCGCAGAAGATCGTGTCGAACGCGATCCCGGCCACGCAAAGCCTGGTCAGCGCGATATCTTCAGGCACACATACCAGTGGCGAGCAGGCGCTGCTCGTCGATTCTGACAGACTCGCCGCCGAAGGGGTCGCCCCCGCACAGCTTGGCGCCTGGCTGGCGAAAAAGCAGCCGAATCTCGCTCTGCTCCTCTACCTGGGCCAGCGCGTGGTTGTGCATGAGCCCGAACTGTGCTGGGCGCGCATAAACGGCATACACGCGCTGATTCCCGGCGTGGCGCCTGCTGCGTGGCGCGAGTCTCTGCTGCCCGCACTGAACCAGGTAGCGGAATGCATTGGCGAACCCAAACCCGATGCCGTCATGCTCGAGCAGATCATACGTATCCTTCACGGCAAGGGTACGGAAGGCGTCAATGCCAACGTCACCTGGACCCATTCAGCCATACAGCGCCTGGAAAGCATCGGCGCCGACATGAGCAAGCTCGCCGCGCAGATGCAGGATGCCGGCAGCGTGGAAGTGCGGGATAGAACCTATCGGCTCAAGCCATACCGGTCCTGCTTTATCGGCTCGGAGGCCGTTGACTGGATGGCCTCGCACCTCGGCACGGATCGCGATACCGCCGTGGTGGCGGGGGATGTGCTGAGGCGGCTGGGATATTTGCATCATTCGGTGCGCGAGCAACCGTTCCGCGACGGCAATTTTTATTATCGCTTCAGCCAAAACGCGAATACCTCGTCAAATATAGACCTCAACGAGATCGCACGCAGCATGCGGGCAAAAGGCGGCATCCACATTGCCGACCGCGAGTATCGCGGCAAGGCCTATCCGAAATGTTTTATCGGCAGCGATGCGGTTGACTGGCTATGCAGAAACTTCCAGCTCGGCGTCGGCGAGGCCGAGGGTGTAGGTCAAAGCCTCATCGACCTGGGCGTATTGCATCATGTTGTCGATGAACATGGGTTCTGCGACGCGAATTTCTATTATCGTTTCCGCGCGGACGAAGTGCGCGCATAGCCGCCCCTCTCGCGCCCATTGCAGGTCGCATTCCTGCAGCCTTCGCTTGAACTTCCCGGTTCGCTGCCCAATCTAACTTGTTGTGTTTGGGCAGCATTCGTGAAGGAGCAAAACCATGAAGAAACTTGCACTGGTTTGCATTGCTTTGGCAGCGCTTTTCGGCACGCAGCAGTCAGCTTTAGCAGGTGGGCCGATCGGAATACATGCTACGCCGCCCCATCCCGGCGGACATTTTCCAGGTAGCCATGGCCGTCCCGGTCACTTTTCCGGACACTACTCCGGTTCAAACTGGGGGATCTATCTCGGTTTGCCGTTACTGTTTCCCTGGATTTATTACTCGCCTCCACCGGTGTACAGCTACCCTGCCCCGCCGTATGGCTACCCGGCGCCGGCGTACAGCTACCCCGCACCGGGCTATGTCGAACCGGACGCGCCGGTTTACGTCGAGAAAGGCACCCAATACCGCTGGTATTGCCGCGACCCGGACGGATATTTCCCCAATGTACAAACATGCGACGCGCCCTGGGAACGCGAGGAGGAGGAGCGTATGCCGGCGCCGTTTGGCGCCCCAGGCGCCCCTGCACAGTAGCGGACGCGCGATACCCTCCTCGATCGCTTCGACCGATGCCGCATAACTGAAGCGGATGTGCTGTCCCCGCCACGCGCGGGCCGAAGTGGATGTCGGCATGGTTTGACTTCTTTTTAAATTGTCGAATCGACATGACGGTTTGAATCGCCCATGCGCTCATGCGGCCGCCTCACGGCGCCGAGTCCCGCGCTGCGCCTTTTCCATGCACTGTTCGCCCATCAAGCCGTCATCTTCGCCTTCGCATTGGCGCGTATGAAATCCTCCATGCGTGCCACACCTTTATTTACCGCTTCGTTTGTCACCGCGCAGGGAAAGCGGATGTATTGGCCTTCGCCGGTCTCGCAGTGGTTCCACAATAGATAAACTAACAATAGTTCCCGTATGTGGAACTTCTGTGCTATGCTCCGCGGATGAGCCTATTCAAGAACACGCATGCTGATCGTCGGGCGCCAAAAACTACATGATTTTGCGGGCTCGCACGCCGACGCTCGTTCGTGGATCGAGAACTGGATTGCCGATACGGAGCAAGCGCGCTGGCGCACGCCGCAGGACATCAAGAACGTCTATGCGGCCGCGAGTTTTCTTGGCAATAACGTGGTGATATTCAACGTCAAAGGCAACCATTACCGGTTGGAAGTGAAGCTAAGCTACAGCACGCATGTCGCAATAGTCCGCTGGGCCGGCACACACGCCGAATACACCAAGAGAATCAATTGAAGATGGTCAAACGAATCATGAATCCACGCATCATCAAAACGGAAAAACAGCACGCCGAAGCGCTCGCCGAGGTTGAACGACTGGCAGCCGACGACCCGGCCATGGGATCTCCGGATGGTGACCGGCTGGAATTGCTTGCGAAGCTGGTGGAGGACTATGAAAAGCAGAGATTTGTGTTCGCACGCCCGGACCCGCTGAGTGCGATACGTTTTCGCATGGAAGAACAGGGCCTGCGTCAGAAAGACCTTGCACCGATCCTCGGCGGCAAGAATCGGGTATCGGAAGTGCTCTCCGGCAAACGCGCACTGACGCTTGGTATGGTCCGCTCGTTGAGCGAATCCTTGCATATTCCGGCGGAGCTTCTGGTGCGCGAACCTGCGGCGCCGTACGGCAGCGACAATACGGACGACGATGAAGAAGCCATTCAGATGCCTGTGCTCGTCAAGTCGGGTTTCTTCCTGAACGAGGACGTTTCTCGGCTGACGGCGCGCGATGTCGTTCAGCGCTACTTGAAGCCGCAACGCGGCCCGTTGTATTTGAAGCGCACCATTACGTATGGCGCCACACCCGAAACCGACAAAACCAACTTGCGTCTTTGGGTGGGCCGCGTTCGCGAGCTTGCGCTCGCCACTCGCAAACAACGCGGCTCCTGGCGCGAGGGGACGTTGAACGAAGACTTTCTTGCCTACATCGCGAGACTGAGCTGGTCGGAGCGAGGCCCACGGCTGGCGCAAGAATTTCTCGCCGAAAAAGGCATCGCGCTGGTGCTGCTCCCGGTCTTGCCGCACACCAAACTCGATGGTGCGGCCATGCTCGATTCCGATGGGGCGCCGGTTGTCGGCATGACGCTTCGGCAGGATCGTATCGACAATTTTTGGTTTACTCTGACGCACGAACTCGTGCACGCCTGGAAACATCTGCCTGAAAAGGAATGGGTGATTACGGATGAAGGCATCGAAGAGGGCGCCGAAGACGATGCGAAAGAGGCCGAGGCCAATCGGATCGCGCGCGATGCGTTCATTCCCCGTGCAACCTGGAAACGCAGCGAAGCCTACTTGAAGCCTTCCGCCGCAACGATCCGCGCACTCGCCGAAAAACTTCAAATTCACCCCGCTGTGATCGCTGGCCGCTTGCGCAAAGAACGCACTGGCTATGGAAATTTCAGCGGTCTCGTCGGCCAAAAGCAAGTGCGGAAACTCTTTCCAGAGGTGAAGTGGAGGCGATGATGCCTGGCTCATTTATGGGGTGTCTTCGCCATTGGCATCGCCCCCATCCCCGCCTTCCCCCGTTGCCGGGGGAAGGCGCCAATCGGAGATAAGTAAATAAGTCGCAATCAAGCACCCCGTGGCAAGACCACGGGGAATTGCCAGTTAAATACGAAGCACTACACTAGTCCATCGCATTGTCGCGTATGAATCGCGCCATGCGCGCGATACCCTCCTCGATCGCTTCGACCGATGCCGCGTAACTGAAGCGGATGTGCTGTCCCTCTTCTGGCGCGCGTGGCCCGAAGTGAATGTCGGCGAGCACTGCGACACCGGCTTCGACGAGCAGCCGCTTGCGGAACTCCTCCGAATCCTTCGCGCCGATCATGGCGCACGCTGCGCTGATGTTGGGCCAGGCATAGAACGCACCTCCAGGATTCCTGCACGTCACCCCCGGCACGTCATTGAGCAACTTGACGATAAGATCGCGACGCCTGAGAAAGCTTGCGCGCATGCTCTCGGCTTCGGCCTGCGGTCCGCCGATCGCTTCGACCGCCGCCCATTGGCTGATGTGCGAGGCGCACGATTCGGTGTTGGTGATCCAGCGCGTAAAGTACTGCGCGAGCATCCTGTTCACCGCATAGCCGATACGCCATCCGGTCATTGCCCAGGTTTTGGAGACACCGTCGCAAACGATGGTGCGCTCCTGCATGCCCGGCAGCGAGGCAAGCGAGCAGAACTCGCCTTCATACACCAGCCGCGAATAGATTTCATCGGCGAATACCCACACTTGCGGATGGCGGCGCAGGATCGCGGCGATACTTTCCATCTGGACTTTCGGGATGATGCCGCCGGTGGGATTGTGCGGTGAATTCAGTATCAGAAGCTTGGTCCTGGGAGTGATTCTGCTTTCGAGTTCAGCGGGATCGAAGTTGAAGTCATGTATTTCCCGCAACGGGATCATTACCGGCACCGCACCCTGCGCGCGAATCTGCGATTCGTAAATCGGAAAACCGGGGTTGGGAAAAATGACTTCGTCTCCTACGCCATAGTCGGTGACTGAAAGAATGGTGTAGGCGATGAAGGGCTTGGCGCCCGCGCCGACCACCACCTCGTCCGGACTCACCTCGATAGCGCGTGTGCGGCTGACGTAGTTTGCGATGACTTCGCGCAATTCGTCGATGCCGGCCGATGGCGTGTAACCGTGTCTGCCTGCGCGGATCGCCCTGGCGGCGGCATCCTGAATGTTGAGCGGCGTGGGGAAGTCCGGCTGGCCGATGCAGAACGAAATGATGTCCCTGCCCGCGCGCTGCAGCGCGTTTACCTCGGAGAGAACTACAAAGGCATTTTCGGTGCCAAGCGCGCTGGAGCGTTGGCTGATGGATGGCATGGTTCCTCCGGACATTACAAAGCGGCGCGTGCCCGGCGCATCAACTGACCGGTCACTACTCTGGTTGCGAGTCCAGGCGCTTGTTCAGGCCCGGCCGGGGAACCGTCGTCCAACACCTGCCTTTGGCCGGGGTTGTGTAAAAACTCGAAACCAATCTGATTTCCGGGTCGCCTTGAGCATGCCAAACACCGGCATGATCAAATGCGGCGCGCACTACCAAGCCGCCTTCAACCGGAATTTTCTTGTCTTGGTAATTTTACACAGTTGAACCCATACCATACGTACGGGAAATCGGGCAGTCGTGCAAGGTCTTCGGCGGTCACTGCGGCTCAGGAGCGGGCGGCAAGGTCAACAAGCTCTTGCACTTCTCCCATTTGGTCCTTCACCAGCCAGTGGGTGAGATCGCCGCTCGATACAACAGCGAGCACCTTGCCGTTTTCCACAACCGGCAGGTGCCGGATGCGCCGCTTGGTGACTAAATCCATCGCCTCGCCGACTGTCGTCGCCGGCGGAATGCAGTATGGGTCCCTCGTCATCACCTCGGAGATTTTCGTTCTGACGGGATCAAGGCCGGCGGCCAGCACCTTGTTCAGCGCATCCCGCTCCGTGAATATGCCTGTCAACCTTTCGCCATCCATGACGATCAGGGCGCCGATATTCTCGGCGGTCATCGTGCGCACGCACTCCGATACCGGAGTGTCTGGTGCAACGGAGTGAATCGCCTGGCGCTGTTCGAATATTCTGTCCAACGGGACACTGCGCTTGTCTCGCGACTTCATGAAGTACACTGCAGCGGCGGCGATGATCACGAACAGAATGAAAATGTACATCGGCGCTTCGCCAATGGTCTTGAGTAATTCCTCCTGTGCGGCAAGCGCTGCCGGGGAAAGCAGCGCGAGACCGATACCGGCAGTCGAATTGCAGAAAAGATCTCTCATCGCTGTTTCTCCTCGATAACGATGCAGATTACGATCCAGCCTCTCACTTGCCACAGCGCCGGCCCGCGCGCGGGTGCGGCGTTACGAAGCTGAATTATTGGCAATGTTCATAGGTGAACATTGATACATTGCACCCGGTTGCGAACGACGTCAAGCGCAGCAACGGTGCGGAAAACCCGCACATGCGCATCACTCGCTGCAGCATGCGGCAAGTGCAATTGCATGAGTTGCGCATGAATAGGGGAGCATGCGACTTGAAGCAATGTTGTCGATACATCAAACGTTCGTCATTCCGGCCCCCGATTAAAGCATTCGAGGGTAGGCTACGGCTGGAATCCAGTCCGCCGTATTTTTTCTAATGTTGGCCGGGACTGGGTCCCAGCCGCAGCTGGGACGACGGGGTTTTTAGGCTTAACCGAGTGATATGGGATCAGTGATGGCGTGTAGTCAGCCTGTCGGCGCGTATCGCCTCGATGGCGGCGTCCTGGATGTTTAGCGGCGCGTCAAAACCAGCTGGCCAATCCAATACAAAACGAAATGGCGACTTTGCCCGCGTGTTGCAAGCGCTTATCTCGGCAAGGACTACGAAGGTGTTTTCTGTATCGAGATCGTTGGCACGGCGGCTGAGAGTTGGCATGGCATAGCGCAGGTTTCCTGCTGCGCCATTGTAGTTGCTATCGAATATCGCGATCGATCAGCAATTGCACGCCAGAGGCGCCGAGTTTCACGGCGGAGAGGCTGCCTTCAAGATCGCCCGGCTGCGCAACCGCCGTTCCGCTTTTGGAAACGCGCGCCACCAGGTTCACTTCCTTCATGCTGGAAAGACGCGCGCTCGCGATCATGGAACTCGAATCGTCCAGCGTAAAAGCAAAGGGCAACTCCGCGGCAGTAGCACGCACGATGGCGACAGGCGCTTTCGACTCGCCCGGCGCCCTGGCAAACACGAACAGGGTATCGCCTGGCGCGACTTTTCCCTGAAGCGCCGGGGCAAGGCGCACGCTGCCGTTGATGCCCGCGCCTGCCGATGACTGGGCGGCACGCTGCAAAAGAATCGGAGGGCCGGCCGGTAGCCCCGCGCGCGAACGCGCTTCGGCGATATTGGCGGAAATGACCAGCGCATGGTCGCTTCCTGCCGGGAGCAGCGGCAGAAGCTTGGCCCACTGCGCCGCAGCCTTCTTGTAATCACCCGTGTCGTAGGCAACGCTGGCATCGAGTTCAAGCGCCTTTTGATTGGCCGGATCGGTCTTGAGCGCGCGCACCACGAGGTCTTTGGATTTGGCGTCGAAGCGGCGTCCATTTGCCATGGTGTGTGCATCGGCATAGTCGGCCAGCATTTGCGCGTCGCTGTCGCCGATCAGTTTGTGCGCACGTTCGAATGTGCTTGCCGCTTCGGGATAACGTTTCAATTCGACGTAGGTACGTGCAAGCAGCACCCAGCCATTGCCATCGTTCTGCCCGGAAGCATTGAGCCGTGCGGCCAGCCGCTCGGCCATGCCGTCAAGATCGGAAAGACCACCGTGCGGCGCCTCTCCCTGCTTCGGCTCGAAAAGTGACGATGGGACTTTTTCCGTATCGGAGCGCCCCAGCTTCCAGTAGAGAATGCTGCCCGTGACTATGGCCAGGAAAGAAATGACCGCAACAACGAGGGACATTTTTCTGCCGGAGAAGGGCATGGCCGCAACGGAATCGCTCTTGACTGAGTGGGCGGGGATATCGTGTGCCGCGGGAGTATCGCCGACAGGCATGGGCATGCGTTTTTCACGCAGATAAGCAGTGAGCAGAAACAAGAGCGCGGCGACTGCCACACCCGCACAAGCGATGACTATGCTGAGCATTTACGCATTCGGGTTGTTTAAAAATCCCAGCGGTAGCCGACGAAGTAGAAACGCCGTGTCGTTTCGTCGTCGACTGTCGCGCTGGTAGTCTGGCTTTTCTCCCAGGTCGCTTCGGCTTCAAGATATACCCTCGACGCCAGCCGATAACTCAACTTGAAACCAGGCGTAGTTCGTGTCAATTTGACGTCCTGGTTATCCTTCTGGCGGTAGTATTTGAGCGATGGCTCGAACACCCATTTCTCGCCAAACGGTACGCGGTCGGTGAGACCGATCGAACTGGCCTTGTTGAGTTCGCCGGTAAGATGGCTGCCATTCAGCACCAGGACATCGTTTTGCTTGAGCAAGCTATTGCCGATCAACTGCAGCGAATAGGTGTACACGTTCCCGGTCGAGGGCGCCGCGGGCAGCAGCCCGATCTCGGGCGTTCCGGTGAGACTGGATACGCGAACGTCGGCGCCGAGCAGCCATTTCGGTGTGATCGGCTGAGTCACGCCTAAATACATGACCTTGGAAATCGGCGTGATCTGCTGTGCCTGGGTGCGCACGTCGCTGGTGCCGAAGGTGTCGAGCAGTTCGCGCAAGGTGAGATTGGTTCCGGTGAGCAGCGCATTCGACAACTGCAACGAAGGCGAGCGGCGGTAATCGCCAAGCAAATTGAGCGCGGTCCCGGAGGGCAATTGCCACGTCCCCTGCAACATGCCGACGTTGATCGCCTTGAAGCTCAAGTCGTAATCGACCAGTGTGAACATGGTGCGTTGCGAATCGAAATAACGCACCTCGGCGCCTACCCCGCTGCGATCGGTGAGGCCCTCGAGCCGCTGCTGGATGGCGTAGAAAGTCCCGCTCCACCGGTCGGCGATGTTGTCGGCGTCGACCGACACGCCGTAAAACGTCGGTTTGGCATCGGCAGAAAGATCGACAGGACGGCCTGCAACCGCATTCAGGCGCGTGCGTTGTCCGATTCCGTAACCCACCTGTGCCCCGTCAAAGCGCCCGAGAACGCCGCCGCTGGTGGCGGATTGCCGTCCGACCCGCCCCATGAATTGCGTATTCAGGTTCTTTGCCTCGGCATAAAGGGCGACAAGACGGTTGCGATTCGGCTGGCTCTTGATAAAGCTCGTGGTCTGAGTATCGCGTACCACCACGCGGTCATCCCAGTCGTTCGCCGTATACCGTCCATTCAGATCGACATTGGTGACCAGCGACGACTGGTCGCTCGCGGTGAGAGATAACGTATCGATGGTGGTTGCATTGGTTGCCGGCGTGAAAGTCGTGATCTGCGATTGCGTGTCGGACTTGCCACCGTAGTAGTACTGCGACAGGCTACCCCAAACAAGCTTGGTGGGCGCCTTGAGCTTGGCAGCGGCCGGCTTCACCAGTTCCTGTGTGGCACTCACCGCAGGACCCGTCCCGGCGAGCGCAGCGAGACGCTGCTTGACGCGATTGGTATCGACGCCGGCCGGATAGAGCTTGAGGAACAAATCGTACTCGGCGCGCGCCTTGCCCGCATCGCCCTGTCGTTCGCGCGCCACGCCGATCAGTTCCTGTGCTTCGCGCGATGCCGTAGTGGGTGGCAGATTGAGGAGCTCGTTGAGAAAATCGATGGCGCGCAGGTTGTCGTTTCCCTCCAGCGCAGTGCGCGCCTGCGTCAGCAGACCCGCGGCTTTCTGTTCCGTATCGGGGGCAGCGGACGGCGCCGGCGCGGACGGTTCCTCGGGCGCCTGCGTCACAATGGCGGACGGCGGCGCGGGCTTGGATGGCGGAAGTTCGCCAGGCACGGGCGCAGCCTGCCTTGGCTCCGCTTTCACCACCGCCTTGGGCGCCACAACTGGCGCCGGTGTCAGTGCGGGAAGCACTATCTGGATCGAGCGGTTATCGCGTCCGGGACGGACCTGCGCTTTCACCGGGGTTTCGAACTGGATGTCGAGGCGGCGCGTGCTTGCTCCCGTGATCAGCGGATAGGTCACGCTGAAACGCGGCACCAGATCGCTGGCGGGTGGTTTGCGAAACTCTTCGAAGGTTTTTCCGCCATCGCCCTCGCTGCCCGCAAGGGTAAAGAAGACCTGCACCAGGTCCTTGCGCGTATTGCCCGCGCTTCGCAGGAAATGCACGGGAACGCCGAAGCGTATGGTCACCACGGCGTTCACGGGACCTTCGCGCGCCACCTCGACCTCGTCGAGAATTTGCGCCGATGCCAGGCGCGCGCACAGCAGCCAGACCAGTAAAAGCAGGGACGGCCGGCTCCGTGCCGATCGTAAAAATTGCATTGATGTTCCCTCGAATTGTTATCTTGTCGTTTCGCTCATTTTTTCAGACCAGGCCTGCCGCCGGATATTGCACTGGGCGTCATGGGCTTGGCCATCGGGATCGCGTCGCTCTTGCCGGGCAACGGCGGGAACCATGCCATGGTGCGGTGACAGGTGTCGCAGGACGCCACGGTGAGAACGTGATTGGCCGGCTTGCCGCTTGCTCCCGCGCCGTTGTGGCAGGTGAAGCACGTTCCGGGCGGAACACCGGTATGGGTGTAGTGCGCAGGTATCCAGGTCGTGGTGCGGTGGCAGCTATCGCACGACAGCAATGTCTGCAGGTGGCGCGCCGGCTTCATGGGCGCCGCTGTACTGCCGTTGTGGCAGGTTGAGCAGCCGCCGGGGATCACACCCGCATGGTTGAACTTGGCGCCCGGTATCAAACCCGGCTTGGCGATCGGCACTGCTGCTGCGCCGGGCAGAGCGACACTATCCTGCACCGGTCCAAGCATGAACGGTTTGGTCAGCGTATTGACCATGCTGGCAGGCGCTCCAGGCGTGCGCAATACCGCGCGCTTGGAGAATGTCTGGGGGGTATGGCAAGTGCTGCCGTCGCAATCCAGCCCTGCGAAGTGCGTTGCGTTCTTGCGTTCCTTGACCTCTATGCCATACCACATCGTCTTCATGCCGAATTCGTGGCAAGCCATGCATTGCAACGACGCCACGACCGCATGCTTTGTTGCATTCAGCCTGGTGCCGCCCCAGCTCGTGTAGTTGGTCGGCGCGTGGCAGGCCTCGCACTCCGCGCCCGCATAGGGGATATGGGGTTTGGAGGTAGGCGGCGCTTTCGGAGAGGTGCCGAAAAAAGTCAGGCCGGGGCCGTGACACTGATCGCAACCCGTTGTCGTTCCGGTGTGATTCATCTTGGTGCCTGAGAACGTCGTGAAGTTGGCCGGCGCATGGCAGAATTCGCACGCCGCAGTGTACGGAATATGCTTGGGCGGCGGCGCCTTGGGAACGAAGTTGGTCGCGAACACCAGATTCGGGCCGTGGCACTGGGCGCAATTGCTGGTAATACCCTGATGGCTCATCACGTACTTCGAGTAATCGCCCGTGGTGTGGCAGGTCGCGCACGCGAGCGAGGTCGGAATGTGATTGAGGGGTTTGGTCGCCGTCACGAACGTCGAGGTCGAGTGGCAAGCGATGCAATCGCCGGTCGGCGGATGCGACGGCGACTTGGCCAGCCCGTTGGCGCGCGTCACCATGGTCACGCCGAAGAAGGTCTTGCCCGTCTCGTGGCAGTTCGCGCAGGTTTGCGCCGCGACCACCGTGTGCATTGCGGTCGTCATGACCGTGCCGCCGAACGTCGTGAACTTGGACGGCGAATGGCACGCCTCGCAAGCCGCGCCGCTGGTCGGGATATGCGTGCTGGGCGGGAAGCCTTTGGGGGTGAAGTTGGTCGCGAACACCAGGCCCGGGCCATGACATTGCGAGCAATTACTCGTAATGCCCTGGTGATTCATCGCATAAGTCTTGTAGTTGGCCGGATTCGAATGGCACAGCGCGCAAGCCTGTGAAGTCGGCAGGTGGTTGATGGGTTTGCCGACGCCGGTTTTGAACGACGTAGTGACGTGGCAGGCGACGCAGTCGCCGCCCACACCCTGCACCGGATGACTCGGATCGGCGGCCGGTGTTGGCCGTGTGACCATGGTCACGCCGAAGAACGTCTTGCCCGTCTCGTGGCAGACATCGCACCTCGTCGCCGCCACAGCCGTGTGGTTGATTACCGTGCCCGAGAAGCTGGTGAAGTTGGACGCGGAGTGACAGCTCTCGCACGCAATTCCGGTCGTCGGAATATGGGTGGGAGGTGGCGCCCCTTTGGGGACAAAGTTGGTCGCGAACACCAACCCAGGACCATGGCAAGTCGTGCAACCGCCGCTGATGCCCTGGTGGTCCATCGCATACGTCTTGTAGTTGGCCGGATTGGAGTGGCACAGCGAACACGTCTGCGTGGTTGGCAGGTGATTGATCGGCTTGGTGGCCGCACCCTTGAAGCTTGTCGTGTTGTGACAACCGCTGTTGCCGCATTCGCCAGCCGGCGGATGGCTGGAAGATACCGCCAGACCGTTGGCGCGCGTCACCATGGTCACGCCGAAGAACGCCTTGCCGGTTTCGTGGCAGGTGGTACACGGAATTGCCGCCACCACGGCATGGTTGATCACCGTGCCCGAGAAGGTCGTGAAGTTGTTGACATTGTGGCAACCCTCGCAGGCGATCCCTGTAACAGGAATGTGGTTGGGTGGCGGCGCCTTGGGGACAAAGTTGGTGGCAAATACCAACCCCGGGCCATGACACTGCGAGCAATTGTTGCTGATACCCTGGTGGGTCATCGAATACGTCTTGTAATTGGCCGGATTCGAATGGCACAACGAACAGTTCAGCGTGGTCGGAATATGGTTACCGGGTTTGCTGACCAGCCCCTGGAAACTCGTCGTATTGTGACAAGCGCCGCCGCAGTCTCCGGTCGCCGGATGAGTGGACGAGACCGCGAGACCGTTGGCGCGCGTCACCATGGTCACACCGAAGAAGGTTTTACCCGTTTCGTGACAGGTAGTGCAGGCTGCCCCCGCGACCGCGGTATGCGCCGCGGGCGTCATGATCGTGCCGGAGAACGTGGTGAAGTTGCTCGGCGAATGACACGCCTCGCACGCCGCACCGCTTCTGGGAATGTGCGTTGCCGGTGGCGCCCCTCTGGGAACGAAATTGGTCGCGAACACCAGACCGGGCCCATGACACTGCGTGCAATTGCTGGATATGCCCTGGTGGTTCATCGAATACGTCTTGTAGTTGGGAGGATTCGCATGGCAAAGCGTGCAAGGTTGCGACGTCGGCAGGTGATTGAGCGGTTTGACGCCCGCGCCCTTGAAACTCACGGTGCTGTGGCAGGTGCTGCAATCGCCGGTGGCTGGATGGCCCGGATCTATCGCGACGCCGTTGGCGCGCGTCACCATGGTCACGCCGAAGAATGTCTTGCCGGTTTCATGGCACGTTGCGCAGGTCTGCGCCGCGACCACCGAGTGCATCGCAGGTGTCATGGGCGTACCGCCGAACGATGTGAAATTGCTCGGCGAATGGCATGCCTCGCACGCCGCGCCGCTGGTCGGGATATGCGTTGCGGGGGGCGCGCCGCGGGGAACGAAGTTGGTCGCGAACGACAATCCCGGACCATGACACTGCGAACAATTGCTGTTGATGCCCTGGTGGTTCATCGTGTACGACTTGAAGTTAGGTGGATTCGCATGGCATAACGTGCAAGGCTGCGAGGTCGGCAGATGATTGGGCGGTTTGACGCCCGCACCCTTGAAGCTCACGATGCTGTGGCAGGTGAGGCAGTCGCCGGTGGCGGGATGGCCGGGGTCTATCGCGATGCCGTTGGCGCGCGTCACCATGGTCACACCGAAGAAAGTCTTGCCGGTTTCGTGACAGGTTGCGCACGTCATCGCACTCACCGCCGAGTGATTCATGGGCGTTCCGCCGAAACTCGAGAAGTTCGACGTCGAGTGGCAGCTTTCGCAGGTACTGCCCGTATACGGTATATGGTTGGGGGGCGCCGCCCTGGGCACGAAGTTGGTCGCGAACGATAGTCCCGGCCCGTGACACTGCGAACAATTGCCGCTGATGCCCTGGTGGCTCATCGAATACGTCTTGTAGTTGGTCGGATCCGTATGGCACAGGAAACACGCCTGTGTCGTCGGCAGGTGATTGAGCGGTTTGGCTATCACACCATCGAATACCGAGGTGTTATGGCAGGCGCCGCAGTCTCCGGTGAGCGGATGGTTCGGATCCTGTTTTGGCGTGGGCCGGGTGACCACCGTGCCGCCGAAGAAATTCAAACCGCTTTCGTGGCAGGTAGTGCATGCAACGCCCTGCACCGCGGCATGGTTCATGAGCGTGCCTGACCAAGTGGCATAGCCGGTGTTGCCATGGCAACTATCGCAGGCGTTGCCGGAAACCGGAATATGATTACCTGTCCTGCCTGAAGCGGTGGTGCCGTTGTGACAGCCGCCGCAAGTTCCCGCCTTCACGCCCTCATGGTTGAAGTGCGCAGGCAGCCAGCCGGCTATCGTATGGCACGAGTCGCACGAACTCGATGTCACCAGGTGTTTCACGGGTTTGCCAACGGCAATGGTGCCGTTATGACATTGCTGGCAGGTACCTTGCGCAACACCTTTGTGGGCGAACAGCGTCGGCTTCCACGCAGTGGTTCTGTGGCAGGTATCGCACGTATCCGTGGTCGGGATATGGTTTACCTTCTTGCCGGTTGCGGATTTGCTGTCATGGCATTGCGCACAAGTTCCAGGCACCACTGCGGAATGGTCAACGTGAGCGGGGAGCCAACCTGTCGGCGCATGACAGGCGTCGCATGCGGAATTAGTCGGGACGTGCCCCGGTTTCTTCCCTGGTGCGTGTGTGCCATCGTGGCATTGCGCGCAGGTGCCGGGCAGGACGCCGACGTGGTCGAACTTGGTCGCCGGTTGCCATGAGATCGTGGTATGACAGGAGTCGCACGACGTTGCGGTTTGCAAGTGCGTAGCCGACTTGCCGGTGGCGCCCGCGCCGTTATGGCATTGCGCGCACGAACCGGGGGCGACATTGGAATGGTTGAAACCCGCGGGCAGCCACACCATGACGCGGTGGCAGGAATCGCACGACGCCGTGGTAACAATGTGACCGGAAGGTTTGCCCGGCGCGGTCACGCCGTTATGGCATTGCGTGCAGTTGCCCGGCATGACGCTGGCGTGATTGAAACGCACGCCATAAAACTTTTGCGTGGTATGGCAGTTATCGCAGCGTTCGGTAACCGGAATATGCGTTTGCGGCATGATCACGCTGGAAATCTTCGCCGCAGGGCCGTGGCAAAGCACGCAGTCCTTCGGCGTCCCCTTGAAGATGCCCTGCACGTGGCAGGTTTCGCATTTGGCCTGCTGGTGCACGCCGGTGAGCGGGAATCCCGTCGTCAAGTGATTGAACGAGTCCTGTCGTATCGACTGGCCGAGGGCCAGCATGGGGAGCAGCATTGCTCCGATCAGGAACGCCATGAAGGGCGAGAAAAGTGCGCCCATAAAGGAAAATCGTTTGGTTGAAGTAACGGGGGTCATTTTAGGACTCCTCTGGCCATTCCGGGTTTAATCTGGATAAACTTGGTTGTAACGTGGCAGCGTTCGCAAACGCGTCCGAACTTCCCTTCATGTACGTCGTCTTTCTCGTGGCAGGCCGCGCAAACCATCGGCAGGTGCATGTCCCTGGACGATGTTTTGTGGCACACGTCGCAACGCAGCCCCTTGTGGCCGCCATCGAGAACAAACTTGGTCTTGCGGTCATGGTCGAAATCCCACAGCTTCCAGTCGCGCGCATTATGGCAGGTCTCGCACTTGACGCCGAGCGAACGCTTGTGCTTGTCGTCTTTTTCATGGCACGAGAAACAATCGCTCTTGGCGTCCTTGAATGCGGGCGTGAGATGGCATAACTTGCACTCCACCTTGTAGTGCCTGCCCAGCAGCGGGAAGCGTGTGACGTTGTGGTCGAAATGGGGAATTTTCTTCCAGTTATCCTCGACGTGGCAATTCTCGCATTTTTCGCCGAGCTGATTTTTGTGCTTGTCGTCCTTGCGGTGACAACCGATACACGCAGTGGGTGTTTTCTCCTTGTAGAGAATCCCGGCGTGGCAACTGTCGCACTTGGTGGTGCGGTGCGCGCCTCGCAACGCGTACTTGGTGTCGCGGTCGTGGCTGAAGCGGATGTGATTCCACGCCGTGTCGGTGTGACAGGTTTCGCACTTATCGCCGTAGCGGCCTTTGTGGCCCTTCTTTCCGTCGTCATCCTTGCGATGGCACTCGACGCAGGCGAGCGGCGTGTTCTTGAAACTCTTGTTGTCGGCGTGGCATTTCTTGCACTCGACATCGGCGTGTTTCCCGGCAAGCGCGAAGCGCGTCTTGTCGTGGTCGAACTTGATCTTGCCCCATTTATCCTCATTGTGGCAGTCGCCGCATTTATCGCCGAGGGAACCGTTGTGCTTGTCCTCCTTGCGGTGGCAGGCAATGCAGGCGCTGTCGAGCTTGTCGCGGTATAGATGGCCGGTATGGCAGCTATCGCATTTGGTGGTGCGGTGCTTGAAGTGCAACGGATACTTGGTCGCCGTATCGTGATTGAAGGTGGATTCCTTCCAGCTTGCCGCGGAATGGCATTTCTCGCACTTGTCGCCGTAGCGCCCTTTATGGCCATTTTTACCGTTGTCGTCCTTGCGGTGACAGCCGACGCAAGCCGAAGGCGTGTCCTTGTAATCGCTCGTATTCTTGTGGCAATCCGCGCATGGCACCTTGATGTGTTTGTCGAGAAGCTTGAAGCGCGTCTTGTCGTGATCGATGCGCGTCTCTTTCCAGTTGACCTCGTTGTGGCAGTCGGCGCATTTCGGCCCGAGCGAGCCTTTGTGCTTGTCGTCCTTCTTGTGACAATCGTTGCATCCTCCTGGCGCGTCGCGGAATTTTTTTCCTTCGGCATGGCAGGCGTCGCATTTGGGCTTGAGGTGTGCATCGCGCAGCACGAAGTCGGTGAGCGTGTGGTCGAACTTTTTCTGGTCGAAGGGCGCGATGTTCGCGTTGCGCCCCTTGTGCTCGGTATGACAGGTGCGGCACGCGTCGAGCTTGATGCGGCCGTGCATGCCCTGGTGCTGATCGATATCCTGGCCGACGGGCTTGTGACAGTCGGCGCAAAGCTTGTCCTGTGCAGTCTTGTTGAATTTGATGTGGCAGTTGGCGCAGTCGTTTTCGTACTTGGTATGTCCTTCGATGAGCTTGCCGGGCATGAGCGCGCCTTCGAGCTGCGCCCAAACGGGTGAGGTTCCCAAAAGCAGCGCCGCGAGACCGATTCGCATCGCCAGCGCAAGGTAAAGTGCTGCTTTTCCGGTGTGTGCATGGTGGTCTACAGTCATCAGTACATGTGCACGGCAAAGATATGCGCGATCGCCGAGAACACCAACATGTAAACGAAAGGGACGTGGAGAATATGCCACAGCGCGAACAGGCGTTCGTACGCCTTGAATTGCGCAATGCCTTGGGTATTGGATAAAAAACGCGCGATCAGTTTTTCGCCCTTGCCGAGACGCCTTTGCAGGGTGGCTTCATCCCATCCGCGCGCATTGGCCGCGGCGTACAGCCCGGTGTGCAGCGCTTTTCTTGCGAGGCGTTTGGTGCGGCGCGCCTGGAAATCGAGCGCGAAAAAACGTAGCGGGTTGCGCAATCCCGCAGCACTGGCAAGCTGAGCGCTTTTGCTGAAATTCCGGAACAGAGCACCAAGCTCGGGAAGGAGGACCAGCCAGGTGCGCACCTCCTCGCTATTCAGACCGGCCTTGGCGCGAAGGTCGTCGAGCGACGCCTGGCGTCCATACAGGCCGTGGTGGATACGGCGGTAAATATAACGGCCAATAATGCCGCTGCCCGCCACCAGCACCATGCTCCAGAAGGCGATCTTGGCATTGAGCGAACCGAGCTTGAAAGTCGAGTGCAGCAGGATGAGCAGCGGACCGCCGATACCGAGCATCATATGCAATGCAAACCAGTGCTTGACCGGGCCGAGCGACTGAAACACGCGCACGCGCTTGCGCAGCGGATAAAGAAACAGCACCAGCATCATCGAGGAGCCGACCAGGCCGAGATAATAGCCGACGCCGTCGCCTGATGTGTACAGGCCGGAGTTGCCCAGGAGAATAATGAGCAGGCACCCGGAAATCGTGGCAATCCACGACCACAGAGTGCGTCTCTCTTGAATCAGCGGCTGCAAAGGCGCTACGTGAAATAGGCCCTCTACAGTGAGTTCACCGTGCATTTTCTGTCTCGGGGACAGGTCCATGATTGCGCCCCACACCCGCCGAGTCCCGGACAGACGGATGATAATTATTTCATTATTAGATGTGGGAATTAATCCCACTGGTGTAAAGATACCGGTTAACCTAACCGCAAGTCAAGCTCAAGCCATGCCAGGCATCGCCTGGAGTCACACTTTTTAGTGACAATTCATAGACAAACCCCAGCATACTACAATATCCTCAAAATCCCTCCCTGGCCGGATATGGCAACGCCGGGCGTATCGAATTTGCAACAAACTACGGCGATTAAAGGTATTTACGGCAGTTATTTTACCGTTATTAATTTTCCTCACTAAAACATGAGCCAATATCTCATTTATTTGATTCCGCTGCTGATTATTTTATGGATTTACACGCGTAAACGTAACCGTCGCGAGTCCGAAGACGCCCAGCAACTGAACGAGGCAGTGCAGGCGGGCATGGTTGAGCCGCCCTCGCTACATCCCGTGATCGATCCGATCCGCTGCATCGGTTCGGCGAGCTGCCTGCCGGTGTGTCCGGAAAAAGCGCTCGGCTTGATCCGCGGCAAGGCACAGCTCATCAACCCCGCCGTGTGTATCGGCCATGGCGCATGTTTTGTCGCGTGCCCGATGGATGCGATTACCCTGGTCTTCGGCACCGAGCGCCGCGGCATGGACATTCCGCTGGTCAAACCCAATTTTGAAACCAATGTCCCTGGTCTCTTTATCGCCGGAGAGCTGGGCGGCATGGGTCTCATCCGCAAGGCTGCCGAGCAGGGCAAACAGGCCATCGCCCACATGCAGGAACTCGGCAAAAGCCGCGGCGCCGCCGATTACGACGCGATTATCGTCGGCGCAGGCCCTGCCGGCCTTTCCGCGGGGCTAGGCGCAATCGAACGCAAAATGAAATACCGGCTTATCGAGCAGGAAGATGGTCTGGGTGGCTCGATCTACCAATATCCGCGCAACAAGATCGCCATGACCGCGCCGGTCACCTTGCCCATCGTCGGTAAAATGCAATTCAGTGAAGTCAGCAAGGAAGCGCTGCTCGAGTTCTGGAAAGGCATTGTGAGCAGAACCGGACTCAAGGTGAACTTTTCCGAACGCATGGAATCGCTCACGCGCGATCAGGCGGTTTTCCAGGTTAAAACTTCGCGCGGCACCTACCGCGCCAAGACGGTGCTGCTCGCCATCGGGCGGCGCGGCACGCCGCGCAAGCTTGGCGTCACCGGCGAAGCCCTTCCCAAGGTGGTGTACCGGCTTATCGACGCGGCGCAATACGCGCGCATGAAAGTGCTGGTCGTTGGGGGCGGAGACAGCGCCATCGAGGCTGCGCTCGCCTGCGCCGAACAACCCGGCGCCAAAGTAATAATCTCCTACCGCAGCGAGGCTTTCAGCCGCATCAAACCCAAGAACCGCAGTCTGCTTGAAGAAGCGGAAAAGAAAGGGCGCGTGAAGGTGCTGCTGCGCTCCAACGTCCGCGAAATTCGCGATAAAGACGTGATGCTGGAGCAGGACGGCAAGGAAATCATCGTGGCCAACGATGCGGTGATCATATCCGCGGGCGGTATATTGCCGTCGGAATTTCTCAAGTCGATCGGCGTTAAAGTAGAAACCAAATACGGGACAACGTAGCGGGATGCGTACCAGGATGGGCTTTCTTATCCGGTAATACCTCACTTCAACTCCTTCCCCTCGCCGAGGGGAAGGATGGGATGGGCATCCTCATCCGGTATTACCTCACTTCAACCCCTTCCCCTCGCCGAGGGGAAGGATGGGATGGGGTATTCGTAAGCACAACCCAAGGGCACCTCTAATAACCGGCCCACGGCAACGACGAAATTCGGCCTGAGGATCGTGTAGCTCAATTTCTCCCCGCGCATGCCGATAGTTCTAAAGCCGCCTTGGCGCCGGCACGAGATTAACTTGAGATCACCGCAACCTACTGCCGCAAGGCACAACTCCCGAACCTCGACCGAAGAACCGGTCGCAGAGGAGAGTCTGTCCGCGCACGCGTCACGCCTGTTACGGTTCAGGGTGAGCACCAAAATTACCGCCATTCTCGATGCCGGCATTGCGGCGCTGCAAAGGCTGCGCAAGAGTAGCGGTGGCGCGCAAACCGCCGAGGAAGACGGGGATAGGTCCAGATCGAGGACTGACAAATCGGGCGGGAGGCAGGGCGCCGCACAACCCGCGGCAGAGACTGCAGCCGCGCCGCCCAAGTCCAATCGCCGGCTGCGCACTTTCCTGATTTATGTCTGCCTGTTACTGGCGGGCGGCATGGCGGGCGGAGCGCTCGCCTATAATCTGCTCGAAAATCTACTCGGCAAACAGTCCGCTGAAAGCCGTCGTCTCGAGGCGGCAGCGGCAAAAAATGCCAAGTCCAGCACCGACATCCAAAATGCTCTTGAGGACGAAAAGCTGAAGCGCGCCGAAGCGGAGAAAAAACTTGCGTCGTCCCTCGCCGAATATGTAAAAACCACGGCCGAAAAACAGAGGCGCCTCGACGCAACGGAACAAAAGCTGGCAACATTGCTCGCCGGCGAACGCACGCGCAACGTCCCGCGCCTGTCACCTGCCAGTCACACTGCCGGCAAGGCGCGCACCCTAAAAACGGGCGATTGCGTGCTGGATACGAAAAACATCGCATCCCTGAAAGGGTGCATCGACGAGTTCAACCGGTAAGCGCATTCCCCCTGGAAATACCCGTCTGGCCAAGCCTATTCAGCGGCTGATTTCGATTTTTGCCGCCTTGAGAATGCCGCCGGCAATGCTGCCCGTGGCATGCACCTTGAGGCCATTGGCGAGGTCAGCCGCCTTGCCGCCCTCGAATACGGCTGCGGACGCATCCACAACCTGTCCATTGACCTTGAAATTGCTCACGGCGACAAAATTGGTGATGTAGCCTTCAACCTCGACACGCGAATCCCCATTGTGGTCGTCCGGCTTAAAAACGATCTTGCCCGCGCTGAGGATGCCCCCATTCAGCGTACCGGTCACAGAGATGCGCACCCCGTTGGCGAGCCGCGCCGCCGTGCCCCCCTGATAGAGCGTCTGCGCACCGGTTGCGATGGCCTGCCCATTCACCTTGAAACTCGCCTGCGAAACGAATGCGGTGATTCTTCCCTCGATGGTGACCGTTTGCGACATTTCCGGTGGCGTTATGGTGATCGCAACGGCACCAAGAATGCCGTTGCGCACCGTTCCTTCCGCAGTCACACGCACGCCGTTTGCCAGACTGGCTGCGCTGCCCCCGGAAAATACCGTGGCAGCCGTGGTGGTGACCGCCTGTCCGTTGACCTTGAAATTGACCGAAGAAATAAATTCACCGATCAGCCCTTGCACGGTCATCCGCTCGCCGTCGCTTGGCGAGGTATCGACATAAGCGACTTGCGTGGCGCGCAGCACGCTGCCACCGGTTGTTCCCTTCACGTGTACAACACGCGCATTGGCAAGGTCGGCCGCCGTACCGTCCTGGAACGTCGCAAGCGAGGCATCGACAAGCTGGTCGCGCACCTTGAAGTTGGCTGGAGAAAGAAAGTCGGTTATCGGCCCTTCCACCTCCATGGCCGTTTCCTGGTTAACCGCGAGAAACTCGATTTTCGATGCATTCACGATTGCCCCGGCAACTATACCCTCGATCTCGATACGCTTGCCATTGGCGAGGTCTGCGGCCGTGCCATTGACGAACTGCGCCCCGCTCGCATTCACGACCTGCGCGCCAACGCGGAAGTTCGCGGGCGAAATATAAGAGGAGACAAAACCTTCGATTTCCACACGCGTGCCTGTGGCTATGCTTGCCTCAGCTACGCCTTGCACCCGCGTCGCGGCAAGAACTCCGCCCGCGGGAAGCTGGCTGGCCTGTACCCTGACTTTCAACCCATTGGCAAGTCCGCCTGCAGGAATATCGCTCAGGTTTGCGCCGGAATAATTCACCGTCTGCGTGCCAATCTGAAACGTGGTAGCAGCCAGAGCACCGACGGCACCCTGCACTTCGAGCAATATTGCGCCGGGGATCGGCTGGGGGTGCCGCTCGATTCGCGTCGCCACCTGCACACCGCTCGCCATGTCGTCAAGGCTGCTCACTTCAACCAGATCGCCTGCCAGCAAGTCCGGCAGTCCCGCCGCACCCTCGTAAACCGTGCCGGCATTGGCCATGACGCGCTGACCGAGGACGGTGAAGCCGCCAGCGGCAAGATCTATGGCGGATAGCGGCCCCAGCGCGACTCGCGAAGCCGTTATCGATTCAGCCTTGCCGGTACCCCTGGCAGGGTCGATCGTGCCGCTCACCTCGACCACCATGCCGAGCTTGAGTTCGCCAACCGGCCGGTCGGCAACGCCGTTGATGGTGACTTGCGCAAGCGTATCGTCGAACTCGACGCCGTTGACAATGACGCTGCCGAAACCCGTGATCGGCCCGGACGCAATGCCCCCCGTGCCACCGCTGCTGATCCCGGCGATGTTCGTGCCTCCGCTCCCTCCGCAAGCGCCAAGCGCGGACAGTATGGCGAAAATGAATAGTCGTCGAATGAAACGCACAAGCATGGCAATCTCCGAAAGCTGTTCTGGCCGGGTCACGTTTTCCTCCTGCGTACGCTCGACCGTGGTGACTTGTTTCGCGCCTTGCCTGGGCTGCCACTTTCACCGTCATCGCCCTTGACGGGCTGCGGCTTGTTTTTGTCCGAATAGAAATAAATACCGAAACGCATGCGCATGCCGGTATCGCCCGACTTGGCGTCGCGGTCATCGAGCTCGCTCGCTTTGGGAACGATAGCGCGGACAATTTTTTGCCACTCCGCGCGCACCAGCGCGGCGATTTCCTCGACCGAAGCAGCGCCCAGACGGTCGCCAAAGGTTGCCTGTTCGAGGAACATGGGATCTTTTCCGAGCATGTTATGAACTGCGGCGGAGAGGTGGTCGTGAATATTCTGGCCAAAGTAAAACGCCATTTCCGCGCTACCCTGACCGGGGACGAAGGCATTCCGATTGAGCACCACACGATCTTGCGAATCGAGTCGCACCAGCTCCAGACGCAACAGCTCATCGAGCAGTGCGCGTGCGCGCACATCCTTGCTCACCGTCGCGGCGAGAAATTCAAATGATTTTTCGCCACCCGTGCTGGCGAGTCGCGGCAGTGCAAGCGGTTGCTTGCGTAGGTTGAGGAAACGCGCATCGCTGATCCAGCGCGTGAACACTTCCGCCGCCAGCGACAATTCGCGCGACACCGCGGGCGGGGCGGAAGCGGCATTTTTCAGCCGCCGCACATCCTTGCGATGCAGCCCGGTGATAAGGCTGATGCGGCTCGCAGTCTGGTTGTCCCCCGGCGCGACTTCCTGGCTGGCGATCTCAAAGTAAATGTCCTTGAGAAGATGGCTCAACGCCGGGTAAGGAAGGCCCTTGGCGAGCAGCAAGCGTACCAACGGGCGCAGCAAGTGGCGCACCGCACCTTCAAGGGCGGTAGCGGGGTCGCCCGGTGCCTCGGAGTTTGGCTTGCCGGCCATGCTGTGCGGGTCCTGTTAGTTTGCAAGAGTGTGACGTGGGAAGTTTTCCCATGTACGGTGATTATAATCCCGGATGTTAAACTTGGGCATCGCATATTGAGGTAACCGCCATGACCGCGCGCCAACCCTTCGCATCCCCTTCCAGTCTCGACCACGACAAACTGCTTGCCCATATCTCCAAACAGTGGGACGAAGAAATCGTTCCGCAGCTCATCGAGTACATCCGCATTCCCGCCAAGTCGCCCGGCTTCGACTCCGCATGGGCGGCGCACGGCTATCTACATGCCGCGGTAAAACAGGCACAGGCCTGGGTTGCGGCACAAAACGTACCCGGCCTCAAGCTCGAAGTGATCGAGATTGCCGGGCGCACCCCGGTGCTGTTTTTCGACATCCCCCCGACCGGCGGCCTCGATGCCCGCGCCAGCGCTCTCTTCTACGGCCACCTCGACAAGCAGCCGGAAATGACCGGTTGGCGTGACGGTCTGGGGCCGTGGCTTCCGGTTTACGAAGACGGCAAACTTTATGGACGCGGCGGCGCCGACGACGGCTATGCGGTTTTCGCCGCCCTCTCCGCCATCACAGCGCTCGACGCGCAAGGCATCGCGCGCCCGCGCTGCGTGGGTCTCATCGAAACCTGCGAGGAAAGCGGCAGTTACGACCTCCCCGCGTACCTCGATCTGCTCGCGCCA
>Ga0315281_10002078_pt1 | contig 29754 bp, 23 predicted proteins | sample YL17G07_0_MG_FD_204540 | JGI IMG/M metagenome (GOLD analysis project Ga0315281, IMG submission 204540) | Sediment microbial communities from Yellowstone Lake, YNP, Wyoming, USA - YL17G07_0 | ecosystem: Environmental > Aquatic > Freshwater > Lake > Sediment | place: USA: Wyoming | collected...
CAAATTACGGCTATGACGATTATTCTAAGTGGCAGCGTGGCGTGGAACGTGCCATTGAGTTAATCGGAACGTACGATCTTCAGGTTCCCGGCCAGTCCATTCTGGAGGTTGCCTGCGGTGATGGTATGACTGGTATTGCAATTGCCAGTTACGGCCATCGCGTTGAACTCATCGACATCGAAGATTGGCGTGATCCACGTGCAAAATCACTGGATTTCAGGCTCGGGGACGTATGCATTGAATCGGGTTTAGGCGGAAGTGACTATGATTTCATATATTCTTTCAACGCGTTCGAACATCTTCCGAATCCCGATATAGCATTAGCAAATATGGTCGCTGCCTGCAAGCCTGGTGGGCGAATATTTATGCAGTTTGATCCTCTATATGCCAGTCCTCTTGGATTACACGCCTTTTCTTTCATGATGCCTTACCCACAGTTCCTTTTTGCTGATAGCTTGATTCAGGAGAAAATCAGGGAGTTGGGGCTGCAAGATCTCGGCAACGAAATGGACGTATTGCAGCCCACAAACAAATACAAGCCATCGAGTTTCCGCCGGGTATTTGAAACATCGGGATGCAATGTTGTCTTCTATTCAGAAAACCCGAACCCTAGACACCTAAACCTCATCCTCCGTTTTCCGCACGCTTTCTGCGGCAGGGGGCTTACCTTGGAAGACGTTACGACTTCAGGGGTGACGGCCTTGTTACAAAAACCATTCCAGGCAGGATAGTCCTTTTGAAGCCCACACTCACCAGCATGAAAAATAAGAGTGCGGCTTCGGTTGTCATCGTTTCGCACTTCGCGCCATTTCCTCCGCGGGCGGGAAATGAATATCGACTTAGCAGGCTCATTCTTTGGCTGCACGAAAAGGGGTTTCATGTAACTCTTGTGGTCCGTCCTATGGATGCTCTTACACCGGAGCAACGCAATGCCTGTCGAGCACAGGTTTCAAACTTTTATGTTTTTCCGCTGCGTCAAGCCAGAACTGGACTTTTTCAAAGGATGGTCGCTTGGCCGACTGTATTGGCGACACGAATTAGAGCACATCTCCAAAACAAACGTTTGACCTTGGAAGAAAGGCAGCAGCTCAGCGAAACCCAAGCCTTGGAGGACCGCTTTGCTCCAACGAGGTTTGTCGGCTTTGTGCGCAATATTATTCGGCAGCAACGTCCCTCCATCGTCATCGCAGAATATGTTTTTACTTCCCGTGTGCTGCTCGGGCTACCAAAAAAAATCCTGAAAATTATCGACACCCATGATCTTTTTTCGACCAAAAAAGAGAAAGTAATTGATCTTGGAGTTGATGATCCTCTTCATCTTAGCCGACCTGCAGAGGCGGCATTGCTCCGCAGGGCTGACCTGGTATTGGCAATTCAGCAGCAGGAACGCGAAGCGTTGTGCAACATGGTGCCTGATCGAGCTGTTGTCAATCTCGGTGTAGACTTCCCGATAAAGCTGTCTCCACGCAAAGCCACAGGAAATATACCTTTTTCGGAGGCGTGTAATTTACTCATGGTCGCTTCGGATAATGCATTGAACCGCCGTGGGTTACAGGAGTTGCTTGATCACGCGTGGCCCGGGATTGTGTCTGCGGCACCGCATGTGAGACTAAGGGTGGTGGGCAAGGTGGCTGAAGGAATGCAATTCAATCAACCCAATCTGGATGCTGTCGGCCCTGTAGATGATTTAGACAGCGAGTATGCCCAAGCCGATATTGTGTTGAATCCCGTCCGGGCGGGAACGGGGCTGAAAATCAAGAGTGTGGAAGCTGTCTGCCACGGGAAGCCCTTGATCAGCTTTCCTAACGGTGTTGATGGTTTCACCCATGATGAAGCCATGCCCTTTATTGTTGTCGATTCGTGGCAGGACTTTGCTCAAGCAGTGATAGCGCTATCGCATGACCCCGTGCATCGCGAACAACTCGCCGGGCATGCAGAGAGTTACGCAATGAGGTATTTCTCCAAGGCGCCGGTTTTTTCCGAATTCGAAACCTTTCTGCGGTCTAATTTCCCCTGATGCAACCATTTGGCTTTAATATCATCGGCAACATCAGCGCCAACACCGGGTTGGGAGTTCACGCGCGTCATCTGGTCACGCTCATATTGGACAGGGGCCACCCTGCAAAACTTTTCGACATTGACCCGGCAGGTGAACGTGGCAGGCATGACACACGGTTTACAGAAATTACGGTAAATGAAACCGACGAACTGCCTTTTGCGATCAATCTGTTCGTGCTCCAGCCTTCCGTTGTATTCGCTTTTCTGGCAGCCCATCCTGAGTTTGCCAATGCAACAGATCGACTGCACGCCGCCGTAGCCATGTGGGAATTGACTGTCGTGCCCGAGCGCTGGAAACGGGGCTTTCAATCGCTGGACGTGGTGCTGGCCGCTTCGGATTTTGTGCAGGGCGTTTTCTCGGCGAACCTGTCGGGGCCATTCATTGTCCCCGCCCCCTGCCCGCTGTATCTGCCAGAAGCTGTCGCACCTGATCGCGCACGCTTTGACCTGCCCAGTGAATCCGTCATTTTCGTCACCAGCTTCGAGCCGGCCAGCGATCCTGAACGCAAAAATCCTTTCGCGGCGATTCGTGCTTTTCTCAAGGCTTTCCCCAAAGAGGGCGGTGCATCGCTCGTGATCAAGGTTAACAATGCCAGGCTGGACGGTAAGCCTCATCCGGCGGTTACGCAGTTGCATGACCTGTGCCGCGGGCATGAGCATATCCGGATTCTCGATGAGGTCTTGAGTTATCAGGATGTGCTTTGTCTTTATGCAAGCTGCGATGTCTTCATTTCCATGCATCGTGCCGAAGGCTTGGGGCTGGGCTTGATGGAGGCCATGGCGCTGGGCAAGCCGGTGATTGCAACGGCATGGTCGGGGAACATGAGCTTCATGAACCATACCAACTCATGCCTGGTGGGGTATGAGTTGATCCCTGTGCGCAGCGAACTGCCGGTTTATAGCCGGCGGTATCTGGGCGAGCCCGCCCACTGGGCTGATCCTTCGCTTGAGCAGGCGGCGGCGTGGATGCAGGAGTTGACACGCAATGCCCTACTCAGAGAAGACATTGGGCGGCGTGCGGCGGATTCCATGGCCCGTTATCAGACGCACGCCAAGGAGGGGCGCTTCCTTGATGAACTCATTACACTGCAGCAGCACCGTGCGTTTCTACCCGGATTGGGTCAACGCCCTACCCCTGCTGAGCTATGGCAGGCTGCTTCACAAAAAGACGCTGGTTGGGCAGGTAAAATGCGAGCTGAGATTCAAACGCTTTGGCATACACGCATCGCGTGGCGAATAAACAAGAAATCTTCACATTGATCCATATCAACAGCATAAACTCAACGCGTAACTTTGAATTGATCACAACCAGGAAAGGCCAGCGAAGATGCTTAGCAAAGCCATAAAGAAACTGCCTTATATCCGGTCTCTTGTAAAAGAAAGGGATCAGTTGCATGGCTTGGTCACGGCGTGGAAACGGCACCTCCGTTACGTGCCTCCCGGCCATTTCTACTCCCCGATACCGAATCTGGATTACGTGAGGGCAAACGAGGCCGCGATCTTTGGCAGCACGCCCGAAGTCATACCGGGGGTAGATCTTGCTGAGTCGGCTCAATTGCAGCTTCTGGAAGAGTTTAAGAGATACTACGCTGAGCTGCCATTCACCCCCCATAAGACGCCCCCGCTTCGTTATTTTTTCGAGAACCCGGCCTATTCCTACTCGGACGCGATCACTCTGTACTGCATGATCAGGCATGCTCAGCCCAAGAGAATCGTTGAAATCGGGTCGGGCTATTCCTCCTGCGCCATGCTGGACACCAATGAATTGTTCTTCTCAGGTGGCATCAAAACGACCTTCATCGAACCCTATCCCGAGCTGCTGCTCTCTTTGATCCGACCTTCCGATCAGGAAACCATTGCGCTTATTCCAAGCAAGCTCCAGGATGTAGGCGCCGAGGTTTTCCAGTCACTGGAAGCAAACGATATCCTGTTTGTGGATTCCACGCATGTATGCAGGATCCATAGCGATGTAAACCGGATTTTGTTCGAAATTCTGCCCAGCTTGAAAAGCGGTGTCTATGTGCATTTTCATGACATCTTCTATCCCTTCGAATATCCAAAGGAATGGGTGTATGAGGGCCGAGCATGGAATGAGGCTTATGCACTTAGGGCGTTTCTGCAATTTAATAGCGCCTTCAGAATCGTATTCTTCAACACCTATCTAGAGCATTTTCACAGGCCATTCTTCGAGAAGCATATGCCTCTATGCTTGAAAAATCTTGGTGGAAGCCTATGGATACAGAGGCTTTAGGCGAAAGGGACACACCACTCATTTCAGTTGTTGTACTCAACTGGAATGGTGCTGACGATACGCTTGCCTGCCTGGATTCGCTTGAATCACTCACCTATCCAGATTTTCAAATAATCGTGGTTGACAATGGCTCGACCGACGATTCACTGGGCAAGTTGCGTGCTTACAGCAGCCCCTATCCACTGGTGCTGCTCGAAACTGGGCGAAATCTGGGCTATGCCGGGGGCAATAACGTGGGCACGCGCCATGCGCTGGAGCACGGTGCGGATTTTGTGCTGGTGCTGAACAACGACACCACGGTGGCACCTGATCTGCTTGGGCAACTGGTGGACGCAGCGCGGCGCAACCCGGATGCTGGGGTGCTCAGTGCACGCGTGATGTACTTCGATAACCCTGAGAAGGTGTGGTTTGACGGTGCACGGTGGAACGAGTCTGCACTGCAACTGGAATGGCCGGGGCAGGGCGAGAGTGAAACTAATCTCGGCACAATCGACCATGACACCGACTACGCCTGCGGTGCGGCCCTGTTCTTCCGCGCTGAGGTCGCCCGGCAAGTTGGCCTGCTGGATGAGACTTTTTTTCTGGTATGGGAGGAAGTGGACTGGTGCTTCCGCGCCCGCAAGGCGGGCTGGCGTTGTCTAGTCGTGCCGGCCGCTCGGATATGGCACAAAATCGGCGTGTCCTTCGGTAGCGAATCTTCGCCGCTACGGATGTATTTTAGTATCCGCAATGAGTTGTTGTGGTTCAGTCGGCACGCGTCACTTTCTGCGCGGCTGCGTCTGTGGGCGAAAAATTTACGGCGCCTGATACCCAAACTTCATGTCAGCGCCGATCCCGGCATCAGCTTTGCCAAGCGTTTTGTGTGGGCCATACAGGATTATGGTCAAGCCTGGTTGGGGCGTGGCTCACGTCTTGAGTATCTAGCCGCACGGCAAGCGATCATGGACTATGTACACCGCCGCTTTGGCGATTGCCCGGACGAGGTGCGTGTCTGGAGCCAGGCGTGGGCAGCACAGCACCTTGCGATCCGGCCTAAAAATGGCCCATGACCAAGCCATGACCGAATTCGATCTCAACACGTTTTTTGCTGAAGATAATCCGCATCTGCACCTTGGCCACGGGCAGCGCGGCCGTGCCGATTCCGGCAGCGTGCAACGGGTGCGGGATACGTTCGAGGGTGCGGACTGCGTTTTTTTTCGTGCCGATGCCGCCCCCAGCTTGCGGCTTGATGGCACCTACGCGCTGCAACGCTGTACCGCCGGCGGCTGGCTGCTGCACAGCCGCGATTCCGCTGCGCCGAGCTACTGGTTGCCCGCCCCGGCGACACTGCGGCGTGTCAGCGCGCAAGGTCACATTCTGGAAGAACGCAGCGCTGAATGGGGCGATTTCGATCTGGATTCGGGCGGCGTGAAAATCGCCTTCGAGGCCATCCCAGAGGGCTGGACGCTCGATGCGGTGATCTGGCGACTCGGCGACTCCACGCTGCTTGAAGAGCTGCAAACACTCGCGCCGATCGAGACCCAAGGCTATTTTTTGCTCGGCTCGCACACGCGCTACGGCCAACCCGCGGATATGTACCGCCACCTGATCCACGGCTGGGTGTATGAAGACCGCTACGCTTGGCCACACAAACGCCGCATTTGTTCGGAGAACGACGCGCACGCGCTGTACCTGATTTTTAGCGGCTTGGAACGCACCACTGGCAAGCGCATTTATGGACTACTGAAAACGCAGTTGCTGCTGTCGGTGTTGTCACGTCAAAGCGAGGACGGCGGTTTCCGCCACGGCGAGTGGACGGATGGAATGGAATCCCACTACCGCCTGCACTGTTCGGCTATGCATCTGATGCTGGATGCCCTGAGCGAAGCCGATGACCCGGTGGTGCGAACTGCGCTTGCGCGAGGCATGCACTTCATTTCGGACAAGCACGACAATACCGTCATCGGTGCCTGGTTTTATCACGATGAGCTGGAATTGACTGAAGCCGGCATGAATGGCGCGCCTTTCAAATGGCTGCCGGGACAGGCGTTGGGCAAATCCACGCATAACATGCTGGTACTCAACACACACCTGGATATTCTGATCGCGCTGGATCGCTACCGTCAACTGAGCGGCGACGCGCAATACGCCCCGTTGGTCGATTCCGGCGTGAAAAGTGCACACGCGGTGTTGTCACTGAGATCCGCAGAATGGCTTTATCGACTGCTTTTTTCCGCCATAAATCTGACCCTCCTGCCCACCGCACAGGCCATGCGCCTGCCGTTGTGGCAACGCATGTGGAAACGCATCGGCTGGCAGGTGTTCATTCCCAATCTGTACCGCATCAAGAACCGTTTTCCGCGTCTTGTCATGCCGGGGGGGTATGTTGATCGTCACTTGGGGCTGGGCAGTTGGGCGTTTCACTATCACACCGTCAATCTCATGGATCTGGTGCGTGCACGGCGGCGCTTCGGCGGCACCCAATTCGACGTAGTCATTAGCGAAGCTGCACAGTTCGCCCAAGCCAGCGGCGTACGTGGACGCTGGAAAGAATTGAGATACGAGCGCTATGCGCTGGGCTTCTGGGCTGAAGCTTTATGGCATCTGTGTGGGGAATTCCCCGATCATGTCGAATATCGTGGCTGGTATGAGGAAGCATGCGCCGACCTGGGGTTCATGAACATGGGCCTGCCGCCATCCTCATTGGGTGGCAATGCGGAAACTGCACTCCCCCACCGCTCCGGCCTGAAACTTGCTACTCTGCGTGCGTGATATTGATGACAACACCCATGAAAATCGGCCTCATTGCTCCATTTTTTATGCCGGAAATCGGCGGCGCCAATCTGTATTGTTATGAGCTGGCACGCGCATTGGGCGGACTTGGCCACGAAGTCCATGTCTTTTCCATTCCGGGTGCGCTGGAGGACCCGGCGTATCGCTTGCACCCCATCCTCACCCGTGTGCTGGAACAGGATATTCCGGTGCTGCTGCAGCATGATATGGACGTGTGGCACAGCTTGTTTTTCTACCATGCGCCACTGGCGCTGCATCGGCCCAACGTGTTTGCGACCGTACATGGCGATGACGGTTTCAGTTTTCAGTTGCGCCTTCGCCTACCCGGTCGTGATGACCTGACGCGCCGCCTGCTGTGGCGACTGCCGAATCGCGTTAAATCTGCGGCGGGTACTGCGATCAACTATCTGGAAGGCATCTACAATCGTCGTGTCTACCAGCAGGCCGTGGACAAACTCGCCGGCATCATCACGGTCAGCAGCTTCACGCGCGACCGTTTCGGTGACCGCTATCGTGGCGCAACGCGTAAATCCGCGGTCATTCCGCCGGGCGTATCCGAACGTTTCTTTGCCCCGCGTCCCGGCCATCACCCCGTCACACATCTGCTCACCGTGACCCGGCTTGATGAAGGCGACCGCATCAAGAATGTGCATAACGTCATCGCCGCGCTGGGGCGCCTGAAAGATCGCTACGATTTTCAGTATCAGATCGTCAGCGGCACTGTCACCGGCGGCTACAGGACCGAACTGGAAGGCATGATTCGCGATCTGGGGCTGACCGAACGCGTCGCCCTCGTCGGCCGCAAGACCGACGCGGAGCTGCTCGATCTTTATCACGACACAGGCCTGTTCATCCTGGTCTCATATTCCGAGGCCAAGAATTTCGAAGGTTTTGGCATCGTCTTTCTCGAAGCCAACGCCTGCGGCGTGCCCGTGCTCACCTCGCGCGACGGCGGCATGCGCGACTATGTGGTGGATGGCGAAAACGGCATTTATGTGGACACGCCCGATGCTGACGGCATCGAAGCCGCCCTGGTACGATACTTCGAAGGCCGCGACCGCTTCGATGCCGATGCCATCCGCGCCAAACCTGAACCCTATCGCTGGACGCACATTGCTGAGCGGGTGGCAGCGCTCTATCAGGACAGGCTGCGCTGATGTGCGGCATTGCCGGCCACTACGCCTATTCATCTGACGCGCCTCCGGTGGATCGGGAAGCGCTGCTGCGCACGTGCGACAGTATGACTGCGCGCGGGCCTGACGGAGGGGGACTCTGGTTGTCCGATGACAGGAAACTGGGGCTGGCGCACCGGCGGCTCGCCATCATCGATTTGACCGAAGCCGGCGCACAGCCGATGCACAGCGCAGATGACCGATACACCGTCACCTTCAATGGTGAAATCTACAACTACCCGGCGTTGCGCGTCACGCTCGAAAAAGAAGGCGTGATTTTCCGCTCGCATTCCGACACTGAGGTACTGCTGCATCTTTATCGTCGTGACGGCGTGGCGATGGTGGAAAAGTTGCGCGGCATGTTCGCCTTTGCACTATGGGATGCGCACACCCGCAGTCTGTTTCTCGCCCGCGACCCTCACGGTATCAAGCCACTGTATTACGCCAACGACGGGAAAACTTTCCGTTTCGCTTCGCAGGTCGTTGCGCTCAAAGCAGGCGGCAGTGTCGATCTCAGTCCAGACCCCGGTGGAGCCGTCGGTTTTCTGCTGTGGGGTTCCGTGCCTGAGCCTTTCACACTGTACCAAGGCATCCGCCTGCTGCCCGCAGGCAGCACGCTCCAGGTTGCGCAAACGGGTGGGGGCCGCCCCAAGCGTTACTGGCACCTGTCTTCCGTCATGCAACGCGCGGCCCTTCAGGCAGACGCCATTCCCCGAGGCGAAGAACGGGATTACCTGCGCGCACAATTGCTCGACAGCGTGCAATCCCATCTGCTTGCCGATGTGCCGGTGGGCGCCTTTCTCTCCGCCGGGCTGGATTCTTCCACCCTGGTGGGATTGGCACGTGAAGCCGCTGCGGCTCCGCTGCAAACGCTGACGCTGAGCTTCGATGATTTTCAAGGGACCCATAACGACGAATGCCCCATGGCTGCGGACATCGCTCGCCATCTGGATGTGACACACCGCTGTATCGTGCTGTCGGCCGGGGAGCAGGATCAGGAGCTGGAGCGTTTCTTCGCTGCCATGGACCAACCTACTGTTGACGGCATCAACACTTGGTTTATCAGTCGTGCCGCAGCGCAAGCTGGACTGAAAGTGGCCCTCTCCGGGCTGGGAGGGGATGAGTTGCTAGGGGGTTACGCCAGCTTCCGGCAAGTACCTGACATCATGGCGCAGGCACGGCGCTCCCCCGGGCGTCATTTCGCCCCGCTCTACCGTAGCATGCACGGTCGGATCGGCTCCTGGTTCAAGTGGCCAGTCAACGCAGCAGGAATTCCGCAATATGGCAAAACGACGGAAGGCGCTTACCATCTGGCCAAAGGTGTGTTCATGCCATGGGAGCTCTCTGCCGTACTGGAGCATGATGTGCTGGCCGCGGGCACGCAGGCGTTGGCGGCAGAAGACGCTGCGCATCAGGAATCGCTCGACGGCCTCAGCCCTTTCCAGCAGGTCATGTATCTGGAGTCGGTGCGCTACATGCGCAATCAGTTATTGCGCGATACTGACTGGGTAAGCATGGCGCATTCGCTGGAAATCAGGGTGCCGTTGGTAGACACGCAATTGACAGCAGCGATTGTCGGTCTCGCTGCACAGGGCCGTCTCGGCAAAACCGATCTGCCGGAAACCCTGACGCAGCCTCTTCCGGAGTGTGTCAGAAAGCGCCCAAAGACCGGCTTCACCACGCCAACCTGGAAGTGGCTGCGTCACCATCCGGGGCTGGATGCCTGGCGTTCCATCCCTTTTCTGACTCAGGCGCGCGTGCGCGATCCGCGCCGCTGGGCTTACACTTTGCTACACCGTGTACCCGAAACACATATGATTCTGAAATAATCACGCTATGAGCGAACACTTCGATCCCAACCTGATTTCTGTAGTCATGCCCTGCTACAACGCCGCCACCTTAGTCGAGGAGGCGGTGAATTGTGTGATGAATCAGACCTGCCCCGATGTCGAACTGATCGTCGTGGATGACGGTTCAATGGATGGCAGCGTGGATATTCTGCAACAGCTTGCTGCGCAATATTCGCCGCGCCTGACTCTGCTGTTCCAAGGCCACATGGGGCCATATCCCGCGCGCAACCTTGGACTGGAGCATGCGCATGGCGCGCGTGTTGCATTTCTCGATGCCGACGATTACTGGACGCCGGACGCGCTGGAGAAACTCGCCGCAGCGATGGACGCCAGTCACGCCGACATCGCCTACTGTGGCTGGCAGAACGTGGGGGAAGGTGCGCCCGGAACAAAACCCTACATTCCGCCGGATTACAGCCAGATGGATACGGCGGCCGAGTTTTTGCGTTCATGCCCTTGGCCCATCCACGCGGCGCTGGTGCGGCGCGAAGCGATCGATGCTGTCAAAGGGTTTTCCGAGCGGCGTTTCTCGGCCATGGATTACGACTTATGGCTGCGGCTCTATGCGCACACACAGAAGCTCATACGTGTGCCGGAGGTGATGGCGTTTTACCGCTGGCACGACAAAGGGCAGATTTCCAAAACCAAATGGAAGCAGGTGTTGGATGCTGTGCAGGTGCGGCGCGATTTTGTGGCGCATCATCCTGAACGCATCGCGCATTTGTCAGAAAGAACAGTGCGCGAGCTGTCTGATGGCTTGTTGCTGCGCGAAGCTTATCGCGCCTACTGGCAGCGCAATCTGGTCGATGCGCAAAAGCTGTATCGACGCGCCTTCGTGCAGGGGTTGTGGAAAGCAGGCGACCTGCGGTATCTCCTTCCTGCGCTGCTTCCCAGCGCATTTTTTCAGTGGCTGGTCAGCACGGCCGATCATTTGAAAGAGAAACGTACATGAACGCCGAGCGGATTCCAGTGCTCATGTACCACCGCGTGGGCGATGCTAACAACGACTGGGAGCGCAAGTATTGCGTCAGTGCGGCACGCTTTGCAGAGCATATGCACACGCTGGTGCGCGCAGGCTGGCAGGCGGTGACGATCGACGACTTCTTTGCCTGGCTGGACGGCAGTGTGGAACTGCCGGCACGGTCTTTTTTGCTCACTTTCGATGATGGCTTCCTCGGCGTGCATGAACACGCGGCGCCGGTGCTGAAGGCACTCGGCTGGCCGGCCACGGTATTCCTTGTGAGCCAACTGATAGGTCAGCGTGATGCATGGTGTGAAGCACACAACACTAGCGGCGTGACCTATCCTTTGATGGACGCGTCGCATATCCGTGAGCTGGCTGGGCTAGGATTCAGTTTCCACTCCCACACGCGCAGCCACGCCGACCTGCCGACACTCGATGACAACGCACTACATGGCCAACTCGCGGGTGCGCGCGACGACTTGCAAAGTCTGCTCGGCGAAACGGTCGATTACCTGGCTTATCCGTATGGCCGATATGATGACCGCGTGCTGCACGCGGCACAGGCGGCAGGTTATCGCGCGGCCTTTTCGGTACAGCCTGGCTTTAATCGCCGCGACATTGACCGTTTCCGTTTGCGTCGGTTGGATGTGTTCGGCACCGACAGTGCCGCTGCGCTGCGCCGAAAAATCACGCTCGGCAGCAACGACGGCAGCCTTGGCCACAGCCTTCGGTATACCGCGAACCGGGTGTTGGCACGGCTGGGTCGGCAACATCATTAATTTTCCATAGCCATCACGATGCCCCCATTCATTACCGTTGCCCTGTGCACCCACAACCATGCCGACCGGCTGGCGCGCACCCTTGCCGACCTGGCACACCTGCAGTCACCCAGTGAGCGTTGGGAATTCCTCGTCATCGACAATGCCAGCAGCGATGCCACGCCACAGTTGCTCGCTGCCACTGACTGGCGGCCTTCGAGCGTGGAAGTGCGGATCGTACGCGAAGAAAAGCTGGGACTCTCCAACGCACGCAATCGTGCGCTGGTGGAGGCGCGCGGCGATTATCTGCTGTTCATGGACGACGATGAAACCCCCGACCTCGCTTGGCTGACAGCCTATGAACAGGCCATACGCGAACATCAGCCGGATGCGCTGGGCGGCCGCATCGAGGTGTTTTTTGAAAATGGTGTGCGACCACGCTGGTTGCAGGACGAGTTGCTGGGTTTTCTGGGCAAGCTCGATCACGGCGAAGCACGGTGGCTGACCGAGCGCGCCACGCCCATCTTTGGCGGCAATTTCGCTTTCCGCCGCAGCGTGTTCGAACGCATCGGCAACTTCGACGCACGACTCGGTCGCCTGGGTAGCGCCAATATCGGCGGCGAAGACACAGAGATTTACCGCCGTCTGCTTGAGCAGGACTGCCGCGTGCGCTGGGTGCCGGAAGCGGTGATCCAGCATCGCATTCAGACCCCAAAGCTGCGGCGCAGCTATTTCCTTGACCTGCACTTTCGTCAGGGCCGCATGGAAGGCGCCCGCAAGCGCGGTAGCCAGTCGCGCCTGCCGCCTGGGTACCTGTGGCCGCAAGTCGCGCGTGCCTATGGCCGGGCGGTATCGCAACGTCTGCGCTATGGCAGCGATCATTCCCTGCGCCTGGAAATGAACGCGGCCTATTTCACTGGGTATGTGGTGGGCTGGATGCGAGACCTTGCATGATTCGTGTTGCCTTCCGCTTCGACGACCCTTCCGCCACGATCAATGCCGCGCTGGAGGAGGCAATTTTTCATGCACTGGTGCGCACGGGTGTTCCCACTATGGTCGCTGTGATTCCGTTCCGATGGAAGGGGCAGCAGCGCATCACACTCGATGCCGTGCGCGCTGCTCATCAGATACAGGCGCGTGCAGCGGGCACCATCGAAATCGCCTTGCACGGCAACAGCCACGTGGCGCCGCCAAGCAAATTCAACTCCGAATTTTACGGCCTGCCGGCTGCGGAACAACATGACAAGCTGGGGGAAGGGTTGCGCCAATTGCGCGAGGTATTCGGCGAGGTGGTCGGCGGCTTTGTCCCGCCGTTCAACAGCTATGCCGGCACGCTGGCAGATCGGGTACCTCCGGCTGGCAGTGGCGCCGCCTTGCGCCGCCATCAGCGTTTTTCACACTTATACTGGCGCATACAATCGCGGTTGCCGCAATATTGCATAACCACTGCCCGCTGGCCGCGCCTCATCGTCAACATACTGCTGAACCGGCTATGGCTATAATTCCCCCGCGCGGCCCGGTATTCATCGTCGGTGCACCGCGCTCCGGTACTACCTTGCTGCAATACATGCTGCGCTCGCATCCGGCCTTGTCGCTACCGACCGGCGAATCGCATTTTTTCATTCCGCTGTATCGCAGTGCAGCGCAATATGGCGACCTGATGCAACTCGATAACGTGCGGCGCGTATTGCAGGCGATGGAAACGCAAAGCGCAGAGTTCCTCCACACTGACCTGCACGGCCTGAAATTCGACGTGGAGACGCTGACGTGTGAGTTTGTCGCCGAAGGCCGCAACACCATGCGCGACATCATCACCGGGCTGTTCGAGAAAAACGCCGTCGGCGAAGGTAAACCGCGCTGGGGTGACAAGACGCCGTACTATGTTTTGCACATCCCCAAGCTGTTGGAATGGTGGCCAGATGCGCAGATCATTCACATCGTCCGCGACGGTCGGGATGTGGCGTTGTCGATGTTCGCGCGTCGCCATGATTTCGGAGCCTACAACACTTATCATGCCGCCAAACTGTGGGAGCAGTATGTCGAGACGGGACATGCCTTGGGTCAGGCAGTGCCCAAAGGACAATATCTGGAACTGCGCTACGAGGATATGATCGGCGACCAGAAAACTGCCTTGCAGACTATTTGTGCATTCCTCGGGGAGACGTATTCCGACGATCTGCTGGAATACAAAAAAGCAGGCTTGGCCGGCAAGACCCCCTTGTTGCAAAAGCCCATCCAGAAAGACAATCAGGACAAGTGGAAAAGTGAAATGACGCCTTGGCAGATACGTGTATTTGAATCTGCCGCTGCCACGACCTTGAAACAGTTTGGCTACACCATGATAAATGCAGGAAAGCGCCTGCCCTTGCCTCTGCGCGCCCTGTACCGCTGGCACAATGCACTGATCACGCGCTGGTATCGCATGTTTGGTCCGAAGAAGACGCGATGGACGCCACCCTCACCATCCTGATTTGCACCCACAACCGGGCGGAGTTGCTGGAGCGGGTGCTGGCTTCGCTGAATGCGGCGAAACGCCCCGCCATGCCGGTTCAGATTCTGGTGGCAGCCAACGCCTGCACCGACGATACGGTGATGCGGATGCGGATGTATCAGACGCACCAAGGCAGTAATGGCTGGCTACCGCTTCGCCTGATTGAAGTCCCCACACCCGGCAAGTCGCATGCACTGAATCGCGCCACTCCGGAAATCGAAACTGAACTCACCGCCTTTGTCGATGACGACCATCGGGTCGATGAAAATTATCTCGTGGCGATCGAACATGCGGCCCGCACTTGGCCTGATGGGGGGTTGTATTGCGGCCGCATCCTGCCCGACTGGGACGGCACAGAACCTTCTTGGGTACATGAGGCAGGGCCCTATCGAATTTATCCGCTGCCGGTGCCGCGCTACGACCAAGGCAGTGTTCCAAAAACCATCACGGCGGAAGAAGGCCCCATCCCCGGCGGCGGCAATCTCGTGGTGCGCCGTCAGGTTTTTGATCTGACCGGGCAGTTTTCCACCGAGCTTGGCCCGCACGGTCATGATCTGGGTGGCGGCGAAGATAGCGAGTATGTACTCCGCGCAATGTCGCGGGGCGTACGCTGCCAGTACACGCCGGACATGGTGCAACATCACTATGTGGATACAGAACGGCTCAAGCTCGGCTATCTGCTGAGAAAAAGTTATCAGCGTACCCGTTCCATCTCCCGCATTCACGGCAATGGCCAGGTACCGCTGTATATGTGGCGCAAGTTGACGGAATACGGGTTTCATAGTGTGTTCAGCCTGTCCTGGGCCAAGCGCCGCTTCTACTGGGTGCGAACTGCGGCTGCCCTGGGCGAGGTTCAGGGCAGCCGCGAATCCGGCCATCGTGGCAGGGGGCTCGACCTGCCGCCAGACCGGGGCATGGTGGGCGTTGAGGCTCTGGCGTTGCTCGTAGTAGCCAGCGGCCTGATAGCGTGGTTCGCAAGCGGTGCGGGGCGCTGGGCCGGATTGCTGCCTGCGCTCGCGGTCGCAGCAGTTGGGGCGGCCGCCCTGCTGGTGAAATCGCTGTCGGACTTTTCCCAAACCGGGCCGCGCATACGCGATGAAATCCTCACCCATTACCGGCGCTACACCCTGTTCGCCCTCGCCCGCCTGAGTCTATGGGCGTTTGGGCTGATGCTGTTTCTGGGTGGCGGCGGGGTGCTCATCTACTATGCGCTGAACGTGAGCTTGGGCTGGGACTGGTCTTCGTGGCTGGCGGCGCTCGCGGCCGTGCTGGGCCTGCTCGGTGCAACCGGGCTCCAGCTCATCCGCAAGCTGCGCCTCAACCCGGGCCTCCTGGTCGCCTCCATGCACTACCGCATGAGCCGGCTTTACCCGCTCTGGCAATGGGCCACACCTGCACGGATTCGCCTGATTCAGGGCATGCTTGGGGTTGCTGCCATCCTGTTGGTAGCCGCCGCTTCATGGCAGTTGGCCAAGCAGAATCAGGCCGCTGAACTTGTCGCATTCTGGGCGGCAGTGCTGTTCTATGGGGGGGCGATCATCTGGACGGCCTGGTTGCCCGAGGCGCGCGCGCCGCGCCGCTCGCCAGAGCGTGCAGGCGACGCGCCACCGAATATCCTGATGATCGGGTCAGATACGCTGCGAGCCGATCGGCTGGGCGCATTGGGCTACCACCGTGCGCTCACGCCCAACATCGACGCCCTCGCTGCACAAGGCGTGCTGTTCGCAAATTGCTACGTGCCTTGCGCCCGCACTGCACCCAGCCTGGTTTCACTGCTCACCGGCACTTGGCCGCACACCCATGGCATCCGCGACAATTTTGTCAGCGACCCGGAAACCCGTCTCAAGGTGGATGCTTTGCCACAACTGCTGAAACCGCTGGGCTATCGCACGGCGGCGTTGTCCGACTGGTGCGGTGCCGATCTGGGCAAGCTCTCATTCGGTTTCGATTACACCGACTTGCCGGAAGATCAGTGGAATCTGAAGTATTTCATCCGCCAGGGCCCGAAAGACCTGCGCCTGTTTATCTCGCTGTTCACGCACAACCGGCTGGGGCGGCTGTTGTTGCCGGAGTTGTATTATCTGGGCGGTGTGCCGCTCACTTCCCAGATGGGACGCCGCGCACGACGGCTGGTGTCGCGACTGGCCGCCAGCCCGGAGCCTTTCTTTCTGAATGTTTTTTATTCCACCACCCACCCGCCTTTTGCCTCCGAATGGCCGTGGTACACGCGTTTCGCCAAGCCGGACTATGACGGCGAGTCCAAGTTTGCCATGGCCAAGCTGACCGATCCGTTCGACATCATCCGCCGCCAGGGTGCGCCCAAGGAGGAATTCGACCTCGACCAGATCATCGATCTTTATGACGGCAGCGTTGCGCAGTTCGACGACGAGGTCGGGAGTATGCTGCGCCACCTTGAATCCTGCGGTCTGGCGGGGAACACGATCGTCGTCGTCTATTCCGATCACGGCATGGAGTTTTTCGAGCATGACACTTGGGGACAGGGCAATTCGGCGGTGGGGGATTTCAGCCCGCGCATTCCGCTGCTGATTCGTGACCCGCGCAAACCCCCCTGCGGAAAAGTCGATCAGGTGGTGCGTAGCATCGACCTTGCCCCCACACTGCTGGAACTGGCGGGTGCAGTGCCCGCTGCCAGCATGGACGGGGTCTCGCTTGCCGCCTGCTTCGAACAGCGCGAGCGCTGCCCGCAGCTCGATGCTTTCAACGAAACAGGCGTGTGGATCGCCGAAATTTCCGGCCTTCCGGAGAAACATCTGCGCTATCCAGACCTGCTTGAACTGATGGAAGTGCCGGATCGTGAAAGTGGCACCCTGGCAATCAAACCCCAGTACCAGGATATCATCCTGCACGCCAAGGACAGAATGATTCGCCATGGCCACTGGAAACTGGTGTATCAGCCGCTGGAATCAAGCTTCCTGTTGCGTCTGTTCGATCTGAACGCCGACCCGGCATGCCTGCGCGATGTATCCGGGCAGTTCCCGGAAGTGCGCGAGGCGCTCAAGCGGCGGTTGTCGGACTGGATGGCGGGCGATAGTGCTGGCGATGGGAGACTGATTCCGGGGCCAGTCCAAGCCACGCGGCTGAAGGCTGACTCGTTGCTTTAGGATGAGCTATGAACCTTAAAAACTCGGTTAGCCACAGAGAACACAGAGAGCACAGAGCAAGAACAAAGGGTTGCCGTAGATATTGGCTTCACCCATCAGGTGCGCTGGAAAAACATGCGAAACCCGCTTCATCTCTGTGTCCTCTGTGATCTCTGTGGCTTGAACTGCGGTTTTTAGGATGAATCCGAATTGTCCATTAGCGCAAACTGCCCAAAATACCGTTGCTGTTGGAGCGGCTTTAGCCGCGAATTGGCGATTTTCGCGGCTAAAGCCGCTCCTGCGTGAAGCTAATGGACAACCCTGGATGAAATGGCTTGTTATCCTGGGTGCCGTTCTTGTGCCGCTTGCCACAGTATATCCATGCGAGGGCGAAGATTCGCTTGGCGGTAGAAGCGGTGATTCAATGTTCAACTATCTTGAGTGTGGCCTTGCATAATGATGATTACCGCGTTGCTAATTGCCATAGTTTCAGCCCTGGCACTCACGCTCTATTACGACTATCGCTATCGTCGGCACTGGACGGGCCATACTTTTGGCTACCCCCTGCGGGGCTTCGAGGGCAAGCTGTTTTTTACCTTCGATGACGGCCCCGCTTGCTTCGGCAAGGTACTCAAGGGAGAAAATGACACGCAGCCCATATCGGACCCCGTCGTGCGAGAAACGGTGCTACGGGAAATCCCTGACTACGATTTCAGCAAGACGGCCACGGAAAATCTGCTGGACCTGCTAAAAAAGCATGATGCGAAGGCCATCTTCTTTTTGTGGGGCAACTCCATTGAAGCTTGCCCCGTTGCAGAGGCTGTCATCCGGCGCATGGTGGCTGAGGGCCATTGGGTGGGCAACCATTCCTTTTCCCACGGCTATGCCAGAAAGAACCCGCTGTCTGAGATTCTGGCGGACGTTGCACGTAACCACGATCTCATTGCCTCGCTTTCGGGCCGGGCGGCCAGTCTGTTTCGTCCCCCTTATGGCGATTGGGAGCCCGATTTTTCCAAGCGATTCCTCTCTCATCCCACTCTCAAGGGCTATGCTTTTCCCATCTTCTGGACAAGCCTGTTTCGGGAGTGGGCGCTCAAATCGGCCGGCGAACTCGGTGAACTGGACGAGCGCCTGGTGGGATTCCGGAAGTCATGCAAGGATGGGCAAGGCAAAATTCTGCTGCTGCATGACACTTACATCCCGGCAATCCTACTGACGGCCAAGCTATTGAAGGAATGCGAACGGATGGAATATGCCATCGGTGAACCGGCTGCTCTTGCGGAGGCTGCCGCCAAGGAAACTGAACTCTACCGGAGGATGCCCTTCGTATACTACCTCAAGAATCTGAAGGAACGTGCCCTACTCAAGCTGACCCTGCGCGATAATGCCCACACCAACTACCGGATGGAACAATGAGCCTGATTTCCGTCATCATCCCGACGCTGAACCGGCCGGCGCTGCTGCGTGAAGCCATAGTCAGCGTCATGGCGCAGACGCTGCCCGCCGACGAGATTATTGTAGTGGACGACGGCTCGCAACCGCCGGTGGACGAAACAAGCTTGAAGTCCGAGTATGGGTCTATGGTGAGGGTTTTGCGCAACCCTGAACCCCAAGGATTGGCGTGGGCGAGGACCAGGCTCACCATGGCTGCTACCGGAAAATATGTAGCCCACCTCGACGACGACGATTTGTTCGCACCGGAAACGCTTGCCGAATGTAGCGCGCTGCTTGAGGCTGATCCCGAGCTGGAATTGGTCTTCGTCGGCGTCGAGGGGTTCGGTGCTAGCTCGGAGTATTTCAATAATGTGCAGTCATCAGGTGTGGCCCGTGTCATTGACCAGGGCGGAGGACGAGAGATCGAGCCGGGCATTGTTGTGTTCGGCAAGGAACTGTTGGGCGGGTTGCTGAAGCAGGTGCCGTCTGCCTTGCAGCATGTGGTGGCACGGCGAGAGATCTGGGAGCGGGTGAGCAGGCTGAGGCTGGAGGCATATCGGAGAGTGGCCGGATTGGCCAGCGAGGCCGAGGCGATGGGGCTGATTCGAGGGCCGCTCCGGGACTCGGAATGGGCGCTCTATGCCGGGGTTGTTTGCTCTAAAACGGCGTTGAATAACCGGCCGCGCTATCTGGCTCGGTGCGAGGGGCAGGGTACGAGTTCCCTGCCTTCGAACCGGGAGCGGCACATGGATCAACAGCTTTTAGTCAAGGATACGCTGTACCGGTCGTCGAGCATGCTTCCTGCGTTCTCGCCATGGCGTGGAATGATCCACAAGGACCTCGGAAAGACATTTTTTGATGCGGCTTACGAATTTCATCAAAACGGAAAACAGGAAAAGGCATGGAGATGTTGGCGCAACGCCGTGGGTGTCTCTTTCAGGTTTCGTCACGCCAAGTTGGCGCTAAGATTACTGCTATCTACGCGTGTTTTCCCGTCCAGCAGATAGTTTCAGACTGTAGTTTCCGGAGGACGCAAGGAATTTTGTGCTTTGTGGCTGTGCTGAAGTCGTGGCAATGCGCACTGGATCAACCAGGGCCGTGAGAAAATCCACCAATCTCCAAAACGGCTACTTGAGAATCCCTTTTCGCTCAGAGACGACACCACCAAATCCGTAACGCCCGGTTTGATGCGCTCGTGAATCTCCACAACGATGCTTGAGGTGCGATCAATCCACTCGTTCAGCCCCCGTGAAAAGATTTCATACTCAGATCCTTCTACGTCAATCTTTAGGATATCAATGCACGTGTGCCCATATCGCTCGAGAAGATCTGCAATCCCAATCGCGGCGATTGCCCCAGGGGTGCCGCTTGGGACCTCGTTCACCTGAAAGGACCACGAATTCGCGTCGGGATTGTCGATCGAAAGACTTGCCGAGTGCGACCAAAGACCGATATGGAGGGGAAGAATCCTATCGTAGGGCCGACAGTTCTTGATGAGCAGTTGATAGTTACTGTCGTCTACCTCAAGTGCGATGATCTCACTTTGAGGAAAGCGATTTGCGAAGCACAACGACATCAACCCGATGTTTGCGCCGGCATCGACAATGAGCCGCGGAGTTTTGGGAATTGGAAAGAAACCTTGTTTGTCCAGGAAAACTTGGCAAAAGACTGCTGCGTCTGACGTACCAGTCCTTAGGTATATAGGATATTTCCAGCCTGGGATCGCGACATCTACGGATTGCCCTGGGGAAGAGGCCCACATGGCTTTCCTGATCTGCCAAGCTATTCGCACGCCAGGTACGAGTCCGAAGATATTGCGGAATGGGCGGGTCCATTCGAAGAGGGCTTGAATTTTTTTGATAGGGTTTATTCTTTCAGTCGTCGCCATGTTCCATCTCCGTTAATCTGTAGTAGATCGTGAACCGATCTGATAGCCACACGGTTTGACCGGTGCGGCTTTCAGTTCGATTCAGTTATTCAATGTGGTTTTATCGTGCCATTGCCATGCCGCCCAAGGGCCAAAAGCACCACAAGCACCACACACGCCTGATTGGCTACCTGGCCAAGCTTGCCGGCACCTTCCTGTAACGCAGCTGAAGTAACCAGGAAATGTGACAGCCGCCAGCCTGAAACAATGCGACTAGTACGACAACCCATAAATTTCGCCATGTTCGACGCGCCCCGCATCGCCGATTGCTTTGTCGCTCATCCTCGCCATAGCTACGGCTATGGCTGCGGTTCGCTTCGCGCACTCGGCGCGCGGTTGCGCGTCTCGGCATGTACGCAAACTTATGGGTTGTCGTACTAGGGGCAGAATCGGCACCAAGGATTGGATGGGGAGCCAATCGGAGCTTTGCTGCTTGTATCTGGCGATGCCGGGGGCGTGGGCTGCGCAGTCGGTGGCGTCCCAACAGCAGGTGGCAACTCTGAGCCCTTCTGCTCAACAACAGGGGATTTCTGGTCGCTTGCCTCGCCGGTAGAGGTAGCGGAGGCTTGGGGAGGCGCCACAGGAGAAGCGGACGCCGGCTGTTCCGTTTTCACCGGCTCAGGATAGGGCAGCTTGCCACCCAAGTCGGTATAACGGCGCTGCAACGATTTGTTTTCGGGTACGTGGCGCAATCCATCGATCACCCATTTGAGCGCCTCGGATTTCTTCCCAATGCGCGCCATCAGGTTGGACAATTCGACGTAGGCTTGCGCCAGGTTGGGGTTGCCATGGATCGCCTCCAGGAACTCAGATGCTGCCTGTGCATCCTGCTTTCCCAACAACACCGCCTTGCCTTTTTGTAAATGAACTTCCGGGCGCATGTAGAAATTCGGGGTGGTGTGGCCTAACACATAATTACAACCCCCAATACCGACCTGAAGGTTGTATTTCATGTCAGAAGGGCGATTCATCGCGGCAAAGGCGCGGTTGGTAAAGCGGATGCAATCGCAAAAGTGGTGCATGTGCATCCAGTTCCCGCGGTCGGAGGTGTCGCGGCCATTATAGATCATGGCTTGGCACATGGCGTCTTCCTGGGGAGTTTTGGCGAAATCCGCCCACACCATGCCAGGGATCAGGAAAAACAGCCAAGCGAGATGCGATTGTTTTTTCATGATATTTCCTCCTTTTACTTGGCGACTAAAAAACCAACGTCTGAACCGATCTTTGCTTATAGAACATGGTATTCCATTATTTTCTTTCCTCCATGCGTTTGACCAAATGCCGCGTTTTAAGAGCCACCTGCTCCCAAGCAAAATCAGCACGTACACGTTCCAGGCCTGTCTGTCCCATGCGCTCCGCCAGCACGGTGTCTGTTAGTAATTGACGCAAGGCCTCTGTCACCGCAACCACATCGTCGCCCCCCACTCGCAGCCCCGTCACACCATCGGCAACCGCCGCAGCGGTGCCCCCGGCCGTTCCAGCCACAACCGACTTTCCACAGGCGGCGGCCTCAATGAATACCATGCCAAAGCCCTCGTTGTCGCCATTGATCTCACGGTTTGGCATGGCAAACACGCAGCAGGCGTTCATCCATCGGGGCAAGTCTTCGGCGGCTACTGCACCTAGCCTATGGGCAACACCTTGCAAATTATGTTCCAGTATCAGCCCATCCAGATAGTCCGCGTCCTCGCCGATACCTGCAATCACGTAATGCATGGGCACATTTTCCGCCCGCAATCGGGCGACCGCGCGGATGACCTGGTCGAATCCTTTGCGGCGCGACAGCCGCCCCACGGAAAACACCAGTTTGTCATCGGGCGCGATGCCGAGGCTTTCGCGCAAACCGGACACGTCCAATCCGGGGCGGAATACGGATACATCCACCCCGGGATAAATGATCGTGATGCGCTTGGGGTCGATGCTCATGTCCAGGAGGGTATCGCGGGTGTGTTCGCTGTTGGCGATCACCTGGTCGGCATGCCGCAATGCAAACCGCATGGCCTGATACTTGTGGCCGCGCCCCCAAGTGGTGAGCTCCTCGCCGTGGGCGTAAATAACTACGGGTCTGAATGTTAGACGTGCCACAGTCCAGGCCACCAGTCCTTCGGGCAGGGCGCGAAAGGCGTGGATGGCATCAAAGCGATGCGTCAGCGCGAGCCTCAGGGATTTCAAAAAGAAGCGTACATACATGGCCAGTGATTCGGGCTTGAGCCAAGGCACACGGCGCAGATCAAGCCGGTGGATAGTGTTGGGATGGGCGGCATCGATTTCCGCTGCGCCCGGCACGTCAGCGGTGACGATGTGGATTTCTTTGCCCCCAAGGCGTTTATACACTTCGCCCGCCCATACGGCGGTGCCGCCTTTGGTGGGTAGAAAAAGTTCGGTGAGGACCAGTAAACGCATTTAGCCTCGTAGTACGGAAAATAGGTGCTTCACATCGGCGGGCGCCGGATGAAACACGAAGGAGCGTGCCACATTCAGCAGTGCCGCGCCGCGCTTACCGCGCTTGACGAGGTAATACGCAAGATTGAGATGCGCATTTTTGACCAGTTGCCGCCAGGCGGCGCGAATGGGGGGCGGAGCGGTTCCCATGGCGGCGGCTTGGCTGCGCAGGGCGCGCACGGTCTCGGTCTGCGCGCGCAGGCGGTCGGAGCGGATCAGGCCTGCATCGTGTACCCAATATACTGCGCCAGCCGCGCAGCTTACGCCCGCGCGTCGGCTGTGCGCGCACAGACGCAGCAGGAATACCACGTCTTCACAGATTTTGAGTTCCAGCGGGAAGCCGCCGAGTTCGACAAAGGTGGCGCGCGGCAAGGTGAGCATGCGCGTGTCGCTGAATTGCTCGGCGATGTAGCGGCCCAATGCCGCGCCTTCGATCACCGTCTGTCCCTGCGCACCATGCTGCGCCAGCAATTCGCGACCGAGCGTGCTGGCGGTCATCGAGGGATGCAATAGCGCGCCTGCGCTGTCGCGGTAGTCGAAATTGCCGACGAGGAAATCCAGCGCGGGCTCCGCAGCGATCATCTGTGCGTGTCGTGCCAGGCGCTCGGGATAATACCAGTCGTCGGCATCCAGAAACGCAATCCATTCGCCGCTGGCTGCAGTCACGCCCTGATTGCGCGCGGCCGACGGCCCGGCGTTGTCCTGTCGCACGTAACGTACACGTCCGGCGTAGCTTCTCGCGACCTCGCCCGTGGCATCGCTGGAACCGTCATCGACGACGATGATTTCATGCGCCGGCCAAGTCTGCGTCAGCACCGAATCCAGCGCGCGCGGCAGGGTTGCGGCTGCGTTATAGGCGGGGATGATGACTGAAATCGCTGGCTTCACGCAGGTGTTCCCCACAGCGTTTTCCATTCGGTGAACTGCCGCCCCAGTTGCGCCTCCAGTACGCGCGTCTGCGCTTGTTGCAGCGGGCGCAAATGCGCGATGACGGCATCCATGTCGGCCTCGCGGCGCGGAATCTTTTTCTCCACCAGTGCCACGCCGGCGCGCCGCAATGCGGGCGGGCAATACTGCCCGACCGCCTCCCACAAGGTTGAATGGCGCAGGCGGTCGAGCAGCCCCATGCCGGCGCGTTTTTGCCGCACCTCTTCGGGGGTGACGTTGTGCGCGGCGGCGAGGGCCTGCGGTACAAAATCGCTATCCACGCCCAGCCAGGCATACACCGCACGCACCGCGGCCAGCGGGTCGAGCTTGAGTTCTTCGAATGTCAGCGCATACACGCGTTCGCGGCCGAAGCGTTCGAGATAGGGCGCAAGCTGGTCGGCATAATGGCTGACCCCGGTGTAATGCGGGTCGTTGAGGATGGCGTCCAGCGGGGCGCGCAGCTCGCCGCGATGCTCGACCATATGCCAGTAGTGGCTGAGCGTGCGCTCGACCGGGTCGCGCATGATGTACACAAAGCGCGCATCGGGATTGAAGGCGGCGATTCTGTCCACCACGCCGTCGATTTTTGGCCGCTTGGAGTAATCCGTGCTGGACTCGCCAAAGTAGCGAGCCTGGGGCTTGTCCTTGAACAGGGCCAGATAGGAAGACTCGTCTTTCCAGAATCCCATGCGCCACATCTCCGGCCACAGGGTTTCCAGCAGATCGGGGGCCACAAAATAACAGGGTTCCTTGGGCTCGCTCATGGAAATTTCAGGATGGCGCGCCAGCAGTTCATGCAGGGTGGTCGTGCCGGATTTCATGGCGCCGATCAGGAATAAATTCGGCTTGTTCACGTTTGTATCCTTGGACAGATTGTTGCGCACGAGTTTCCAGCGCAGCATCGGGTGCCCACAGTGGTTTTTCTGCGCCCTGATGGGTTAACATCCCCCTCAACAAAATACGCAAAAAGGGGAACGCCATGGCCGGAATCTGCGGCTGGCTGGACAATAAGTTGGAACTGGGCCGTGGGCAAGGCGTGCAGGACGCCATGACCCGGATATTGTGCGACGCGGCGACCGGACTGGAAAGCACGCTGCGCGGGCATGCCGCCCTGGCCGCGTGTTCGCCTTTCGGCGACGTGAGCCTGCATGAAGCGGGCGGCGCCGTCGCCGTGTTGCGCGGACGCATTCACAGCGACGACCCCGAAATCGCCCGTGCCATCGCCCAGCACAACCCTGCCGCCGGGGTGTTGGCGGCCTGGCGCCGTGACGGCCACGCAGGATTGGCGCAGATTCACGGCAGCTTTGCGCTCGCCGTGTGCGACCCGGCAGCCGGCGTGCTGCTGCTGGCAGTCGACCGCGTCGGCGTGCAGCCGCTGTGCTATGCGCCGCTTGCGCAGGGGCTGGCGTTCGCCTCCCGCGCCGATGCCCTCACGGCTCACCCGGAAGTGGCAGGCGAGCTCGATCCCCAGGCTATTTTCGATTATCTGTATTTCCACGTTGTCCCCGCTCCCGGTTCCATCTATCAAGGCGTGCGCAAGCTGCTCCCCGGGCAGTATGCCGAGTGGCGCAATGGCCGTCTCGACACCGGATTTTACTGGCACCTGCATTACGACGACCACAGCCACGCCTCCTTCGATAGCCTGAAAACCCGCTTCCGTCCCATTCTGCGAGAATCGGTGGCGCGCGCCGCACAGGGGGAGCACATCGGCGCGTTTCTCTCCGGCGGCACCGACAGCACCACCATCACCGGCACCCTGAGCCAGCTCACCGGCCAGCCGGTCGACACTTATTCCATCGGCTTCGAGGCCGAAGGTTTCGACGAGATGGTCTATGCGCGCCTCGCCGCCAAGACCTTCGCGGCCCGCGCCCACGAGTATTACCTAAAGCCCGCCGATATCGTCACCGCCATTCCCATTATCGCTTCTGCCTATGACGAACCCTTTGCCAACGAATCCGCCGTGCCCACTTACTTTTGCGCCAGGCTCGCCCATGACGACGGCGTGCGCATCATGCTGGCGGGCGACGGCGGCGACGAAATTTTTGGTGGCAACGCGCGCTACGCCAAGCAAAAAATCTTCGAAGCTTACGGCCTGCTGCCGGGCTGGTTGCGCAGCGGCCTGGTCGAACCGCTGGCACACCTGCCCGGCATGGGCGCATTGCCGCCGGGGCGCAAACTGCAAAGCTATCTCCAGCAGGCCAATGTGCCGTTGCCGGATCGCATGGAGTCGTACAATTTTCTGCACCGCACGCCTCTGGCGCAAATCTTCAGCGCCGATTTCCTCGCGCAGGTGGCGCCAGACCAGCCCGGCGAGTTGCTGCGCGAGGTCTATCAGCGCAGCGATTCCAGTCATTTCATCAATCGCATGATGCACCTCGACCTCAAGTTCACGCTGGCCGACAACGATCTGCGCAAGGTCGGGCGCATGACCGAGGCGGCTGGCGTGGAGGTGCGTTATCCGCTGCTCGACGACGCCCTGCTCGATTTTTCCGGCACAGTACCGGTCCACCTCAAGGTCAAGCGCACGCGTCTGCGCTATTTCTTCAAGGAGGCGCTGCGCGACCTGCTGCCGGCGGAAATCATCAACAAAAGCAAGCACGGCTTCGGCCTGCCCTTTGGCATGTGGGCTACCAGCCACGCCCCGCTGCGCGACCTGGTGCAGGATAGTCTGGCCGCTTTCGAGCGGCGCGGTATCCTGCAACCGGCCTATTTGGCTGAACTGCGCCGCCAGCACCAAGGCAGCCATGCCACCTACTACGGTGTGATGATCTGGGTGGTGGTGATGCTGGAGCAGTGGCTGCAGCAGCGTCAGAAATAGGGGCAAATTTGCTGCCCACCCCCTCCTTTTAAGCACTGGCGTTGAATGTTTGGGTCTGTTGGGTTACGCCAACCCTCTCTCCAATCTCTCACACTTGCGGGGGCAATGGCTGTGCTTGCCCAACCTGCATGAACTGGTAACACCCCTGCCTTCGTATTCGGTTATGGCAGGCGCCGCGTAAAAGCGAAGCGCCGCCGGGGGTTGGCCTGCACCGCATCGGCGTCAGCAGGCTTCTCCTGTTCCAGCGTACCCCAGGCATTCTTGACGGCAATCTGGTATGTCAGCACCAGAATAATGACCAAATGGTAGTAGTAATCGAAATACGCCAGACCAAGAAACGCTCCGCCCGTGGCATAGCCGATCATGCTTACCTGGGTCATCGCCGCCAAGTCGGTTGCCCACTTCCGGTCGGGATCCTTGCGGCATTCCCGGATAACCTTGCTGCCAGTCCGCCATGCCATCAGGCCAATCAGCACGAACAGGCCAAAGCCAATGAAACCATGTTCACCCATGACCTCGAAATAAATGCTGTGCACGTCGTGTACATTTTCCGGGTCTGGGGCATACAGTTGGAATGTTTGGCCCCGGAAGGTTTCGAATCCCCCACCGGTGATGCGGTCCTTTGCGACGTTAAAGGCGGTATGCCAGGCATTGATGCGGCCCATCGCCGAGGCGTCCTGCTCGTAAGTCTTGATGGTGTTTATGCGGTCCCAGTATTCCTTGGGCATGGTGGCGGCGATCAGCCCGGCTGCCGCGATGATATAGATCGCAGTGGCTGCCTTGTTGCGGCTTTTTAGCCAGAGGAAGCCGCTCATGGCCGCTATAGCCAGCAAGGCGCCGCGCGATTGCGTTCCGATTCCGGCCAGTCCGGTCAATATCATGCTGGTCGCTATCCCCAACCGAATCACCCTGTTTTTTGCCTGCAGATGCAGGTAGCGCAGTAACGGGATCGTCATGATCAGTGCCAACCCCATCTCGTTATTGCCCGCGATGAAAGTGGTTGCCGGCCCCTGTACGCGATATACGCCGCCGTGCAGAATCGTAAAAATCCCGCCCTTGACCCCGTAAAACGCCAGCGACAGTGCGATCACCCAAATCAGGATTTCGAGGCGCTTCCGGTCCGTGATGAGCATGGCTGTCAACAGCGTCATGAGCAGTATTTTCCAGACTTTGTCCCATTGTTCCCAAGCCGGTTGTGAGTAGAAGGCGAAAAATGTGGTGAACGTCATCCAGGCCAGAAACAGAAGAATCAGGATGGTCTCCGGAGTCCATGGCAGGCGTTTGGGTTCCTTGGAGAAGAGATAGGCCGTCATGGTGATCACTGCAGTCATGAGAGCGAACGGAATGCTGGTCGCGAATCCCCATGCCAGCTTGTGGGGGTTCATGTAGCTGAGCCAGGACCACAGATAGATGCCATATTGAGGTTGCCGAAATACCAGAAACAGGGCACCAAATACTACAGCGGTGACAAAGAGATCCCTCATGCTGTTTTGTCTCCTGCACTGAACCAGGTCACGCGTTTCTGCAAGTGAATGTTCTTGAGGAGTCCTTCGTGCAGGCGTTCCGCGACGTGTCGCTCGTGATGCCAGCCGCGATTTTTTACCTGGTACAGCGTGCCCTTGCCCGGCTGCGGCGCGCCCAGCGGCTCGCCTTGAGCCAACCGCGCCAGCGCTTCGGCGTAGACCTCCGCACTGTCGCGAACGCTGCGCCAGAACAGGGTCAGTTCGTCGTCGCCTGCATGCACTTCCGGGCAGACATGGGCGATGAGATTGCCCGTGTCGATGCCTGGGTCGATGAAGTGCAGCGTGCAGCCGATTTTTTCCGGCTCACCATTGTACAAGGCCCAGAACGTGCAATCCGCACCGCGATATTCGGGCGACAGCCCTCCGTGCAGATTCATGATCCCAAGCCGCCCCATATCAAGCAGCGGGCCGCGGATGAGCGATGTGCCAAATACCGCAATCACATCCGGCTGCAAGCGGCGCGCCAGTTCGACGACGTCTGGGTGGTCTATATGGGGTACTTCGGTGACAAGATCAGCCCGATCCAGTTGCGCTTCGGCATCACCGAAGAAAAACTTTCCCTCGCCGCCGCCGACGTAGCGCTTGCGATCACGCAACCAGCGCCACACCTTGCGCCACAGATTACCTGGCCGCAGCAGCTTCAACACTTTCTTCGCCGTCCAGTGGCTGCCCGCCTCCTGAACGATCGAGACTACTGTAGCGGCCTGGCAGAGCCTGTTTGCCACGTATAGATGCCGCGGTGAGCGGCCGCACAACACCATGACCGACAAATCAGCCATGGTTCAGCGCTCCCGGCTTGTCCAACTGTGTGGCAACAGGGGGAATCGCCTGATCCAGCATGTCCATCATCAGCGCATCGGCGAAAAACTTCGCCGCCCAGTTGGGGTATTCGAAACGGGAATAGTCGCCCCAGATCGGAAACGACCCGGCAATGCCGCCGCGCACCGCATCGTGCGGGTCGGCCAAGCGCTGGCCGCGCTTGAGGAAGGAGATGGCGCGCCGGGCGTACTCGCGCAACTCGTCGGTGCCGCCGATCTGGGCGAGGCGGGTCCAGTTGAGGCTCATCTGCGCGACCCCTGTCAGGCAGCAGTAGGATGCCCCCGGCTTCCAGCCGTCCCGCCAGGTGCCCGCGAGCGAGCCGTCCTGCCGCTGGACGCGGGCCATGGCCGCGGCCGCCTTGTGCGCCGCGGCGAGGTAGCGTTCCTCGCCCAGCAGCACGCCGCTTTCCAGAAATCCGCGGATGGCGTAGGCGACGGTGTGGGTGAA
>Ga0315281_10002079_pt1 | contig 29749 bp, 26 predicted proteins | sample YL17G07_0_MG_FD_204540 | JGI IMG/M metagenome (GOLD analysis project Ga0315281, IMG submission 204540) | Sediment microbial communities from Yellowstone Lake, YNP, Wyoming, USA - YL17G07_0 | ecosystem: Environmental > Aquatic > Freshwater > Lake > Sediment | place: USA: Wyoming | collected...
CGGCTGGTGGTGCCGCGTACGATGGAATCGTCCACCAACAGCACGTTCTTGCCCTTGAACTCCATGCCGATGACGTTCAGCTTCTGACGCACCGAGCGGGTGCGCACTTCCTGCCCCGGCATGAGGAAGGTGCGGCCGATGTACCGGTTCTTCACGAATCCCTCTCGGTAAGGCACGCCCAGGCCCGCCGCCAGTTGCAGCGCCGAAGGCCGGCTCGAATCCGGGATCGGGATCACGACGTCGATCTGGAGATGCCGGTACTGGCGCTTGATTTTTTCCGCCAGTTTCTCGCCCATGTGCAGGCGCGCTTCGTAAACCGATGCGCCGTCGATCACCGAATCGGGCCTCGCCAGGTAGACGTACTCGAAAATGCAGGGATTGAGGCTCGTCTTGTCGGCGCACTGCTGGCTGAAGAAATTGCCGTCTTCGTCGATGAACACCGCCTCCCCGGGGGCGACGTCGCGCAGCACCCGGAAGCCGATCGCCTCCACCGCCACCGATTCCGAGGACACGATGTACTCGACGCCCTCGGGCGTCTCGTTGTAGCCGATGACCGCGGGGCGGATGCCGTAGGGATCCCGGAACGCCAGCACCCCGTGCCCGGCGATCATCGCGATGACCGCGTACGCGCCGCGCACGCGGCGATGCACGTTCGACACCGCCGTGAAAATCGTTTGAGGGTCGAGCCGCAGCTTGACCGAGGCCTTCTCCAGTTCGTGCGCCAGCACGTTGAGCAGCACTTCGGAATCCGAATTGGTGTTGATGTGTCTCAGGTCCTGCCTGAACATCTCCTCTTTCAGCTTGTCGGAATTGGTCAGGTTGCCGTTGTGGCCGAGTACGATGCCGAACGGAGAATTGACGTAGAACGGCTGCGCCTCGGCCGAATTTGACGCCGAGCCGGCGGTCGGGTAACGGCAATGCGCAATGCCGATGTTGCCTGGCAGAGAACGCATGTTACGGGTGCGAAACACGTCCCGCACCATGCCGGTGCCCTTTTGCATGTGGAAAGAGTTGTGTTCGCTGGTAACGATGCCCGCAGCGTCCTGGCCGCGGTGCTGCAGGAGCAGCAAACCGTCGTAGAGGAGCTGGTTGACGGGTGAGCGAGCGACTATGCCCAGAATTCCGCACATCGGAGAATGCTCCTAGCGCCAAGGACTAATCATAACGCAAGCGCTCCGCAAACGTTTGCGGAAGCAGCGGTTTCAAGGCCTGAGCCGCCTGTACCAGCAACGGACCGCTGGCCGAGTCGCGCCAGAACGGCTGCCGCGGCGCGCTGGTCAGTCCCGCAAGCAGGGCCGCCGCCAGCACGATCAGCAGCCCGCGCGCGGCACCAAAAAGCACGCCAAGCATGCGATCCACACCACCCAGGCCCACCGCCTTCACGATCCTCGACAGCAGCAACCCCACCAGCGACGTCACGATCAGAGAGCCCACGAAAACCGCTACGTAAGCGGCGGCGACGCGCAGCTCCGGGCTTGGAATGGCCTGCGGCATCACCGGCCCCAGCGGACCGGCGAGAAGATTCGCCGCGAGGAACGCGATCACCCAGCCAAAGATCGACAAGGCCTCGCGCACCAGTCCCCGCCAGGCGCCGACAACGAGGGACGCGGCGAATACGCCAATGACGGCGTAGTCTAGCCAGGTCATCTCATGATTTGGCGGCGACGTTGCCCGGTTTCAAACCCAGGCCTTTCAATTGCTGCAGCACTTTTTCTGCGGCATCGCGGCTGGCAAACGGTCCGGCGCGCACGCGAGTCACGGTTCCCTGTTTGGTGGCGATCGGCTCGGTGTAGTACGGGATTTTCGATTCTTTCAGCTTCTCGATGACGCCGGCAGGATCGACATAGGCACCGGCGGGAACGATGAACTGCTCGCCGGTCAATGCAGCCTCGGCGCGCTTTTGCTCGGCATCGGCCGGAGCGACCGGTTTTTCAGGACCCTTGGTAACCGCGATCTCGATCTTCGGCGCCGTCTCGGGGGCTTTATCGGGCACCTTTTCTGCCGCCTTTTCCGCCACCTTTTCGGCCGCCTTTTGCTCCTGCACCGGCGGCGACTTGGGCGTGACCTTGGGTGTGAACCCGGTCTCGTCTTCACCGGGAATGCGCACGCTCACGGGTGGCGCGCTACCCTTCGGTTCGGAATCGAACACCATCGGCAGCACGATGACCGCCGCCAGTACCAGCGCGATGGCGCCGACCAGCCGGCGGCGGCCGCGGCGCTTGAGCGTATTGACGTCTTCGTTTTCAGCCATAGGCGCCGGCAACCGTGAGAAAGGAGCCGAAGACGACGATTTTATCACTCTCGCCCGCTTCGCTTCGCGCGGCAGCGAGCGCCCGGGAGACCGATGGATGCTCGATGGCGGGCGCTTGGATATTCTCGCCCAAGAGCACGTCCGTCAATTGCGCGGCTGTCGCGCCACGGGGTCCGGGCAGCGTCGCCAGGTGCCAGCGCGTGATCCGCGGCGCTACTGCGCGCACCACGCCGGCGATATCCTTGTCCTTGAGCATCCCGAAAACAGCGATCGTTTCCGGCGCAAAACCGCTATCACCGAGATTTGCCGCCAGCACCGCGGCCGCCTCCGGATTGTGCGCGACATCCAGCACCACCTGCGGCCGCCCCGCAAGGACTTGGAACCGGCCCGGCAGGGAAACCTCGGCAAGCGCGCGGCGCACGTCCTGCATGGCGATGGGCAGGCGCTCCCTGAGCGTGTCCAGCGCCGCGATCGCCGCGCTGGCATTGCGCAACTGCGCAACGCCGCGCAACACCGGATGCGCAAGCCCCGAGCGCTTGCCGGCCGGCCCCCAGCAGGACCATTGCGTACCCTGGTTTACATAGCCGAAATCGCGCCCGAGCAGGACAGGTAGCGCTCCGATGCGCTGGATTTCCTCCAGGACGCTTTGAGGCGGCCGTGGATCGGCCACGACCGCAGGCCGGCCGGACCGGAAGATACCCGCCTTCTCCTTGCCGATCGCTTCCCGCGAATCGCCGAGAAATTCCACGTGGTCGATGCCGATGCTCGTGAGTATCGCGCAATCGGCATCGAGCACATTGACGGCATCGAGCCGCCCTCCAAGGCCGACCTCGAGTATCAGGACCTCAAGATTTTCCTGGGAAAAAAGAAAAAAAGCCGCAAGCGTTCCAAACTCGAAATAGGTGAGCGGTACGGTGCCGCGCGCGCGCTCCACCGCGGCGAACGCCTCGCATAGAGCGCCATCGCCGGCTTCCCGGCCGGCGATGCGAACGCGCTCGTTATAGCGCAGCAGGTGCGGCGAAGTGTAAAGACCGGTGCGATAGCCCGCGGACGACAGGACCGCTTCCAGCATCGCGCAGGTCGAACCCTTGCCGTTGGTTCCTCCGACAGTAAGGATCGGGCAGGAGATTCTTGCATTCAATCTCGAGAAAACTTCGGAAACACGCTCCAGGCCAAGGGCGATCGGCTGCGGATGCTGTCGCTCGATGTACTCGAGCCAGCCGGCGAGCGACCGCCCGCTCACGATGAATTGTCTGAAGGCCTTCCCAGCAGCAGCGCGAGTATCGTATGCAGCCTGTCGCGCATCTGCCTGCGGTCCACGATCATGTCGATCGCCCCTTTTTCGAGGAGGAATTCGGCGCGCTGAAAGCCCTCCGGCAACTTCTGCCGCACCGTCTGCTCGATGACCCGCGGACCGGCAAACCCGATCAGCGCCTTCGGTTCGGCGATGACGATGTCGCCGATCATTGCGAAGCTGGCCGAGACCCCGCCCATGGTGGGATCGGTCAGCACGGTGATGAACGGCAGCTTGCGTTGCGCCAGTTCGGTAAGCGAGGCGGTCGTCTTGGCCATCTGGGTGAGCGACAGCAGGCCTTCCTGCATGCGCGCACCGCCGCTCGAGGTGAAGACGACATATGGCAGCTTCTGCTCGATCGCGACGCGCACGCCACGCACGAATCGCTCGCCCACCACCGAACCCATCGAGCCGCCCATGAATTCGAATTCGAATGCCGCACAGACCACGCCCAGCGACTTGATCGAACCCTGCAACACGATCAACGCGTCGGTTTCGCCGGTGGAGGCCTGGGCCTCTTCCAGCCGTTCCGGGTATTTCCTCGAATCCTTGAACTTGAGGGTGTCCACCGGGAGGACTTCGGCGCCGATCTCGAACCGGCCTTCGGGATCAAGCAGCCCGTCCAGGCGCGCGCGCGCGCCGATGCGCTGGTGGTCGCCGCACTTGGGGCAGACGTTCAGGTTCTTTTCCAGGTCGGTGCTGTAGAGCACCGCGTTGCACGCGGGGCACTTGGTCCACAGGCCTTCCGGGACCTGTTTGCGCGGCCCGGTGCCGCGCTGGATCTTCGGCGGCAGAAGCTTCTGCAGCCAGCTCATGAGTCCATCGCCTCGCGGATCGGCTTCACGAACGCCCGGGCGCACTCCACGGCCTGCGCCGGCGGCACCGCTTCAAGCTCCTGGATCAGGCGGCTCGCGATCACCACGGCGTCCGCCCCGCGCGAGACGCGGCGTGCCGATTCGGCGTCGCGAATGCCGAAGCCCACGGCCACCGGCAAGCGGGTCGCAGCGCGGATCTTCGGCAGACGCGCGAGCACTTCGTCGGCATCCAGGTGCCCCGCCCCGGTCACGCCGCGCAACGACACATAGTAGACAAAGCCGCTGCCAGCGCGCGCCACTTCGCGGATTCGCGCCTCGGTGGAGGTCGGTGCCAGCAGGAAGATGCAGTCGATGCCCGCCTTGCCGCACAGCTCGACGAACGGGCCGCACTCCTCGGGCGGGTAGTCGACCACAATCAGGCCGTCGACGCCCGCCGCCTTCGCGGCGGCGACGAATTTCTCAACGCCCATCGCCTCGATCGGATTGGCATAGCCCATCAGCACCACGGGCGTCTTAGAGTTTTGTTTTCTGAAAGAAGATACAGAACCCAAGACATCGGAGAGGCCTACGCCGTGCTTCAATGCGCGCTCGGACGCGCGCTGAATCACGGGGCCATCGGCCATCGGGTCGGAAAACGGCACACCGATCTCGAGAATGTCGGCACCCGACTCAGCCAGCGCATGCATCAGCGGTACCGTGAGCGCCGGCTCCGGATCGCCCGCGGTGACGAACATAATCAGCGCCTTGCGCCCGGCGGCCTTCAGTTCTGCGAAGCGCCCGGCGATGCGCGACATCAGAGCTTGATTCCCATCCGGTCCGCGACCGTCTGCATGTCCTTGTCGCCGCGGCCCGAGAGGTTGACCAGCAGCGCGTTGTCTTTCGGCATCGAAGGCGCGATCTTCACCGCGTACGCGACGGCATGCGCCGATTCGAGCGCGGGGATGATGCCCTCGTAGTGGCAAAGGTCGCTGAACGCCTTGAGTGCCTCATCATCGGTGATAGACACGTACTCGGCGCGATGCTGGTCCTTCAACCAGGCGTGCTCCGGCCCGACACCAGGGTAGTCCAGGCCGGCGGAAACCGAGTGCGTCTCGGTGATCTGCCCGTTCGCGTCCTGCAGGAGGTAGGTGCGATTGCCGTGCAGCACGCCGGGCGTGCCAGCGCTGAGCGAAGCGGCGTGCCTGCCGGTCGCAAGGCCTTCGCCCGCCGCCTCTACGCCGATCAGCATTACGCTCTGGTCACCGATGTAAGGGTAAAAAATCCCCATCGCGTTCGAGCCCCCGCCGACGCAGGCGATCACGGCGTCCGGCTGGCGCCCGATCATCTCGGGCATCTGCAGCTTGCACTCTTCGCCGATCACGGACTGGAAGTCGCGCACCATCATCGGATAGGGGTGCGGGCCCGCGACCGTGCCAATAATATAGTAGGTGTCCTCAACGTTGGTCACCCAGTCGCGCATTGCTTCGTTGAGGGCATCCTTGAGTGTCTTGGAACCGGACTCGACCGGCACCACCTCAGCGCCGAGAAGTTTCATGCGGTAGACGTTTACCGACTGGCGCTTGATGTCCTCCGATCCCATGTACACCACGCAGCGCATGCCGAAGCGCGCCGCTACCGTCGCGGTCGCGACCCCGTGCATGCCGGCGCCGGTTTCCGCGATCACGCGCTTCTTGCCCATGTGGCGCGCGAGCAGCGCCTGCCCCATGGTGTTGTTTATCTTGTGCGCGCCGGTGTGATTCAGATCCTCGCGCTTGAGGTAGATCTGCGCGCCGCCGAGCAGCTCCGACCAGCGCCTGGCGTGGTAGATGGGGCTCGGGCGGCCGACGTAGTGCTTGAGTTCGGAATGAAACTCGGCCATGAACGCCGGATCCTTGCGGCAGCTCTCGTAAGCGGCACGCAGTTCGTCCAGCGCATGGCTCAGGGTCTCGGCGACGAAAATGCCGCCATAGGGGCCAAAATGCCCGCGCGCATCCGGCAAGTCATACATCTGCATTTCCGACCTCGGCAATGAAAGCGGCCATCATGGCCGCATCTTTGATGCCCTTGGAAGATTCGACGCCGCTGGACACGTCTACCGCCCAGGGACGAACACGCCGGATCGCCAGCCCTACATTGTCCCGCGTGAGCCCGCCGGAAAGAACCAGCGGGCGGTTGCGTTCGGCAGGAACCAGCGACCAGTCGAAGCTCTCGCCGACGCCGCCGTATTCCACGACATGGCTATCGAGCAACCACCCCGCCGCGCCGGAAAATGGACGCAGGTATTCTAGCAAATCGACTCTCGGCGAAACCCCGCTTCTTACTCTACATGCCTTGATGTGCGGCACGCCGAACTGGGAACAGAACACGGGGGTTTCATCACCGTGAAACTGCAGCATCGCCGGCCGTACGCGCTCGATTACCGTGTACACCTCCGCGGCCGTGGGATTGACGAATAGCGCAACCGGCATCACGAACGGCGGCAGTTCGTTTCTCAATTCCCGCGCCCACTCCAGGCTGAGGAAGCGTGGACTCGGACGATAAAACACCAGGCCGATGGCGTCGGCGCCGGCCTGCGCGGCGGCGCGCGCATCCTCGACGCGGGTAATGCCGCAGATCTTGATGCGGGTTCTCATGATTCGACCGGCCTAACCATTTTCTGATTTTCGGGAGCTGGAATGTTCCAGCGCGGATCGTATTCCACAGCTTCCAGATACAAACCCTCTGGACCAAACGTGGGTGCGGCCAGCGACCGGTCGCGTGACTCAAGCACGCTCTTCACCCAACGCGGCGGATGCTTGCCCCTGCCGACGTACACCAGGGTGCCGACAATGTTTCGCACCATGTGCTGCAGCCAGGCATTGGCGCGCAGCGTAAATTCGATGCACTCGCCCTTGCGCTCGATGTCGATCCTGTGCAGCGTCCGCAGCGGGTTTTTTGCCTGGCAGCCGGCGGCGCGAAAAGCGGAGAAATCGTGCTCCCCGAGCAACTGCGCCGCCGCTTCGCGCATCGGCACGACATTCAGCGGCGCGTGGTGCCATCCGGCATGGCGTGCCGTCAGCGCCGGCCGCACCGGCCGGTTGAGCAGGACATAGCGATAGGTCCGCGACAGGGCCGAATAGCGGGCATGAAAATCAGCCTCCACGCGCTGCGACCAAAGCACCGCGACCGCCTCGGGCAGCAGCGCGTTCACGCCGCGCACCCATGCCGAGTCCGGTCGCCGGGCGGCGGTATCGAAGTGAACCACCTGCACTCGCCCATGCACGCCGCGATCGGTACGCCCGGCGCAGGTGACACTCACCGCCTCGTTCGCGATGCCGGAGAGCGCTGCCTCCAGGACGTCCTGCACCGTGCCGCCCGCCGGCTGCGTCTGCCAGCCCAGGAAGCGGCTGCCGTCATACTCGATGCCCAGTGCGATTCTCGTCGCCATAAAGAAAAAGCCGCGGTCGCTTGCGCGCCACGGCTCGGTCGGCCTGATTCGCGATCCTGCTTTTCGATCCGATACGCGTGCCGCGCTTAACCCAGGTTGGACAGCATCTGCTGCGCCTGGCCCTGCTGCGCGGCGTCGCCTTCCTTCATCACCTCGTTCAGCAACTCCCTCGCCCCATCCTTGTCGCCCATCTCCTGGTATGCCTTGGCGAGATCGAGCTTGGTGGCGACCTCCTGCCATTTCGGGTCGGCGCTGCCGGCGGCCGCCTCGCCACCCGGCGCGCCCAGATCGAAGCTCAGGCCGCCCAGGTCGAGCGGCGCATCCGCGGGTTTCCCGGCCTCCGTCTTGGCGCCGCCCATATCGATATTCAGGTCAAAATCCATCGCCACCGTCGCATCCGGATCCGGCGTTCTGGCCGGTTCGGGCTTTTTCCCGGGCGTGAGCAACATCGTTTTCTCGCTGCCGTCGTCGTCGGCCGCGCCGCCAATATCGAAGTCGAGCGCGCTGCCGCCATCGGTGGAGCCCTGCACGTCGTTACCGTCGATGATCAGAGTGCCTCCGGCCGCAAAATCGCCCTTCGGCGCGGCTGCGGGCGCCACGGCACCGATGTCGAAGTCGAGTCCTGCCGTATCCGCCTTTGCTTCGGCGCCAGCGTTCGAGGCATCCGCGCCGCCAATGTCGAAATCAAGCGACGGAGCGGCTGCTGCCGGCGCGCTCGGCGCCGGAGCGGCTGCGGCACCACCGCTGCCATAGAGGCCGTTGCCCGGATCGATCGAATGGCCAAGCGCCATCGCCTTGTCCCACTCGGGACCGGCGCCGTTGGCGAGGCTCTTGACCTTGAGCGCCGCCTGCTCGAAGGACTTGGCGTCCTTGCGGTTGGCATAGATCTCGAGCAGCTTCGCGTGCACCGCGATGCGGTTGGCGTCCTTGGCGAGCGCTTCCTTGAGGATCTCCTCGGCCTGGGTGTCGCGGCCGTAGGCCATGTAGACGTCGGCTTCGGCGATCGGATCGACTTCATCGCTTTCCGCGGCGCCGACACTGACACCGCTGACCGAGACTTCGGAGGCATCCGCAGCCACCTGCGGCGGCGGTGTATCAGCCTCCGGCCGTGTCCCCGCGTTGTCGAATACCGACGCCGCACCGGGGGCGCTCGCCGCGCCCAGCACGCTGTCCTGAAACTGGGACTGTACCGCCTTTTTACGCCGCCATGCCCACGCGCCGTAGCCCGCCAGCAGCAGCACGACAGCGCCCAACCCGCTGATCGCGATCGGATCTTCGATGAATTCCTCAAGGAAATTCTTCTCCGGTACGGGGGCCTTGGGCGGCGCCGCCTTGGGCTTGGCCTTCGAGGCCTCCGTGGCCGCCTTGGGAGCGTCCTTGGCGGGAACTTTGGGTGCGTCTTTCGCGACGTCCTTTGGGGCGTCCTTGACGGCATCCTTGGGTGCTTCGGGAGCGGGCTTCGCCGCCTCGGGCGCCGGTTTTGCGGTCTCAGGCACCGGTTTTGGCGCCTCGGGTGCCTTCGCAGCAGGTGCGGGTGAAGGAACAGGCGCGGGTACAGGGGCTGGCGCAGGAGCGGCAGGCTTCGAAACCGCCTTCTTCTCGAGTTCGGCGAGTTGCTGGTTCTTCATCTCCAGCAACTTCTGCAGGTCAGTGACGTTCTTCTCGAGGTCGCCGACGCGCGATTGCGATTCCTTCAGGCTGCGCTCACGCGCCACCCTGTCGTCATCGCGCGCAGCGCGCGAAGCGGCCGCACCCGGCTTTGCCGGATCCGCCTTCGAGAGTTTCAGCTGGTCTTTCTGGTCGGCCGGCGTGGGCGCTTCCGGTTTCGCCGTGATGCGTCCGGTGACTTCACGCTCGCGACCCGGCGCAGCGGGCGCCGCCGCTACCGCCGCTCCGAGTTTGCGTTTGTAATCGGCGAAATCCGACATCTGCGACTGCACCAGCTGGTTGGCTTGCGCCGTGTTGATTGCGGCGATCGCCTCGCGATCCGGCACATTCAGGATGCGTCCCGCCCTGACCAGATTGATATTGCCGCGGATGAATGCGTCCTGGTTGGCGCGGTAGAGCGCGATCAGCATCTGATTGAGCGTCACGCCTTCGGGCTTGTGCTTGCGCGCAATGGCGCCAAGGGTGTCGCCTTTCTTCACTTCCTCCTGCATGGCGCCCGCCGCTGCGGGCGCTGCGGCAATAGCGCGCGCTTCGGCGCGCGGCGCCGGCTTGGCCGGCTCCGCCTTAGGCTCGGGCGCGGGTTTCGCTGCCGTCGCCGCCACGGGGGCGGCGACGCCCGGCCGCGGCGCCAGATACTCCGGCGGATCCAGCAGGAAAGTGTATTCGCGCACCAGGCGCCCGGTCGCCCATTGCAATTCGATCAGAATATCGAGGAACGGCTCATTGACCGGTTGCGAGGTGGTCAAGCGGATGACCGGCCGGTTGCCGCGCTTGTCGATCGCAAACTGCAGGCCGACAAGCGCCGAGCTCAGTTCGATGCCGGCTTGGCGGAACGCCTCCATCGAGGCGAGGCGCGCCGTAAGCGCGTCTTCCTCGCCAGCCTGCAGCGAGACGATCTCGATCTCAGCATTGAGCGACTGGCCAAGGGCGGAGTTGACGGTGAGCCTGCCGAGCCCGGCCGAATAGGCGATCAGCGGCGCGCAAAGCACCGCCGCCAAGGCAATACGAATACCGGTGACTGTTTTACCCACTGAGCGCACCCTGAGTCGTTCTTCCGGGACTGACTACCATAACATCATGGCGTTAGCCCTGCAACCTGAGAGATCTTCTCGATTCTGATGCAGTAGCGCCTTGGAAAGCAAGGAAATTTTCCTTGCCATCCAGATGCCTGCATTTAACCGGGAGACGCGTCTCCCGGACCCTAACGCACCCCCGAATCGAGCAAAATCCGAACCATCCGCCGCAGCGGCTCCGCCGCGCCCCACAGCAACTGGTCGCCCACCGTAAAGGCGGCGAGATACTCCCCGCCCATCGGCATTTTCCGCAAGCGCCCGATCGGCACCGAAAGCTTGCCGGTGACGGCCGCTGGCGTAAGCTCGGCAAGTGTTTCCTCACGCCGGTTGGGGATCACTTTTACCCAATCGTGGGCCTCCGCGAGCATGCCCTCGATTTCGCCCAGCGGAACATTGCTCTTCAATTTGATCGTCAGCGCCTGGCTGTGGCAGCGCATCGCCCCGACGCGCACGCAGATACCGTCGATCGGAATCGGCCGCTCGCTGCGGCCGAGGATCTTGTTGCCCTCGGCCTGCGCTTTCCATTCTTCGCGGCTCTGGCCCTCGCCGAGGTCTTTGTCGATCCAAGGCAGCAGGCTCGCCGCCAACGGGTAGCCGATCTCTGCTTTGGGCATCGCACCGTTGCGCAGCGCCGCCGTGACCCGGCGGTCGATATCCAGCGTGGTTGCGGCCGGATCGTCGATGGCGGGCCTGGCGACGTCGCCCAAGTGGCCCATTTGCTGAACCAGTTCGCGCACGCTCGCCGCGCCGGCGCCCGAGGCCGCCTGGTAGGTCATGCAGGTCATCCATTCCACGAGGTCGTGCTGCAGCAGCCCGGCCATGCCCATCAGCATCAGCCCCACCGTGCAGTTGGCGCCGATGTAGTCCTTCGCGCCGCGCGCGAGGCCGTCCTTTATTTGCGCCATGTTGACCGGATCGAGAATGATCACCGCGTCGTCGGTCATGCGCAGCGCGCTCGCGGCGTCAATCCAATGGCCCTTCCATCCGGCCGCGCGCAGCTTTGGATGAATGTCGCTAGTGTAGTCGCCGCCCTGGCAGGAAATGATCACCGGCAGCTTGCGCAGCGCCTCGATGTCCATCGCGTTCTCGACCGGCGCCGCGTCCTTGCCGATGTCGGGGGCTTTGCCGCCCGCCTGGGAGGTGGAGAAGAACACGGGCTCGACATGGTCGAAGTCCTTCTCCTCGCGCATCCTTTGCACGAGTACCGAACCCACCATGCCGCGCCAGCCAACGATGCCGATTCTCAACATGACCGCTTCCTCAGCTCACAACCGTTCCGCAACCGCGCTCGCCATCCCGGCGGTGCCTACCTTCCTCGTTCCGGCAGTATATATGTCCGCGGTGCGGTAGCCGTCGCGCAGCGTCTTCTTCACCGCGCGCTCGAGGCGCTCGGCCGCCGCGCCCTGGTTCAGCGAATGGCGCAGCATCAACGCCGCCGACAGGATGGTCGCGAGCGGATTCGCCACCCCCTTGCCGGCGATGTCGGGCGCCGAGCCGTGGATCGGTTCGTAGAGGCCCTTGTCGTTCGCATCGAGCGACGCCGAGGGCAGCATGCCGATCGAGCCGGTAAGCATCGAGGCTTCGTCGGAAAGGATGTCGCCAAACAGGTTGCCGGTTACGATGACGTCGAACTGCCTTGGATTGCGCACCAGCTGCATCGCGCAGTTGTCGACATACATGTGAGAAAGCTCGATGTCGCCGAATTTTCTTGATTCTTCAGTAATAACTTCTCTCCAGAGCCGCGACGTTTCGAGAACGTTTGCTTTATCGACCGAGCAAACCTTCCGGCCCCGTTTGCGCGCCGCCTCGAACGCGACGCGCGCGATCCGGCGGATCTCGGCCTCGGTGTAGCGCATGGTGTCGAAGCCCTCGCGGCCGCCTGTGGCGTGCTGCCGGATGCCTTTCGGCTCGCCAAAATAGATATCGCCGGTCAACTCGCGCACGATCAGGATATCGAGTCCGGCAACCACTTCGGGTCTGAGCGAGGACGCTTCGGCAAGTTCCTCGTAAACCTGAGCCGGCCGCAGATTGGCAAACAGCATGAGCGCTTTCCTGAGGCCGAGAATCGCCTGCTCGGGGCGCTTGGATGATTCCAGCGCGTCGTAGCGCGGATCACCCACTGAACCGAAGAGAATCGCATCGGCCTGCCGCGCCAGCGCGAGGGTCTTCTCTGGCAGCGGATGGCCCGACGCTTCGTAGCCTGCGCCGCCAACGGGAGCCTCCTCGAACTCGAATTTCAGATCCAGCCGTCCGAGCACGCGGATGGTTTCCGCGACGATTTCCTTGCCGATGCCGTCGCCCGGCAACACCGCGATTTTCATATGCAGCCTACCGGAAGAGCCAGGGAAACTGCGCCTGCCGGCGCGCTTCGAACGCGCGGATCGCGTCGGCATGGCGCAGCGTGACGCCGATCTCGTCGAGACCGTTCAGCAGCGAATGGCGGCGCGATGGGTCTACTTCGAAGCGGTAGGATTTGGCGCCGTCGGTGGTCAAAACCGTCTGTCGCTCCAGATCCACGACGAGGCGGAAACCGGGCAGCGCGCAGTCGTAGAACAGGCTGTCCACCTCGGATTCGGCGAGCAGCACCGGCAGAAAACCGTTCTTGAAGCTGTTTTCGAAAAATATGTCGCCGTAGGATGGCGCGATGACGCATTTGAAACCGTACTGTTGCAGGGCCCACGGCGCGTGCTCGCGCGAGCTGCCACAGCCGAAATTCTTGCGCGCGAGCAGTATTTCGGCGCCCTTGTAGCGCGCCTGGTTGAGCACGAAATCCGGATTGAGCGGCCGCTTCGCGTTGTCCATTCCCGGCTGGCCGGTGTCCAGGTAGCGCCAGGCGTCGAACAGGTTCGGCCCGTAGCCGCTGCGCTTGATGGACTTCAGGAATTGCTTCGGGATGATGGCATCGGTATCCACGTTGGCGCGGTCCAGCGGCGCCACGAGGCCAGTCAGCACGGTGAATTTTTCCATCGTCAGCGCCATCCTCGCACGTCGACGAAATGGCCGGCAATGGCCGCCGCTGCCGCCATCGCCGGGCTCACCAGGTGCGTACGGCCGCCGGCGCCCTGCCGGCCTTCGAAATTACGGTTCGAGGTGGACGCACAGCGCTCCCCCGGCTCGAGGCGATCCGCATTCATGGCAAGGCACATCGAGCAGCCCGGCTCGCGCCATTCGAAGCCGGAGTCGCGGAAGATGCGATCCAGGCCTTCCTTCTCGGCCTGCGCCTTCACCAGGCCCGAGCCTGGCACCACCATTGCAAGTTTGATATTCGAAGCGACACGCTTGCCCTTGGCAACCGCGGCCGCGGCGCGCAGGTCCTCGATGCGCGAGTTGGTGCAGGAACCGATGAACACTTTGTCGAGCAGGATTTCCTCAATCGGCGTGCGCGGCTTGAGTCCCATGTAGGCCAGCGCGCGCTCCATGCCCTCGCGTTTGATCGGATCCTTCTCCTTGTCGGGATCGGGCACATGTCCCTGGACCGGCACTACCATCTCGGGCGAGGTCCCCCAGGTCACCTGCGGCGCGATCTCCGGCCCCTCGAGCATGACCTCGTGGTCGAACCTGGCATCGGCGTCGCTCGCCAGCATTTTCCAGGTCGCCACGGCCTGTTCCCATTCCGGGCCGGCCGGCGAAAAGGGCCTTCCCTTGAGGTACTGGATCGTCACCTCGTCCACCGCCACCATGCCGGCGCGCGCGCCCGCCTCGATCGTCATGTTGCAGAGCGTCATGCGGCCTTCCATCGACAGCGAACGGATCGCGCTGCCCGCGAATTCGACCGCACAGCCGGTGCCACCCGCGGCACCGATGCGGCCGATGACGGCGAGCGCCACGTCTTTCGCGGTCACGCCGCGTCCGAGCTGTCCTGCCACGCTCACGCGCATGTTCTTCATTTTCCTGGTCACCAGGCATTGCGTGGCGAGCACGTGCTCGACTTCGGAGGTGCCGATGCCATGGGCGAGGCAGCCGAAAGCGCCGTGCGTGCTGGTATGGGAGTCGCCGCACACCACCGTCATGCCGGGCAGCGTCGCGCCCTGCTCGGGCCCGATGACATGAACGATGCCCTGGCGCGCGTCGAGAAACGGAAAGTAAGCTTTGGCGCCGTACTCCTTGATGTTCGCGGTCAACGTCTCCACCTGCAGCCGCGAAATCGGATCCTCGATGCCGGCGAGGCCACGCTCCCAGCCGGTGGTCGGCGTGTTGTGGTCGGCGGTCGCGACCACCGAGCCGATGCGCCAAGGCTTGCGGCCGGCGAGCTTCAGGCCTTCGAAGGCCTGCGGACTGGTGACCTCGTGGACCAGATGCCGATCGATGTAAAGCAGCGCGGTGCCGTCTGCCTCCGCGTGCACGACGTGGCTGTCCCAGAGTTTGTCGTAAAGCGTGCGTCCCATCTTATTCTAGGTTGCGCAAAAACGGGATTATCCCACAACAAATCAGCGTTTTGCGCGCGCCGCCCCGTACAGCGGCATGACCCGCTCGGCATAGCCCTTCAGGTCGTTGATCCGGCTCGCGTGGGAGGGGTGCGTGGAGAGGAAATTGGGCCCCTGCGAAGCACCGGTCTTGCTCATCTTCTCCCACAGCGTCACCGCGGCGTGCGGATCGAAGCCGCCGCGCGCAGCAAGTTCGACGCCGATGCGATCCGCCTCGACTTCGTCGGTGCGCGAGTTTGGCAGGTTGAAGGTCAGGTCGAGAACCATCTGCGTCAGGTCCTGCGCGCCGCCTTTCATGCCCAGCGCGGCGCCCACCACCGATATGCCGATGCCCTGCGCCATCGCCTGCGAGGCGCGCTCGCGGCCGTGCTCACGCAAGGCGTGTGCGATTTCGTGTCCCATCACGGCCGCGATTTCCTCGTCCGTGGCCTGCAGCCGTTCGATCAGCCCGGTATAGAACGCGATCTTGCCGCCCGGCATGCACCACGCGTTAACGTCCTTCGAGGTAATGACGTTCACCTCCCATTTCCATGCCGGCGCATCGGCGCGAAACGCACCGGTCTGCGGAATCAGGCGGCTCGCGATCGCCCGCACGCGCTGCAGTTGCCCGGCGTCGCGATTGAGTTGCCCTTTCTTCTGCGCCTCCGCGAGGACCTGCGCGTAGGCCTTTTCCGCGCTCCGATTGACCGTGGCGGAGGACACCAGCATGTTCTGCTTGCGCTCCACGCCCACGGCGCCCGGCTGGGTCGTATTGACGGACTGGCAACCGGCAAGCAACGCCAGGATCGGAACAAGAATTGTCTTCAGCATGAACATGAGCCTACACCCGGACCTTCCACGCGACGAGCCCCGCGCCCGACAGCGCGAATAGCGCACTGATCATGAAACTGGCGGACGCGCCGAGCGGCTCCCAGGCGGCGCCCGCGACCAGGGAACCGGTTGCGCCGCCCAGCCCGTAGGCGACGCTGGAATACAAGGCCTGGCCGCGCGCTGCCAGTGGACCCGGAAACAGCCGGTGCACCGCGGCCACGCAGGCGGAATGGAAGGCGCCGAACGTCGCCGCGTGCAACAGTTGCGCCGCCGCGAGCAGCCACAATGCGTGCACCCCCCAGCCGATGGCGGGAAACCGCGCCACCGCGCAGACGAAACTCGCGAGCAGCACCGCGCGCAACGTGAAGCGGCGCAACAGCTGCGGCAGGCGCAGGAACAGCACGATTTCGGCAAGCACGCCGACCGTCCAGAGCATGCCGATCAGCGTCTTGGAGTAGCCGGTCTGCTCCAGGTAGATCGAATAGAAGACGTACATCGTGCCGTGCGCGGCGGTCATGCAGAAGCAGGCGCCAAAGAAGGCCAGCACCGCGGGCCGCCGCAGTACCACGCCCATGTTTTCGCCGCCGTGCCGCGCTGGCGGGGCCGGACCGGCGGGCACCGCGAGCGAAACCACGCACACCGCGGCCGCCAGCACGATCGAGATCACGATCAACGTCGAGGCATCGTGGAAATCGAGCCACGCTCCCGCACCGAGGACGGCGAGGATGAAGCCGACCGAGCCCCACAGGCGGATCGGCCCGTACTGGCCGGTGCGTCCCTGGATGACCGAGAAGGTGATCGCCTCGACCAGTGGCGAGGCTCCCGCGGAGAACAGGCTCATCAGCAGCAGCGTGAGCGCGATCGCACCGGGGTTCTCCTGGAAAAAGATCGCGACGAATCCGGCGAGCGTCGCGACGCCCGAGAACATCACGATCATGCGCCGCGCGCCCGGATAGCGCGCACCCCAGGCGTCGGCCAGCCAGCCCCAGAGCGCCGGCGCGACGATGCGCGCCACCTGTGGCATCGCCAGCGCGAAGGCGATCTCGCCGGCCGCGAGCCCCCGGCCCGCGAGGTAGAGCGAGAAATACGACACGAACGCCCCCGCATGCGCGAAGAAAGCGAAGTAATACGCGGCGAGCCGGACGGCAACGTTCATCAGAGCCGCATGATATAAGCGCCGCCATGGCGCCGCGCTATGCATTTTATGTCTTGTTCATCGCCTCCGGATTCGCCGGCCTGATCTATGAATCCGTCTGGACGCATTATTTGAAGCTGTATCTCGGTCACGCGGCCTACGCCCAGTCGCTGGTGCTGATCGTGTTCATGGGCGGGATGGCGCTGGGCGCGGCGTTTTGCGCGCGCATTTCCACGCGCATCCGCAATCCGCTTGCCGCCTATGCTGCGATCGAGGCGGCGATCGGCATCTGCGCATTGGTGTTCCACGAGGTGTTCGTCGCCGCGACCGACTGGTCGTACGCGAGCCTGCTGCCCGCGCTGGGGGTGGACTGGTTGGCACTGGCCGCAAAACTCTCGGTCGCCTGCGCCCTCATCTTGCCGCAATCGATCCTGCTGGGCGCGACCTTTCCGCTCATGAGCGCGGGACTGGTGCGCGCAGCGCGGGATGAACTGCGGGATGAAACGCGCCGCCCTCGCGGTGAACCCGTTGCAATGCTGTATTTTGCCAACAGCCTCGGCGCCGCAGCCGGCGTGCTTGCAAGCGGTTTCATCCTCATCGCCTGGTTCGGGTTGCCAGGAACGTTGCGCAGTGCAGGGGTGATCAATCTGGGGCTGGCCGCCGCAGTCGCGTTGCTCGCCCGCCCGGCCAATAGCGCCCCGCTCGAACCGCAACCGGAGGGCGGCGAAGCTCAGCCGGCGACACTGCTGCTCACCGTTGCCCTGCTCACCGGACTCGCCTCCTTCATCTATGAGATCTGCTGGATTCGCATGCTGTCGCTGGTGCTGGGCGCCTCCACGCACTCGTTCGAGCTGATGCTCTCGACCTTCATCCTCGGCCTCGCGCTGGGCGGCCTGGCGGTGCGCCGCCTGGTGGACAGCGCAGCCAGCCCGGAGCGGCTGCTCGGCTGGGTGCAGGTTGCAATGGGCCTGCTGGCACTGGCGACCCTGCCGGTGTACGACCGCAGCTTCGAGCTGATGGAGTACTTCATGAAAGGCCTGGCGCGCACCGACGCCGGGTATTTCTTTTTCAACCTGGCCGGTCAGGGCGTATCGGCCCTGGTAATGCTGCCGGCGACGTTCTGCGCCGGAATGACGCTGCCGCTGATCACCGGCGCACTCCTGCGGCGCGGCGCCGGCGAACGCGCCATCGGCCAGGTGTACGCCGCCAACACGCTGGGCGCCATCGGCGGCGTGCTGTTCGCCGTGCACCTCGGCCTGCCGCTGCTCGGGCTCAAGGGCACACTGATCCTGGGCGCCGTCATAGATGCTGCCCTGGGCCTCATGCTGCTCTACCGATACTCACCGCAGCGCTGGCAGTTCACCGCGTCGGCCGCTGCCTGCGTCCTCGCCTTCGTGCCGGTCATGCTGCTGTTCGAGTTGAACGCCAACAAGATGACCGCCGGGGTTTTCCGGCACGGCGATCTTGCCAGTTCCCTCGACGCCGAGATCCTGTTCAACAAGGATGGCAAGACCGCCACGGTGCATCTGGCCCGCTATGCGGATGCCACCAGCATCCGCACCAACGGCAAATCCGACGGTTCCATCAACCTGAATCCCGAAGGCGCGCGCGGTTCCGATGAAATCACGATGGTGCTCACGGGCGCAGTGCCGCTCGCCATCAAACCCGACGCGAAGAGCGCGGCGGTGATCGGCATGGGCACCGGGCTGACGATGCACGCACTGCTGCAGGACCTGTCCCTCGAAGTCGTGGAAACCGTCGAAATCGAGGCCGCCATGGCCGAGGCGGCACGCGGCTTTGCGCCGCGCAACAACTCGGCCTTCCTCGATCCGCGCGGCCGCATCTGGATCGACGACGCCAAGACCTTCTTCGCCACCCGCAACCGGCGCTACGACATCCTTGTTTCCGAGCCCTCGAATCCTTGGGTGAGCGGCGTCTCGAGCCTGTTCACGCGCGAGTTCTACCAGCGCATCCGCGGCCACCTGAACCCCGGCGGCATCCTGGTGCAGTGGTTCCAGCTCTACGAAATCGACCCCTCGCTGCTGGCTTCCGTGATGCGCGCGCTGGTCGAGGCGTTTCCGCATTACGTGGTGTTCGCGCCCAGCGACCACGACGTGTTGATCATCGCCTCCGCAAGCCCGATTCCGATGCCGGCCAAGGCGGCGGTGTTCGACCATCCCTCGCTCGCCAGGGAACTGCACAAGGTGCACGTGCTGAGCCCGGGCGACCTGGATGCGCGCTACCTCGGCGACCGCGCCGTCCTCGATCCGCTGTTCGCGAGTTATGGCATGCCGGCAAATTCCGACTATTACCCGGTGCTGGACCTGAACGCGGCGAAGCACCGCTTCACGGAGAAAAGCGCTGCCGACGTGGTGGCGCTGCTCAACACCGGCGTGCCGGTGCTGGACATGCTGCAGCCCGTTTTACAGCGGCGCGCGGTTAATCCGCTGCACAAGGGCGCCACCACCTTCGAGCGCGTGGAGAACACGCGGCTGGCACGCTATGCGCGCGATTTCCTGCTCCAACCCAAGCCGCCCGAGCCCGAAGGCATCGCCACGCTGCTGCAGAAAGACCTCGAGCTCTCGAAGTTGCGCCTGATCGAGTGCCGCCAGCCGAGGGAACAGGACGTCTGGCTGCACAGCCTGATCCACGTCGCGCGCACCGTGAATCCCTACCTGCCGCCCGCCGAGGCGCAAGCGGTATGGGCGCGGATGGCCGCGGCGCCCTGTTTCGCCGGGCTGCAGGACTTTCAGCGCCGCTGGATCCTGCTGTTCGCGGCGGTCGGCATGCGCGACGCCGCGCGCAGCGCCGTGCTCGCCTCCGAGCTGCTTGCCGGCCAAGCGGAGCTGGGGCGCGACGCGCGCGAATACCTGCTGATGGCGGGCATGACGGGACACATTGCCGCGGGCAATCCGCAGCGCGCAAAAGAACTCTGGAGCAAATACGAGGACCAGATCCGCGGCGCCGGCAGACCGGTGTTCCGCCTGCTGCGCTGCCACGCCGAGCGCGGCGACGACGCGGCCTGCGCCGCCGCGTTTCGCGCCTACGCGGATTGAACGGAACCTGCGGCGAAACGGATCGACGCCAGCACTTCGCGCACAAACGTCGCATCGTCCCGGCCCTGCTTCGCGACGCTGGAGATCCGTCCGCCGAGCAACAGCTGCGCCAGGCCGTGGACCAGCGCCCACGCTGCGATTGAAGAATCCCCCGCGCCCCGCGCCTCAGGCACGCTCGCCGCCAACGCCCCCGAAAGGCCTTCGAAGGTCTTCGTCGCCACTTCCCGCAGGCGCGCGTGCTTGGCGATCGAGATCTGGCCGCCGAACATGAGGCGAAAACGCTGCGGGTGTGCGAGCGCGAACTGCACATAGGCCTCGCCCATGGCGCGCAAGCCGCCGCTCGCGGCGGCGGCCCGCTGCGCCAGCGCGAGCATCCCGAAACCCTCCGCCGCCAGCGCCGCGAGAAGCGCCTCGCGCTCGGCGAAATGCCGGTAAGGCGCGTTATGGGAAACCCCCGCCCGCCGTGCGACTTCGCGCAGCTTGAGTGCTTCAACACCTTCTTTCTCAAGCATTTTCCCCGCAGTACGGATCAGGGCCGCCTGCAGATCGCCATGATGGTAGCTGCGTTTCTGGCGCCTTGATGTTGACATTGACTACATATGCTACTAGAGTAATGTGTGTATTGTCAACATCAGGTCAAAATGGATAAAACGAGCATTCTGTTTCCGATGGTCGCGCTCGCGACGCTGACCTTCGCCGTACTGGTGCTGATCCCGTTGCGGCGCTTCCGCGCCGGCTTCGCCGGCCTGGTGCGCACCGACGACTTCAAATACGGCGAGTCGGAGCGCGTGCCGCCGGAAGTCAGCCTCCCCAACCGCAACATGATGAACCTGCTCGAACTGCCGGTGCTGTTCTACGTCGCGTGCCTGACCTGCTACATCACCGAGCGCGTCGACGACGGGGCACTCACGCTGGCCTGGGCCTACGTCGGGCTGCGCGTCGCGCACAGCGCGATCCACGTCACCTACAACCGCGTACGCCACCGGTTGATCGTATTCGCGGTGAGCAACGTCGTGCTGATCATGTTCTGGACACACCTGTTCCGCGCCCTCGCGGCCTGAGTCATGGCCCAGGAACTTACCTTGCCCAGCGCGATTCACCTTGCCGCCGTCGTGCCGGCGCTAGCCATCGGCGTCACGCAATTGTTCATGACGAAGGGCACCCGCATTCACAAGAAGCTGGGATGGATCTGGGTGCTGGCGATGGTGGTGGCCGCCGTGTCGTCGTTCTGGATCATGGAACTGCGCAAGGGCGCCGGCTTTTCGTTGATCCACCTGCTGTCGCTGTGGACCCTGATCTCGCTCGCCTGCGCCATCTGGTTCATCCGCCGCGGCAACGTGCGCGCGCACAAGGGCTTCATGATCGGCACCCTGCTCGGCCTGGCAGGCGCGGGCATCGGCGCCGTCATGCCCGGGCGATTCCTCTCGCAGGTAATTTTTTGACTTGCCGCCGGACCTCGTCAGCGATATTGGGTAAACGTGTTGCTGTCCCGAGTTAGCAGACTCATCAATTTCGGGTGAACGAAAAGCTTTTCCTTGCCGAATGTCTGTTCGCGCAGGACGCCAATCTCGACGAACGCTTTCAGATACCGGGAGGCGGCCTGGCGCTCCGCGATCTTGGCCTCGACGAGGTTTGCGATCCGGCAGTACGGCTGCTCGAAGATCACATCGACCAGTTCGCGGCTGTAGATCTTGGGTAGTTTGATGCGCACGAAATCCGCCGTCTCGTTCGACAGCTTGCGAACGGCGGCGATTTTGGCGGTGGTCCACGTCGCCGTTTCTTCGACACCGCGGAGCATGTAGAGCAGCCACGCTTCCCAGGCGCCCTCGCGCGTGACCGCGAGGAGCAAGCGGTAGTAGTCCGCTTTGTTGTTGATGATGTAGCGGCTGAGATAAAGGATCGGCAGTGTGAGCAGCCCTGTTTCGACGAGGAACAGGCTGTTCAGGACACGGCCGGTACGGCCGTTGCCGTCGGTGAAAGGATGAATGGCCTCGAACTGGTAATGCGCCGCTGCCATGCGGATCAAAGGATCGAGCGTTTCTTCCTCATGCAGGAAGCGCTCCCAGTTGGCGAGCAGATCGCGGATGCGCGCCTCGCCCTCGGGCGGGGTGTAGATGACCTCACCCGTGGTGCCTTTGGCGAGCGCGGTGCCGGGCACTTTGCGCACGCTCATGTCGATGCCCTTGATGTGCGTGCAGACCGACTCCGCGGTGCGCGTGGTGAGCGGCCGGGTTTTCAGAGCCTTGACGCCTTCCAGCAGCGCGCGCCGGTAGCGCAGGGCTTCCCGGGTCGCAGGATCGGCTCCGCCATCCGCCTGCGAGTGCTGGAACAGGCGGTCGGCCGTCGTGACGATATTTTCGATCTCGGAACTCGCCCGCGCTTCGAGAAGCGGCAGAGTGTTGATAAGCATCGAGGGGTTGGGGATCAACTCGGCCGCCTGCTTCAACTCGCCAAGCGCCGCCCTTGACTTAACACATTGCTTTAAAACGTCTTTTGTCTCCATCTCAACGGCCGGCGGGAGTTTGGGAAGGTCGTTGTAGGGCCGCTCGGGGTTCCAGGGGTTCCAGGGGTTCCAGGGGTTCCCTTTCGTCGTGTTTACGAAAGCGTCTTTTTGCGACACGTCCGCAGCTTATGTCGCTGGCGGCGACACGTCAAGAGAACGTGTCGCGAAAACCATCGTTTTGCGACACGTCACCTTCAAATTACGCCGCAGCCTTCACCACAAAAGCGTACCCGCGCTTCGGCGCTAGCCGCCGTCCAGCGGCGACTCAGATCGCGCCTCCGCCACCAACGCGCCCCATCCATCGGGTGGATGTCCACGATCCAGCATCTTCTGGAATACGGCATACGGATCCGACTTGCTGCCGCTGGAGGGCAGCGCTTGCTCGTCATTGACCCAGGCGAACACGATTGCCCGGGCCTTGGAATCGTAACGAAAAAACAGGCGGAAGCGGCGCCCGAGCTTCGCACGGCGCCAATGACGGTAGCTTGATCCCATCGTGTTGCCCTGCCGGAAATCTTCCCGGGATGGATCGCCGGGTACCGTCTCCAGGATCAACTGACCGAGGGCACGAAACAGCTTGACGTTGGCGTTGGCTTCGAACCCCGTGGAATCGGCTGACTCAGCTCGATCGGCCGCTGACTTCAGCTTGCGCAGTTGCTCGACCAGACATGCGTGGAAAAGCAGCGTCCAACCGTGGCGCAGCATTACAGCGCCACGTCGCCGACAATCTCCTTGGAAGGATCAGCAGCGTGGTGAAGATTGGCCAGCATCGCCTGCGCCAGTTCCCGCGGCAGCGTCGTGAGGTTCTTGCCGGCCTGAAGGTCGTTCTCCAGCAGGGCGAGAAATGCCTCGATGGCAGGGTCTTGGTGCTTCCCGTCGTCGGCTCGCGTGACAACCACTTCAGAGCCGCGCAGTTCAAACGCCACTTTGCCACCGACCCCAATACCCAGCGCCTGACGGATAGGCTTCGGCAGGGTGATCTGCCCTTTCGAGGTAAGCGTAGCAATTTCATGGATGTGGGGCATGGTGGGCTCCGTTAACCGCGATACCATACCAATGGTAAGGAGAATTCCTTACCAAGTCAATGGGGTTCAGTCGCCAGAGAACGTGTCCTAGGCGACCAAGCGGTGCTCGATGGCGGCGCGGGCAAGGTCGGGCACAAATGCCCCTTCATCGATTGCCGGGAAGTAAAGATCAAAGCCACCGCCCTCGACACGCACCCCGGACAAGTCCGCGTCAGCCGGAAAACCCAGCGCGCGGACAGGAATGGTCAGTTCAACATCGCCCACCAGTTCCAACACGAGACGCTTTCGCGCAACATCGAAACGGGCGCTGGCGGCGCGGGGTTCTACGGCCGTGGCCTTCGCGCCGCGCTCCATCGCGCGGGCAATGGTTTCGTCAATGGGTTCCATGTATGTCCCTCCATGCGTGGCAAAGCGCGGACAGTTCGTTTTCAATCAGCCGCAGGGCGCGCTTGAGCGTCCTGGCGTCGATCCCCCTTGCTTCAATCGGCACCGCTGGGCCGTCCGGGCAATTTAGCGCAACTTTCGCTCTTCCATTCGGGCTGACAAGATGCACATGAGCAGGTGGATGATCTCGCGAGTAGATCATTACTCGCCAGCCATCAATCGACAAAAGCGTACCCACCAGCCGAGTCTACGCGCCAGGGCTTTGGCCTGCAAATGATCTCATCGGGCAGAGAATGTTTTTAACAATGGTCCGCGACGCGACGTAATCGCTTGTTGCGCGTACCGCCGTTCTTGACCTGCGGCGCGGATTTGCTGTACCCCAGGGTCCGCGCGCGCTGCGCAAGATGTGATTTACGCATTCGGTGTCGCTCGTTCAATTTCACCTTGAGCCGTTTGGACAGACGGTCCGGCGCACCCAACTCACATTCCCAGACCGTAACAACCTGCCAGCCCAGCTTCGCAAGCTCCCTGTTCACGCGGCGGTCGCGCATGACATTCGATTCAAGCTTTTCGACCCAGAACCTCGTTCTGCTCTTCGGCGTGTAGGCGAATCGGCATCCCTTGTGGCGGTGCCAGAAACATCCATTCACGAATATTGCCGTCCTAAAACGTGGCAAGACGATGTCAGGCTTTCCAGGTAGGTCAGCCCCATGCAATCGGAATCGATAGCCCATTCGGTGAAGCATCGAGCGGACGCTACGTTCTGGTCCGGTATCGCGTGCCCCAATACGCGACATCACGTCAGAACGTTTTGCTTTGGTAAAAATATCAGACACAGATTTTCGAATCAGTCCTGCGGTATGAAGCCAAGCTCTCGTGCGCGCGCAAGAATTCGTGCTCCTTGCACAACTTGCTTATCGCTAGGCGCCTTCGCCTGAGCAGCGAGCTTGCCCAAGCTGAAAGAAATTGCACGTTCCCATCCCTCTAAAAATCCGCGCTCCTTCGCCCACTTGGCGAGACTGAACCAATGAGCCGCGGATATCTGCGCTACGGCCGCTCTTGCCGCATCGGACTCCGGGGTGGATTTTTTCGGCGGATACACAATCGCGGGACCATCCTTCATCCCCTTGCCCCATTCATCTCCCACCGCGAGCGCCATGTCGCGAAATTCCGCCCACGTTTCGGGCTTTTTGGATCCTTCGCCCACGTTTCCCCCACGGTCAGTGAGGAAGTGATGCGCTTCTCGGCAAATCACCAAAATCGCTGCGGAAACCGTGTCGGGCAGACACTGGTCGCGCCAGATCCGCTCCAAATCAAGTCGCCGGCCCGAGCGTTCCGCTAACCACGCGACTGCATAGGCGACGCTGTTCGCACGGTAACCTTCCAAGTCCAGCGTGTCGAAAATTTTTTCAGCGGACCGCCATAAAATAACGCGGGAAATCATCTGCTCAAAGAAGGTTCTGTCGACGACGGGCTCACCGTCATCCTCCAACCTTGCGGCAAACGCTTGGAAATTTTTCTCCGCCCCACGGCACACCAAATGCGGCAAGCCCAGCCATGCATGCTCATACTTCGCAAGGTCTGTCTTGGTGAATTTCTGTTGTGGGGGACTCTGACGCGCCCAATCTTTCTGCCGGGCCGGCGTTCCCTGTCTCGCCTTGTCATCGAGATAGGAGCCACGTGCGCGCTCGTAGTACCAATGACTCCCACGTTCCATGCCAGATGCGGCGGAAGCCCAGATTGTGCGCGACAGTTCCTCCAGATCGCGATGGAACTTTCCGTTTGCCGCGAAGTCTGCCCCATTGACCTTGTTTTGGCTGTTCGCGTAGCGAGAAATCATCGGCACAATTTCTGCGACCTGATCGGGATTACTGATAACAGTCAACTTCGTCTGAACGATTACGTCGCTTAAGTCCAATTTTTCCTTCTTTAGCGCGTGAAAGATGGATGCCGTTGTCTGGCCTCCATTTACAATCTGGAAGTCCTTTACCCAGGCCAGCCGTGGCATACCGTGCTGATCTGGTTGAATCTTCACCTCGGCCGCGGTACAGCAAAGGCCATTGTTATAGGCCAGGAAACGCTGCGGCTCCTCACGAAGGGTCGCTTGAAGGCCCTTGTTTATCTTCCCTTTCGCTTGAAGGAACGCACGCACATTGCGCTCAAGCAGCCGCTGGCCGTACTCCCCGTAGATTCGCGCCAGCAGCGGTGCAGGAAAGAAAGCAAGAAACGTCCGATATTCGCCGGAATCGTCCTGGGTTGTCAGGCACGGAATTCCTCCACCATAGTCCTTTCCCAGATCCAATTCGATGACGCCCCGTTCGCCAACACGGAGACGGCTGAGCTTTTCGAGATCCCATGCCACATACCGCACATCCACGCCTGTCACTTTTTCTTGAGTGATGTCGAGCGAGCGCACCACACCATCTGACAGAAAGAATAAGCGCACCGTGGCGAGCGAGTCGCGTGCCTCATAAATTTTCTGTGCGGCATTGAAGGCATTGCTTGCTTCTTCCATTCGCTTATGGAAACCGCTTAAAGCACGCTTCAGGAATCCCAATACCAGTTCGAAATGGCGTCGCATCTCCGGTTTGCCCACTTCCTCAACGCGCCCGGTGCTGTGGTAAAGAGTCACGAATAGATCCAGGGTGGCACCGTCACCGGAAAGTGCCCAAGCGTTGAGCTTCGCAGCGGGGACTGATCCAACGCTTTTCGATTCATAGCCACAGATTTCCCAGCTATCTATTTCGTCATGCGCATCCAGCAGTTCCAACACGGCTTCGGTGAACATTTCTTCCCGCAATAGCTGAAGGCGATCATCGCCGTCTCCACCTTCGCCACCCCCTCCAGCCTTTGCCAAAACCTCTTGATGCAAATCGTGGGCAAATTGTTCAATCCTTTGGTCCGACATGGCACTTCCCTTGGTTATCTCTTGTTCCTGCGTCGTAGGGCGAGAGGCTTCCGGAGCCTTGCCACCATATCTTCAATGCTCGTAGCAAACGGCTCACACGCAGCCAAGCTCAGAGCGTAAGACACGTCTCCAATTCCGGTTGGCAAATTCGTTTCGACCAAACGCGGGAAGGAAGAGCGAACACGGTATGTGTGTTCACCGCGCAGCGCAAAACGACGATGCTCGTAGCGTGGAGCGTCCGCTTCGAGATAGCCAGCATCAAGCAAGCGATCCTCAAAGGTCTCCGCCGCTGCTGCCGTGGTCCGGAGTTGCTGTCGCAGGTCGCGCACAACATCTGGCAAGCCCTCACCCACCACGGGAAGGACACTTTCCACTTCACGCTCATCCAGCACCACGACGTGAAGGAAGAGCGCCGGGATACCAGCCGAATCAAGCTGCCGCTCGCTGGCGATGCGCACCGACTGTGGTTGTTTGGCAGTTGTTGTCTTTACTTCTACCGCACCGGAGGCGAGCTGGAAATCCTGATGCGTCCGCTGCGGAGCGAGCCAGCCGGCTACGGCGGCTTCTGCGCCTAATCCAGGAAGTAGATGTTCGCGCAGCATGTGCAATTCGCCGTAAAGCCCCCTTTGCTGCTCCAGCGAGAGTCCCGCCGCGCCGGCCGCAAGAAACTTTTGCCAGCGCCGAAGCCTCCCGAGCAATGATGCCGCCATCGCACGCGGGTCGGCAGCCGCTGCTACCCGTGACGCGACGTCCTCCGCAAGCGCGGTGAATACATCCGCACATGAAGAATCTAGCAAGCGCACCCCCAAATGAGGATGCCCTGCAATGACGACGCTGAAAACCTCCAACCCTCTGCACCGCGGCCATTCTCGCCGGCTCGGAATGGCGATTCTTGGCAGCGGCAACAGTAGCGCCCGACGATTTGCCGACGTCTCCATCGCAATCAGCAGCGGCTGCGAAGGCTGCGGCAGAGCGAAGCGCGTCAGCCAAGCTGGCGCGTCACCCGTCTCCGCTTCCACCTCCATCTCCCGCCACAGTTCCTCAATCCTCATACCGTGCGTCTTCCTCCATCTCCGCACCCCAGACGCGGTTCACGCGATATTCGACGCCTAATGTCGTTGTGCTCGTCGGGAAACTCAGGGCCACACCTATAATCGGCGACCCGCTCGACGTAAGGCCAGTGGGTTCTTCCATGGCAGACTTCTCTAGCACGACCTTCGTGGGCGGCAGAAGCGGGTAAATGAGCAGCAGGCCGTTGTCCGGGCGCCGCAGCACGCGCAGCACCCGCCCATTGGGCCGCTTGGTTTCGCCTTCGGTAGGCCGCCGAATCTTGGGTGGCTCGGTTTGCTGCCAGCGCCGCGTGAGGTCCAGAGCAACCTCCGGCGCTTCCCGGCCGATATGTTCCCGCAGCCAATCCACGTCATCCGCCAATTCACGCTTGTCGCACACCGCGTCGCACCACGACTGGTCAAACTTTCCGATGAAATCTCGCCCTTCGTCCGCCGGGCTGATAATGTTTGCCTTCTTCAATAGAAAGGTAGTTGGCGTTTGATCCTCAGGGGTACGTTCAATCAATCCGACCGCGAGCCTACCCACCATGCGGTGCCGATCATAGGTCGCCTGTGCATTGGACACTAGCGCTACCGTCCACAAGGTCAGTTCCGCAGGTATCTTTGACACCTGTTTTCGGATGAAGGCTGCCAGTTGCTCGCCGCTGGCACGCGCTGAGGCCGGCGGGAACTGCAGTGCTCCAACGAAGTTCGCAACAACGGTTCCTTGGACGTCAGTCCAGATACGAGTCTCGCGGCCAACGTCCGCAGCCGGTTGACCCAAGCCGTCGAGCAATGCCTCGGTCGCCCGGAGGTTCGCTGCGATCCTCCCCGCCTCCTTTGGCAACTGCGTCGTCTGCGCCAATACCCCAGCCCAAGACAATTCCAGCGTTCGGCCATGGCTCATCTTGTTAAGGGCGGTCACAATCATGCCATCCGGGTGCGTCCGCACGCGCAGTCCGTAATTAGCGGGTGTTAAGCCGGCGGCAACCATGTAATCGAACTCGCGGCGTAGCTCCTCCTCGGCGAAGGCGATGTGCCGATACCAATCAACCAAGGTGCGCGTGGTAAAGAGGCGGCAGAGGTCCAAATAACCGGGCCGATAGCCGAACCAGCGGCCCATCTGCATCAGCGTGTCATACATACGCGACGTGCGGAGGAAGTAGCTGATGGAGAGCCCTTCGAGCGTGAGTCCTCGCGAGAGCTTGTCGCCGCCAACGGCAATCACGGATCTGCCGTCAACCTCGTGCTCCTTGTAGTCCAGCGCCTCTTTGGCAAAGCCGTTGATGGGAAGGACGGCAATTTTGGCGGTGGCCGGATGAAGCTGTGCCCGTACCTCGGCCCAAGTTACTGCTGCACCCGCTTCGTTGCCCAAGGCTTGGGTGACAGGGACGAACTCCTCCTTCCAGAGTTGCTCAAGTTCGTCGAGCAACATCGGACGACGTTTGCCGTCACCAAATTCAATTCGGCGTTGGAGGTCCCCCAGTTCGCTTCGGATGAGGTTCACTACGATGTTCTGCACGTTCACGAAACGGGTCACGTGAACTAGCATCGAGTTGTGGTTCGTTGCCTGGCCGCGAGCGCGGCGCGCAGCGCTGGTCAGGATAAAGCAACGAATCGCACGTCTAAGCGAATCGGGAAGCTCTCCGGGAACGTGGTCAAGCTTATGTTTCGGAGGGAAAGCAGCACCAAAGTCGTCAATCGCACGGACGATTGGCAGGCCATCGCTGGCGACAATGCCCGCGTCCGGATCACCATCGAGGCCAAATACCCTCACCGGACCGACGTAGTTGGTCGGCGGCTTAACGTTGATGATGAAGCTCCGAGGGAACAGGTCTTCGCCATGTTCCGGTGTCTCGGCGGCCGGATTGATGAAGATGTTTGCAAAGGGCGTCGCCGTGTAGCCGACGTAGGCCGACTTCTCAAATGCGTCGAGTAACTTTCGGAT
>Ga0315281_10002080_pt1 | contig 29731 bp, 30 predicted proteins | sample YL17G07_0_MG_FD_204540 | JGI IMG/M metagenome (GOLD analysis project Ga0315281, IMG submission 204540) | Sediment microbial communities from Yellowstone Lake, YNP, Wyoming, USA - YL17G07_0 | ecosystem: Environmental > Aquatic > Freshwater > Lake > Sediment | place: USA: Wyoming | collected...
TTTATTTATATATAAGATTGCAGGGGAAAAGTCAAGCTTTTTTTGAATGCGAATTTGCTTAAGGGCGCAGATGGGGCATAACTAACGGATTTCTATGGCAGATAATATTTTGTTGCGGAATTGCTGGGTGAAGAGCCTGAGCGGGCATACAGTTGTTCGGACGACGTATTGAAGCGGCAGTGTTCGTTCGGCAGCTGTTGCCTGTGCTCCGCGTTCCGGACATAGCGCTTGACAATGCGGGGGAGTGTGAGTATTATATGGCCTACCAGTCAGGGTATAAGTCAGGGTATCAATAGTGCGGTTGCACCTCGGGGCGTGGCGCAGCCCGGTAGCGCGTCTGCTTTGGGAGCAGAAAGCCGGAGGTTCAAATCCTCTCGCCCCGACCAATGAAAATTTCGGAATGCGACACTTGAATGCGCCTGTAGCTCAGATGGATAGAGCAACAGCCTTCTAAGCTGTGGGCCAGGGGTTCGATTCCCTTCAGGCGCACCATATTATTTATTACTTGGAAAAAAATAAATAGAAAAATTAAAAAAATTATTGTAATATGTCGTTCCGCGCTTGTAACTGCTCAGGTAAAAATTGATTCAGTATGATTTTGTAGGGCAAGGCTTTAGCCTTGCGTCTCAGTTGGAATGCACGCCGATCGGACAAAAGCAACCCTGAAGGGTTGCCCTACAAAAGCTTTTTTGACACTGACCTGAGTAGATACCCGTGCTTTTGAATTATTCTTTTTGAATTTGTTTTTTTCATGGTGGGCGTAGCTCAGTTGGTAGAGCACAAGGTTGTGGCCCTTGTGGCCGCGGGTTCAAGCCCCGTCGCTCACCCCAGTGTATTCTCGTGCGGAGTCCGGAGTGGGGAGTGCGAAGTATGGACCGGTGTTGGTCCGTAATTCCGCATTCCGCATTCAGCACTCCGCATTTTATTGCGCCCGTAGCTCAGCTGGATAGAGCGTCGGACTTCGAATCCGCAGGTCGCAGGTTCGACTCCTGCCGGGCGCACCATTAAGATCAAAATTGAATCTATTGCTAGCACGTTGGGACAGTAGTGTAGTGTTGTCCGTTGTAAGTTGATTTTACGCGCCTGTAGCTCAGCTGGATAGAGCGTTGGCCTCCGAAGCCAAAGGTCGTGGGTCCGACTCCCGCCAGGCGCACCAGTTTAATAATCAACAAAAAAGGCAATAATTACAGGGCATGGTTGATGAATTAATTTCTTTTATATCTTAATATTTTGTTGCATCGAATTTCAAAGAAAAGTATAATAGCCACTCTTTGCGGTTAATACTCTCATCACCTATGGGCCGTTAGCTCAGTTGGTAGAGCAGCTGACTCTTAATCAGCGGGTCGAAGGTTCAACTCCTTCACGGCTCACCATAGTTAAACTCAGGGAGCAGTGAGCAGCAGGCAGCGGGTCACGAAGGCTGCTTCACGTTCACTGCTCTCGTTGTTCATGCAGCGAGAGTGGCGGAACTGGCAGACGCGCCAGACTTAGGATCTGGTGGGCGACCATGGGGGTTCAAGTCCCCCCTCTCGCACCATTCACGTCCGGAGTGTAGACTTCGGAGCAGTGGGTATAGGCCTTCGTGTTATGAAAGAGGTTGTTGAACTCCGTTGCGTCCTGAGACGTGTTGAACGATATAAATTCTTAATCCTCGCTTAAAGGTGGTAACTCATGAAAGCGGCCGTAGAAGAAATCAATTCGGTAAAGAAAAAGATAACGATAGAAATTGATCCGGATTCAGTGGCGAACGAGATGGATAAGGCCATTAAGGACGTTGCCAGGAAGGCAAAGATACCCGGATTTCGTCCTGGTAAGGCGCCGAAGAACGTTGTGCAAAAGCATTATGGAGAAGAGGTCCGGTCCGAGGTCATGAACAGGCTCATCTCGGACTCATATCTCACGGCGGTCAGGGAGCATAAACTCAACCCGGTGGGCATGCCGCAGATCGAGGATATGACGCCGCTTGCCAGGGGCTCCTCCCTGAGCTATACGGCCACTGTGGAAGTGCGGCCGAACATCCAGCTTGGCGCCTACGACGGCATTGAAGTAAAGGAACAGGCTCTTGCGGTGACCGATGAGGAATTGAAACAGACCCTTGACCGTCTCCGCGAGATGTATGCCCAGCTTGAAGTCGTCGAGGGCCAGGCGCTTGCGAAGGACCACACGGCGATCATCGACTTCGCGGGGTTCCATGACGGGAAACCCATCGAAGGCGCCGAGGCCGCTGACCATATGCTCGCCATCGGTTCGGGCACGTTGGTCCCCGGATTCGAGGAGCAGCTCATCGGCATGAGGAAGGGCGAGACCAGGGAGATCCAGGTCACCTTCCCGGCGGACTATTCCAATAAGGAAATAGCCGGCAAGGACGCGCGGTTTACGGTGACGCTCAAAGAAGTGAAGAAAAAAATCCTCCCCGAGCTGGACGATGAATTCGCAAAGGATACGGTGGGCAATGCGACCGTTGATGAGCTGAAGGCGCGGGTCAGGGAAGACCTCGAGGCCAGGAAACGCGACGAGCTTGGAGCCGCCCAGCGTGAGGAACTGATGACGAAGCTGGTGGATGCGCATGCGTTCGAGGCGCCGCCGGGCATGGTGGAACACGAACTGCAGGCCATGGCGCGGCAGCAGGTCGCTCGCTTTGCGCGGCAGGGCATGGACGTCAAGTCTTTTGACGTGAAGAAGTTCAGAGAGCGCAATCGGGACCTGGCGGTGCAGCGTGTCAAAGGGATGCTGCTGCTCGAAGAGATCGCGGAAAAAGAAAAGATTATTGTCTCCGACCAGGAGCTGTCCGCATCCATCGCGGCGATGGCAAAGAGCGCCGGCCAGACCGCGGACGCGGTCAGAAAATACTACGGGTCCCAGGACGGCGATCTTGAGAACCTGCGCGCCTCGCTCATGCAGGAAAAGACGCTCGGGCTCTTGCTTTCCCGCGCACAGAAGCGTTATGCTTAAATCAATATAAAAACCAGGAGAACCTATGTCATTGATCCCCATGGTAATAGAGCAGACGAGCCGAGGCGAACGGGCGTACGATATTTATTCCCGCTTGTTGAAGGACCGGATCATCTTCCTCGGCACGCCGATCGACGATCTGGTGGCGAACACGGTGATTGCGCAGTTCCTCTTCCTTGAGGCCGACGATCCGGACAAGGATATTTATCTCTATATCAATTCGCCGGGAGGTATCGTGACCGCCGGGCTTGCTATCTACGACACCATGAACTACATCAAGTCCCCGGTGTCGACCATCTGCATCGGCCAGGCCGCGAGCATGGGCGCGCTGCTTCTTGCGGCGGGCGCCAAGGGCAAGCGCTTCTCGTTGCCGCATGCGCGTATCATGATCCATCAGCCCATGGGCGGGTTCCAGGGCCAGGCCACGGACATTGAGATCCATGCCAGGGAAATGCTGAAGATGAAGGAAACCTTGAACAAGATACTGGCGAACCACACGGGCCAGCCGCTCGAGAAGATCCATGAAGATACCGACCGGGATTACTTCATGTCCGGTGAGGATGCAAAGGTGTACGGTCTGGTCGATGATGTCATTGCCAAGAAGGCGCCCCGGTCCGCGAAGGAGACGTAACCTTATGACGGAAAAGAAAGAACATACAACGACACCGCTCAAGTGCTCGTTTTGCGGCAAGGGTCAGGACGAAGTGAAGAAACTGATCGCCGGGCCGTCTGTTTTCATCTGCAACGAGTGCGTGGACCTCTGCAACGAGATCATTGCCGAGGAGTGGGAAGAGACCAAGGAGGCGAAGGTCCCTCGGCTTCCGAAACCCGTTGAGATCAAGCGCAATCTAGATGAATATGTGGTCGGGCAGGAGCGCGCCAAGAAGATACTGTCCGTGGCCGTGCATAACCACTACAAGCGCATTGGCGTACAGCATGAGCTCGGCGACGAGGTCGAACTTCAGAAAAGCAATATTCTTCTGATCGGTCCTACCGGAGTCGGCAAAACCCTGCTCGCCCAGACCCTGGCGCGGATCCTCGATGTGCCTTTTACCATTGCCGATGCCACGACGCTCACGGAAGCGGGATATGTGGGCGAAGATGTGGAAAACATCATTCTTAAACTTCTTCAGAACGCCAATCACGACGTGGAGCGGGCCCAGCGCGGCATCGTATACATCGATGAGATCGACAAGATCAGCCGCAAGTCCGAGAGTCCATCGATCACCCGTGACGTCTCAGGCGAGGGTGTGCAGCAGGCCCTTCTCAAACTCATCGAAGGCACGGTTGCCAGCGTACCGCCGCAGGGCGGCCGCAAACATCCCCACCAGGAGTTCATCCAGGTGGACACGAAAAACATTCTGTTCATATGCGGCGGGGCGTTCGTGGGCCTCGACACGATCATCGAACAGCGCATCGGACAGAAGACCATGGGGTTCGGCGCCGACATCCAAAGCAGGAAGGAACGGAAGCTGAGCGAGACGCTCGCCAGCCTCCAGCCCGGCGATCTGCTCAAATACGGGCTCATCCCCGAGTTTATCGGACGCATGCCGGTGGTGGCAACGCTCGAAGAGCTCGACGAGCGCTCGCTGATCGACATCCTCACTCGCCCCAAGAATGCGCTCATCAAGCAGTATCAGAAGCTGCTTGCGCTCGAGGGCTGTAAACTGCGCTTTACCGACGGCGCGCTTATCGCCATTGCCAGGAAGGCAATCAGCCGCAAGACAGGCGCCCGGGGCCTTCGCGCCATCCTGGAGGACGTGATGCTGAACGTGATGTACGATGTTCCTTCCCAGCCCGGCATTCGCGAGTGCCTCATCAGCGAAGAGGTGATCACCGAAGGGGCGGAACCGCTGCTCATTTACGAGAAGATAGCATAGCTTCACAAAAAGTCAGGAGTGAGCTTCAGTACCCAGGAAAAAATACGACCAGGCTTCCGGCTTCCGACCCCTGATTTCTAATCATGAAAATACGCTCAGCCGAATTCGTCATCAGCGCCGCGGGTCCCAGGCAGTTCCCGGTGGACAGCAAGCCCCAGATCGCCGTTTCCGGCCGTTCGAATGTTGGTAAATCCTCGATTATCAACTCACTGCTTCATCGGAAGGACCTTGTAAAGACGAGCCAGACTCCCGGCAAGACCCAGCTGATCAACTTCTTCATCATCAACGAATCCTTCTATTTTGTCGACCTGCCGGGATATGGTTATGCCCGCGTACCCCATGCCTTGACCGATGCCTGGGCGCCGATGATCGAGGGGTATCTGAAGGACGCGCCGCGCCTGTCCGCCGTCATCGTGCTCTTAGACAGCAGGAGAGAGCCTGATGAGCGGGATCTCCGCCTTATCGAATGGCTCCGGCAGTACGATATCCCGGTGATCTGCGCTCTGACCAAGATCGACAAACTGGACCGGCGGGAGACCGACCAGGCCCGGCGGAGCATCAGCGCGGCGCTGGGGATTGCTGATGACCTGTTCCTGACCTCGGCCAAGAGCGGGAAAGGGATCAAAGAGCTGTGGGGGGCAATAGTTAATAAATTAAAGGAGTCGGAGCTCAGGGGTCGGTCGGTAGTCGGTAGAAGATAGAAGACCCATACTAAGCATTATTCTCCTGACAGTCTTCCGAGTGCGGTGGAAGCGGGTCAGTTTTCCCGCGGCGTTCAAAAACATCATTACAACCTTTGTCATCATTAAGCTACCCATTGTTCCGCAAAATCCCATGCGCTTTTCACGCTTTCCCCCCTGAAAAACCTCAGAAAAAATAGTTGCAACGAGTTTTAAGATATTGTATAGTCACACACTATGCCAATGACCATTACGGAAAAAATACTGGCTGCGCACTGCGGAAAAAAAGAAGTGAAGCCCGGCGAACTGATCAACGCGAAGCTGGATCTCGTGCTTGCGAACGACATCACGGCGCCAATTTCGATCAAGGAATTTCGCGCGGCGGGCGCAAAAAAAGTGTTCGATTCAGATCGGATCGCGCTTATTCCCGACCACTTTGCGCCGAACAAGGACATCGCCTCGGCTGAACAGTGCAACCTGCTCCGCCGGTTCTCACGGGAGCATGACCTCTCTCTGTATTTCGAGGTAGGCCGGATGGGCATCGAGCATGCGCTCCTTCCGGAGCAGGGGATCGTGGCGCCCGGTGACGTGGTGATCGGCGCCGACAGCCATACCTGCACCTACGGCGCTTTGGGAGCGTTCTCGACCGGCGTGGGCAGCACCGATGTCGCCGCTGCCATGATCACGGGCGAGGCCTGGTTCAAGGTCCCTGAAAGCATGAAGTTCATCTACAAGGGCAAACTCGGCAAGTGGGTCGGCGGCAAGGACATCATTCTTCGCACCATCGGCGATATCGGTGTGGACGGGGCCCTGTACCGCGCCATGGAGTTCACCGGAGAGGTGATCAAAAAACTCCCGATGTACGGTCGTTTGACGATCTGCAACATGGCCATCGAGGCCGGAGGCAAGAACGGCATCATCGAGCCCGACGATATTACCGAGAAGTATGCAGCGAAGCGCGCCCGGAGGAAGTACAAGTTCTACAAGAGCGACAGGAAGGCGAACTATGTGGATGTGCGCGAGTACGAGCTGACAGGAATGGAGCCGCAGGTCGCCTGCCCGCATCTTCCTGAGAACGTGAAGCCGGTAAGCCTGCTTGCGGCCGTCAATATCGACCAATCCGTTGTTGGTTCCTGTACGAACGGAAGGATCGAGGACATGCGTGAGGCGGCCAGGGTCATCAAGGGCCACGAAGTGCATCCCTATGTCCGCATGATCGTGATCCCCGCCACTCAGGCGATTTATAAACAATGCATTAAAGAAGGCCTCGTGGACATTTTCATCGATGCCGGCGCGGCCTTCAGTACGCCGACCTGTGGCCCGTGCCTCGGCGGTCACATGGGCATTCTTGCGTCCGGTGAACGCGCCATTGCAACGACGAACCGGAACTTTGTCGGCAGGATGGGGCACCCCACGAGCGAGGTCTATCTCTCCAATCCCGCGATCGCCGCCGCGTCCGCTGTGCTCGGCAGGATCGGAAGGCCGGAAGAACTGAAATAAAATTGGTTCAAACGGTTTAAACGTATTACACTGTTCAAACGGTTTCTCCCAATGAGGTTTCAATGAAATTCAAAGGCAATGCATGGAAATTCGGGGCGGATGTGGACACGGACGCGATCGTCCCCGCGCGGTATCTGAACACGTCCGATCCCGCTGAATTGGCGAAGCACTGCATGGAAGATTCGACGAACCCCGACTTCATGAAGAAGATGAAGCGGGGCGATATCATCGTCGCGGAGAAGAACTTCGGGTGCGGGTCGTCCCGCGAGCATGCGCCGATCGCCATCAAGGCCGCCGGTGTGTCTTGCGTTGTGGCGAAGAGCTTTGCGCGGATCTTCTACCGGAACTGCTTCAATATGGGGCTGCCGATCTTCGAGAGCGTTGAGGCGGTCGATGGGATCAAGGCAGGCGATCAAATTGAAGTGGACGGCGATGCGGGCGTGGTCCGCAACCTCACGACGAATAAGGCCTTCACGATCTCGCCGGTGCCGCCCTTCATGCAGGAGCTCATTGAGGCCGGCGGGCTGATGGCATATACGAAGAAGAAGGCAGGGCTGTAGATGACAGCGCTCCAGCCGCAGTCGTGCCCATCTTGTGAAACATGCGTGTATTTCAGCAGGAACCTCGAACCATCCTTTTCCTCATCAAGCGGACCTTCACGGCATTCTTGCGGATTAGATTTCATACCGAACGACGAAAAGTGCGGCGAGATGCGGACGAATAACTGCGGCGCGAGGAAAAACACAGGCTGAAGCCCGCGCCCGCCAAATCGAACAAAATCTGCTTGGCAGCAGCGCCCTCCAGGGTGCGTTGTAGTTATGGGAGGATTTCAACATAATGTCAAAGACCTACAAGATCGCATTGATCCCCGGTGACGGGACCGGACCCGAGGTCGTTAAAGAAGCGGTAAAAGTCATCAATGTCGCCGCGACTAAGGACGGGTTCAAGCTCGAGTTCACCTCATTCGACTTCGGGGCCGCTCGTTATTTAAAGACCGGTGAGACGCTCCCCGACAGCGCAATAGCTGACTTCAAGAAGTTCGACTCCATGTTCCTGGGCGCCATCGGGCATCCCGATGTGAAGCCCGGCATCCTCGAGGCGGGGATCCTGCTCAAGATACGCTTTGCCCTTGACCAGTACATCAACCTGAGGCCGGTGAAGCTTTATCCGAACGTTGAAACGCCGCTCAAGGACAAGGGCCCCGAGGATATCGACTTTGTGGTGATCCGTGAGAACACCGGCGGCATTTACACAGGACATGGCGGAGCCACACGCGTGGGTACGTCCGAGGAGATCGCCACGCAGGTCATGGTGTACGACCGACGCTCGGTGGATCGCTGCCTGAAGTATGCGTTTGAACTGAAGAGAAAACGCAATGCCCTGAATCCCAAGTATGCCGCAAAGCCGATCACGCTCATCCACAAGCGGAATGTGCTGACCCATTGCGGAGACCTCTGGTACCGCGCATTCGAGGAGATGGGCGCAAAGCAGTACCCGGAGCTCAAGCGCGACTATAATCACGTCGATGCCGCGAACATGTGGTTCGTAAAGAACCCCGAATGGTTTGACGTGGCTGTCACGGAGAACCTGTTCGGCGACATCATAACCGACCTCGGCGCCATGATCCAGGGCGGGCTCGGTGTTGCGTCCGGCGGGAACATCAATCCCGAGGGTATTTCAATGTTCGAGCCCATGGGAGGAAGCGCGCCGAAGTACGCGGGTCAGAATGCGATCAATCCCATGGCAGCCATCGGCGCGGCAATGATGATGCTCGATTCACTCGGCGAAACGAAATCATCTCAGTCTATTGAAGCGGCAATGATCGCGGTGATGAAAAAAATGAAGAGCCAGGCCGCCGGGAAGATGGGCATGTCCACGACGGAAGTGGGGGACATGGTGGCGGGGATGGTCTGATTGCGGATTGCGGATTTCGGATTGCGGAATGAAAACAAAAGGGGAATAGAACAATGATGCGAGTTGGTTTTATCGGTTGGCGAGGAATGGTGGGCTCGGTGTTGATGGGCCGCATGAATGAAGAGAAAGATTTTTACCTCGTCGATCCGGTTTTCTTCACGACCTCAAACGTGGGCGGAAAGGGGCCGAACATCGGCAAGGATGTCCCGGCGCTCAAAGACGCCAGGAACATCGACGAGCTGAAGGCGATGGACGCCATTGTCTCGTGCCAGGGCGGAGATTACACAAACGAGGTCTACCCCAGGCTGCGCGCGGAGGGCTGGAAGGGCTACTGGATCGACGCGGCCTCAACTCTCCGCATGACAAGCGATTCCATCATCATTCTCGATCCGGTCAACCTGAACGTGATCAAGAACGGCATGGCAAAGGGGATCAAGAACTACATCGGCGGCAACTGCACGGTGTCGCTCATGCTCATGGCTTTAGGCGGGCTGTACGAGCGAGGGCTGGTGGAGTGGATGAGCGCGATGACCTACCAGGCGGCCTCGGGCGCCGGCGCGAACAACATGCGTGAGCTGCTGAAGCAGATGGGTTCGATCCATGGTGCGGTAAAGCCCCTGCTTGACGATCCCGCGGGCGCGATCCTCGATATTGACCGCAAGGTGTCTGACCACATACGCTCCGATGCTTATCCGAAGGAATTCTTCGGTGTGCCGCTTGCCGGTTCTGTCATTCCCTGGATCGACAAGCAGCTTGACAACGGACAGAGCAAGGAAGAGTGGAAGGGCCAGGCCGAGACGAACAAGATCCTGGGCCGCGAAGGCAACCCGATCCCCATCGACGGGATCTGTGTGCGCGTGGGCGCGATGCGCTGCCACAGCCAGGCATTAGCGATAAAAATGACCAGAGATGTCCCTCTTGCCGAGATCACGGACATGATCGCCAAGCACAACAAGTGGGTCAAGGTGGTCCCGAATAATCGCGAGATTACCATCCGCGAACTGACCCCGGCTGCGATCACCGGCACACTGACGGTGCCGATTGGACGTTTACGCAAGATGACCATGGGGCCGACATTTCTGAACGCATTCACCTGCGGCGATCAGCTCCTGTGGGGCGCGGCGGAACCGCTTCGGAGAATGCTGCGGATCGTGGTGGAAAAATAAGCGTTAAGAGCTTGGACAGGATTGCAGGATTTGCAGGATAGTGACTGATCGAGAACCCGATTTTGTCCTGTTATCCCGTCAAATTATTTTTTTGGTTTTTTGGATGAGAGATGCTCAAGAAAAAAGCTAAATACGTTGTTGCAGTTGCCGGCGCCACCGGGGCCGTGGGCAAGGAGCTGATCGAGATCCTTGAAGAGCGCAATTTCCCGGTGAGCGAGCTGGTGCCGCTGGCATCGGAGCGTTCTGCGGGAGAACGGGTTTCCTTCAGGGACAAAAGCTGGGTCGTCAAGAAGCTGCTCAAGGATTCATTTAAGGGCGTGGACCTCGCGTTCTTTTCAGCGGGCGCCGAACGCAGCAAAGAGTTCGCCGCGGCAGCGGTGAAGGCCGGCGCCGTGGTCATTGACAACTCGAGCGCCTTCCGCATGGAGCCAATGGTGCCGCTTGTGGTGCCGGAGGTGAATGCCCATGCCCTCGCGAAGCACAGCGGCATCATTGCCAATCCGAACTGTTCCACCATTGGGCTGGTCGTGGCGCTTAAACCGATCCATGACGCCGTGAAGATCAAGCGCATCGTGGTCACGACCTTTCAGTCTGTTTCGGGAACGGGCAAGGACGCCATCGATGAGCTGGCGGGACAGACCGTCGCGCTCCTGAACTTCAGGGACATAGAAACGAAGGTCTATCCGCACCAGATCGCGTTCAATTGTCTCCCGCATATCGATGCCTTCCTCGATAACGGCTACACCAGTGAAGAGATGAAGCTGGTGAACGAAACGAGGAAGATCATGGGAGACGATTCTATTCGGGTGACCGCCACAACGGTCCGTGTGCCTGTCTTCCGCTGCCATTCCGAGTCCGTGAACCTCGAGACGGAGAAGAACATATCGGCCAACGAAGCAAGGGCCGTCCTTTCGGGCGCTCCGGGCATTATCGTGTATGATGATCCGACGAGAAATCTTTATCCGCTCGCGATCGACGTGGCAGGCAAGGATGAGATCTACGTGGGCAGGATCAGGAAAGACGAGTCAATCCCGAACGGCATCAACATGTGGATCGTGTCCGACAACCTGCGCAAGGGCGCGGCGCTGAACGCCGTGCAGATCGCGGAGCGTTTAATACAGTAGTCCGGGGCCGGGAGAAGACACATTTCACAGGTAACTGATGTATACCGGGTCCAGAATTCCAAATGTGATCTTATATGTATAAACTAATCTCCAGGATATTTGAAAAGCTTGAAAAAAATTTAAACCCGAGGGACAAGGTCATCATCGTTTCCCTCATGTTCATTATTTCGATCCTGGGTATCGTGCTTGCGGTCCGCTATTACAACTATATTCAAAAAAATCCCAATTTCTGCAACAGCTGTCATCTCATGGAAGAGGCGTATACGGCATGGAAACTCTCCGACCACAGGAATATCGTATGCCAGGGATGCCACCAGCTCGGAATGATGGAGCAGAATGGATTGCTGATCAAATTCGTTTTTACGTCGGGGCGGAAAACACCGGAACCGCATGGGAACGAGACGCCGTGGAAGACCTGCACCAAGTGCCACTGGAATGAGGCTGCCCAGGGATCTCTGAACGTGAATAAGTCAACAGGTCATGCGCGGCACGTCTTCATGGAAAAGCTCACGTGTAAGGACTGTCACAGCCGGACCGTGCATTCCTTCAGACCGGACAGGGAAGCCTGTCTTCGCTGTCACAAAAATTGGGAAATTCATGGGGTGGGAATGGAGGACATCTCCTGTCTCACATGCCATGCCTTCTCAGCAAAGCAGCGGGCAGCCTACATCCCGGATCGGGACCGGTGCCTGACCTGTCATCGGAAATCGTCAAAGACAGCCTTCCCGGACCGGGTGCCGATGGCGCGGCTGAACTGCTATGAGTGCCACAAGCCGCATGCCGCCATTAAACCAAGCGACGAAGACTGCCTGCGTTGCCATACCCGTGAGGTCCTGGCGCTCAAACCGGCCCATAAATCGGGCAAGAGCTGCAAAACCTGTCACAAGCCCCATCAATGGGGCATGCGTTAAAGTTTGCCGTGAGTGGATTGTTTTGATTTTCAGGATTTATTTTACGAACAGGTCGTTGGGCTTTACCATGTAAATGCTGCATAAGGTCATGAGCTTCATCAGGCTCGGGTTGGTCTCTTTGCCGGACTCCAGACGGGAGATATATCCCTGGGTGATCCTGCCCCGATGGTCCGGTGCGAGCTCCGAAATACGCGCCACCTGGCTCATCGACAGCTTATTTTTAAGCCTCAACTTTTTGAGTCTTTCCGCAAGTTTCATAGCGGACGGAATATACTCGGCTTTCAATCTAATGTCAACAAGAAGTTGCAAAAATAAATTTTATCCGGCGATAATAAATGCAAATGTTTGTGCTATAGTTAAAGCCATTAATAATTTATATTTTATGTAATGACGGTCTCAGTATTCGAGAAAAAATAACTTTCAAAAAGGAGCCAGGCCATGTATCGAATTGAAATGCTTGAAAAGAAGCGGCTGGAAAAGGGACTGAGCTACACAGAGATCGCTGACGAGTTGGGCATGCATAAGGTGACCGTATCGAGAACCTTGAGGGGAGTCACCATGAAACCTCGTACGGTAAAACTCCTGGCGGACTACCTCGGCGTTGGGATGGAGCGGATCGTTCAGTAGCTGATTTTATTGATTTTATTCACCGTGCGTCAGCGGTGATACGTTCTTTTGATGGGTAATGGGTAGGGCGCACATGCCTTACCCTTTTTTATGTGTGCCGGGCATGTTCGACAGCTTGAGGGTGCAAGTCCCTTATCCATAGGCAGAAAAGCCGGTTAGAGCCGGCCCCGGAGGACAAATGAAAGACCTTCTATCCGTTGCCCGCGAAGCGGCGCTCAAGGCCGGCGGGATATTAAAAGACAATATTCACGGCATACGCGAGATCACGTTTAAAGGCGAGATTAACCTGGTCACCGAGATGGACATGAGATCCGAACGGGCGGTGGTCGAGACTCTGCTCGCCTCTTTTCCCGATCATGGCATCATTGCCGAAGAAGAGACCACGATCCGCAACGGTTCCGGGTTTACCTGGATCATCGACCCCCTGGACGGCACCACGAACTATGCGCACGGTTATCCCTGCTTTTCCGTTTCCATCGCCCTTGAGCGCGATGATGAAATCGTTCTTGGAGTCGTGTATGACCCCATGAGGGATGAACTGTTCTCGGCGCAGAAGGGGAAAGGCGCGTTTTTGAACGGAAAGCCGATCAAGGTCTCCGGAATCGATACGCTCATAAAGAGTCTTCTTGCCACGGGATTTCCCTACGACCGCAAGGTGAGTGACAAGAACAACCTGGATTACTTCCACGAGCTTCTTATGGCCTCGCAGGAAGTGCGTCGCGATGGCTCGGCAGCGCTCGACCTCTGCTATGTTGCGTCCGGAAGGTTTGATGGTTTCTGGGAACTCAAGCTCAAACCCTGGGATGTGGCGGCTGGGAGTATTATTGTGACCGAGGCGGGTGGCAGGGTATCGGATCTTTCCGGTTCGAGATTCAGCATCCGCGACGACGAGCTCCTCTCGAGCAACGGAAAGGTGCATGAGCAGATGGCCGGGATACTGCGAGAAGTAGAACGTCGGAAGGTGAGATAGGCGCGTGTACGCCTGACGAAGCTGTAGAAAAAACGGGACTACTCAGGTGGTTTTCACGTACAGCCGTCATTCCCGAACGCTTTTAAGGCGCTCATGCTTCACATTATCGCCCTTATCTCCCGCATCTTTTCTTCAACGGCCTTTTTGCCGCGCTTTAACAATTCCTTCGATTTGGACAGATCATACAGGGGGATACCCCGGACATTTACCTGAATAGCCACATCCGCAAGCTTTTCCTCGTCCCGGGCGTTCCTCGAGGCCCAAAGCGCCGAGAGATGCGCCGCGATTTTCACCATATTGTCGAACTGCTCCAGTTCCAATGCCCTGAAGTTCACATTCACCGCGATCACTTTCTTTATGCCCAATTCTTCCCGTACCGTTCTGACCGGGATCTGGCTGGAAACACCGCCGTCAACGAGTGCTTGCCTGTTGATATCCGTTGGTGTAAAAATGACGGGCAGGCTGCAGCTTGCCTGGACTGCCCGGGCAATGGACCCCGTGGTGATGCTGACTTTCTCTCCGGTACGGAGGTCTGTAGCAACAGCGGCAAAGGGGAGGGGGAGGGCGGAGAACTTTTTGACCGGCAGAATGTTTTCCATGAATCGGAAGATGCCGTCGCTTGAGATGAGGCCGGTCCGGGGGACGGTGAACTTAAGTATGTCCGTCCATTTGGCGTTCAAAAGAGTGCGCTGGATCTGTGAAACCGACATGCCGGCGCAATAGAGCGCGCCGACGATGCTGCCGGCGCTGGTCCCGGCTATGGCATGAATAGGAACTCCCTCCTGCTCCAGCATATCCAGTACGGCGATATGGGCGATGCCGCGCGCTGCTCCTCCGGAGAGGGCCAGTCCGAATCCGGGATTTGATGATGGAGGCATGTCACCTTCTCTTCCCATAACGGGGAAATCGAAAATAACCTTATGACAGGATAACGGGTGCGAAACCAGCTTGATTTATTTTGATGTAAACCTATTGACCGCGTTCTTGATGTGTCCTCCGATATCCTCAAACGCATAGAGGATGCACAGATAGGTTGACGAGGATTTGGGCGAGCATTCGCCGGTTACGAGCCTGTCTTCGTGCGCGGTCGAGAATCCGTTGGCCATGCGCTCCATGGCATCGGCATCGGCACTCGCCGCCTCGAGCACTGACTGAGCGCCGGTAACCGCCGCCTCGCCCGCCTTTTTGAGCGCCTCTTTGGTTTTGATGAAGAGTCTGCCGGTTTCGTTGATGGCCTTGTCGCTGAACAGCAGGCCTTCCTTGATGCGGGCCCGGCTGTTCTCGGTGATACGCTTGATGCTGGTTGCGCTCTTCTCAATGTGTGAGGGGACGGTCAGGAGCGCGCGCGCTTCGCTATTGGTCGATGCCATCTTCGCGAGCGCGGCGGTCAGGATGTCTTCCTTGGCATGGATCTCTTTGGCGAGTTCATCGGCCTGATCCAGAGAGGTGAGCTTGTTTTTCAAGAACCCCTCTTCCGTGAGTTCGAGCATCTCCTGCGCTTTGTGCACCAACAGGTAGATCTCTTTTTTCAAGTCTTTTACGGTCTGTTTCGACATAGGATGAACTCTCCTTTCAAATATCTCTGATAGTATTGATGCGGGTGACGCGCGAAATTTATGAAACTATAGCAGAAAACCAGCGATATGACATGTTAATATTTCTTATATGAAGATTGTAACGTTTTATAGATTTCGATATGGTTTAAGCGTATGCGTGATGCGAATGGCGGAGCGAAGAATTGCCCGTATGTCTATAAATATTTTAGCATATTTTGTTTGAGCCGACGGCTTTTTTCTTGACTTGGCACATGGCCGCTGGTATAACCTAACTCATCAATCATCCCCCCTGCGCGGAGCGGATAATGCCCTTTTTTGCCGAAGAAATCTTTGTCAGCGAGGTCCACAAAAAACCGGTGCTCGACCAGATGGGGGAAGAGCTCGGAAAGCTCAAGGACATTATCGTATCGGGAAGAGAGGCCCTCCCCGCGGTCACCTCATTGGTTGTCGCCTCCGGAAAGACCACCTATGTGATTCCCTGGGACCTGATCAACCTCTTTAATAAACGCGTCATCTCCGTCAACACAAACCGCAACAGCCTTAAACAGTCCATGCCGTCAACCAATGAGATCCTGCTCTGCAGGGACATCCTGGACAAGCAGATCGTTGATATTAACGGCGCCAAGCTCGTGCGCGTCAATGATCTCGAACTCGGCGATGTCAAGGGCCACCTCTGCCTCGTTGCCGCGGACATCGGATTTCGGGGGATCCTGCGCAGGCTCGGGATCGAGACCCGGGGGGAGAAACTGATCTCACTGTTCCGGTACAAACTGCCCAAAAAATTGATAGGCTGGCACTATCTCCAGACCGTAGAGCCAAAGCTCACCCGGTTGACCCTTACCGTGTCCCGGCAGAAGGTGGCGAGGATCCATCCGGCAGACCTTGCAGAGATCATCAGCGAAGTCTCACAAAAGGAGCGGACCGCGCTGTTCGGCAGCATGGATGTCGAGACTGCGGCAGAGGCCCTTCATGAGCTGGAACCCCAGGTCCAGGTCGATATCATCGACGACATGTCGAAGGAACATGCCTCGGACATCCTTGAGCAGATGCCCCCTGATGAGGCGGCTGACGTGCTCGGCGATCTGCCCGAGGCCAAAGCGCAGGAACTCATCAACCTCATGGAGAAGGAAGAGGCCGAGGACGTCCAGGATCTCATGGAACACGAAGACAACACCGCAGGCGGTCTTATGACCACCGAATACCTCACTTTCCCGCCGGACATGACTGTTGAAGAGGCGATCAAGGAACTGCGCCTCGAGGCGCCGGACGTTGAGACGATCTATTATCTCTATATCTTGGACCAGGATGAGCATGTAGACGGCGTGGTGTCTCTCAAGAACCTCATCCTCGCCATGCCGCACACCTTGCTGAGCGATATCATGCTCACGCCGGTCAAGACGCTTACGCTGGATGCAGATGGAAATGATGTGTCGGAGTTTATATCGAAATATAACCTTCTTGCCGCGCCTATTGTGGATGAAAATAGTGTCCTTCGTGGCATTGTGACCGTGGACGACGTGGTGGATTTCCTTCTGCCGACGGCGTCGCGTAAGAGGCGAAGGAAACGCTAGGCGGCCTGCATTATAGCCGTATATCAAACGCCGAGGGTCGGATGTCTCCCTCTAGATATTTTCCCAGAGTTATTCCGCGGCTGCTGTAAGATATTGGCTCCGATTTTCCAATGAGATGAGAGGTGTGGATAGCATGAGTCGCTGGAAGAGATTCCTTCTTTTACTGTCAATCATCGGCCCCGGTGTTATCACGGCCAATATAGACAATGATGCAGGCGGTATCGCGACGTATTCCATTGCCGGGGCCCATTTTGGATATGCCCTAATCTGGACATTAATCCCTACGACCATCGCCTTGATCGTAGTGCAGGAAATGGCCGCGCGTATGGGAGCCATTACGGGGAAAGGTCTGGCGGACCTGATCAGGGAGAACTACGGCGTCAAAACGATATTCTGGCTCATGGTGGCATTGCTGATAACCGACCTCGGCAATACCGCCGCGGAATTTGCGGGCTGGGCGGCAAGTTGCGAGTTATTCGGCATTAATAAGTACGCAGCCGTGCCGATCGGCGCAGTGTTTGTGTGGCTCATCGTAGTGAAAGGATCCTACCGCGTCTTTGAAAAGATATTCCTGTTTGTGTGCGCCGTATACCTCGTATATATCCCGGCAGCCGTCTTGGCAAAGCCCGACTGGACCGAAGTGCTATCCCAGACCATCAGGCCGACATTTCAATTTAATTCCACGTACATTCTGATGGTCATCGGCATGGTGGGTACGACAATAACGCCGTGGATGCAGTTTTATATTCAATCAGCAGTTGTGGAAAAAGGGGTGAAGAAGGAGCAGTACTGGGCATCACGGATCGATGTTATCTTCGGCTGCTTCATGACCGATATCGTGGCATTATTCATCGTTGTCGCATGTGGCGCCACGCTGTTCAAATCCGGAGTCAAGATCGACAGCGCTGAGGCGGCCGCAGCGTCGCTTGCTCCCATTGCCGGGAAGTATGCTTCAATTCTTTTCGCGATCGGCCTGGCGAACGCATCTCTCTTTGCCGCTTCAATTCTGCCCCTGGCCACGGCCTACTATATTTGTGAGGGACTGGGTTGGGAGGCCGGGGTGAACAAAACCTTCAAAGAGGCCCCACAATTCATGTGGCTCTATACCTTGTTGATAGCCATCGGAGCGCTCATTGTCCTGATTCCGAATGCGCCGCTCATAGCCATCATGTGGGTGTCCCAGGTGGTCAACGGTATAATGCTGCCCTTTGTGCTCGTCTTTATGTTGATGTTGATCAATAAAAAGGAATTGATGGAAGACTACACAAATTCGAGGACGTTCAACATCATTGCCTGGATAACGGCCGTAATCATGATCGCCTTGACGCTAATGCTGGTCGGCTCCATGTTCCTGTAAGCTGCCTTGTTTTTATCGAACTATCAGATTCACCTTTTTTCATACGGAATCGGATCATCCACTCCCGCCTCTTTGAATCCTTTCAACCGCAACGTACAGCTCTCGCACTTCCCGCAGGCCCTGTCACTGTTCTGGTAGCAGCTCCAGGTCAGGTGGAGCGGCGCGCTGAGTTCCACCGCTTTTCTCACGATCGCCGACTTCTTCAGATGAATGAGCGGAGTGACGATCTCGATCCGTGTTTCCGGCCTCGTTCCCATTTCTATGACCTTGTTGAAGGCCTGATAAAATACCTCACGACAGTCGGGATAACCTGAACTGTCCTCTTCTACGGCGCCGATGAATATCTTTGTTGCGCCGATGACCTCCGCCCACGAAGTGGCAATAGACAAAAGATGGGCGTTCCGGAAGGGGACGTAGGTCGTAGGAATTGCGGATTGCGGATTTTGGATTGCAGATTGAGAAGGGTCAACTTCAGGAACTGGGATGTTTTCGTCTGTCAGCGCTGAGCCGCCGATCACCTTCAGGTGCTCGATACTGACCGTAAGGCGTTTCTCGGCTGTGTAGAAATCCGCTATTCCACTGAATGCCTGCAGTTCCCTCGCCTCGGTCCTTTGTCCGTAATTCACATGCAGGAACGCCAGCCGGAACCGTTCATTCGCTATCGCGGCCGTGACGCAACTGTCCATGCCGCCGCTCACGAGGATCACTGCGAGTTCTTTTTTCATGGAAGCAGTTTACCAGCAACGTTCCGGAAATTCCACAGCTTTTTAGCGCGATGCGTCTCTCGTCTCAGTGATCGGTCGTCCATCGTCCCGCGTTCTTTCAATGCGCCCCGTGGATGAGCATGGGAAGACATCGGGTACAGACAATCTTCTCTTCACCCTCATGATAGCAGGGGAGGTATACCCTGGTCTTATCGTCCGTACCACAGACAAAACATTTAAGCTGTATTTTTGACATGTCATCCCTCCAACGCGGCGTTGATCTCATCCACGATCTTGTTCGGGTCGAGGTTGTGCATCATCGAACCGAATGACAGAGATTCCACATTGATGCCGGCGCAGGTAAAGCATCCGTTGCCGAAATGTTTCTCGATAACCGCCTTTGCCGCCGGGCTCATGCGTATCACGTCGCCGATCAGTGTGTCCTTTGTCACTTTAAGCTTTTCCGTAACCATAGTGTCCTCCTTTGATAGGTGATTGATCATATGTTACCAGAACGGGCACGCACCCGTTATGACCTGCGTCATATTTATGAACTATGGTATACTATGAGCCATGTCATAGCGAATCCGGATGGTTTGACGTATACTGCGCCCATCTTACTACCTGAGGAGGTAATTCATTGTGGACAAGTTCGTAAAGGGGTTTATCGTCATGAGTGTCATATATCTCGGTGTTGCAGCCGTCATGGGGATCGTCATGCTCGCGAACCAGAACGTGATGGGGCTCAAGTTCGTCCATTCTCACCTGAACATGCTCGGCTGGGTATCGATGATGATCTACGGAGTGGGTTACCATATCCTGCCGCGCTTCATGGGACGGCCGCTGTACAGCAATAAAATCGGCGAACTGCAGTTCTATCTTGCGAACATCTCTCTGGTGTCCATGCTCCTGTTCTATGCCCTGAACGTATACAACCCAAGCGGTATTTACCGGACCATTACCGTGGTATCGGGGGCAGTCCAGGCATTTACCTTGTTTCTTTTCCTCTACAACATGCTGATGACGCTGCTCACGAAGGTGAAACAGCCGAAGTAGCGGCGTGAGGGGCAGAGTGTATGAGTCGGGGCCATGGGACGATTCCAGCTTTTTCGCCATGCTCTCTGCTCTGCGCTCTGCTCCATGCCTTGTACGCTCGCCTCACGAAGAGAAGCTCATCAGTCCTTCACGGTCCTTGATGATAATTTTTCCATCCGAATCCATCACGAGTCCTTCTTTCCTGAATTTGCTGAAGGTGCGGATGGAGGTCTCAACCGTGGTCCCGACCATGTCGGCGACATCCTGTTTGGTGAGCCGCATGTCGATCATCAACCCCGCAGCGGTTTCCACTCCGACCTTGTTCCCCAGCTTGAGCAAAAGCGCCGCAATCCTCGCCTCTACGCGCTCGAGGGCGATGTTCTTGAGCGAGTCGTAGGAGCTCTTCATCCGGTCGCCGAGCTGGAGCGCGATGCAGAACATGAGGTTCGGGAACCGGTCAACAAGCCGCATCAGGTTTTTCCGCGATATTTTCAGGATTTGCGAGTCCTCCATGGCCACTGCATTGGCGGGGTAGGGGAAATTACGCAGGACCGCCACTCCGCCGAAAATGTCATAGGGGGAGATGAGCTCAAGGATGAGCTCCTTGCCGTCGTGGGAGATCTTGGTCACTTTTACTTTGCCCGTCAAAACGATATAAAACCACTCCGGCGCGTCGCCTTCCGTAAAGATGTTCTCTTTTTTATGATAGAGCGATTCGGTGAGGTAGTGTTCCAGTTCCTTGAGTTCCTCGTTGGAAAGGTTCTTGAAAAGGTTGATCTTCTTGAGGTCCTTAAGCACGATGCACTCTCCCGGTTTTCCGTGATATCGGCCTGAGCCGTTTCCAATAGATATATTCTGATGATCCCGGAACGATCAAGTCGGCAAGTTTTCCGGCCCGCGCGTAGCCCCGAGCACGGTAGAAAGCCTGCGCGGCGCGGTTGAAGTCCGAGACACAGAGATAGAGGCACTGAGAACAGCGCGCTGTTTCCTTTTCCGCGAATGACAGGAGCTTTCCGCCGATGCCGCGCCTGCGCCTTGAACGCGACACCCCGATGGCGCGGAGATATCCGCCTCGGGCAAATACAGGTTCCGGAGTGAAGATGATGAAGCCTGTCAACTCCTCACCTGCCATGCAGACATAGGCCTGTTTCAGATGAATGAATTTATTAAAGTCGATCCGCTCGTTCAGCGTCTTCCAGGGACCAGAAGCTTCGGTGACGGAGGCGCAGGCCGCGATGTGGGAACGCTTCATTGGGACAATATTGAGAGGCCCTTTTTTCACCTAAATCCTCTTCGTTGCCTCTTTCAGTCGTTTGAAAAGTTCACGCGCCTGGCGCTCCGTTTCTTCCCGGGTCCCGGTGTTGTCGATGACAAAATCGGCATGGCCGCGCTTTTCCGAAAGCGGCATCTGGCTCGCTATTCTGCTCAGGGCCTGTTCGCGGCTGAATTTGTCCCGGACCGCAAGGCGCTCTATCTGTTGCTCAACATCCGCATAGACCACGATGGTCCTGTCCATCTTTCGGTGGTATCCGGTCTCAATGAGAAGGGCGGCATCAAACACGATCATGCTGTCCGGCTGCCAACGACGAAGCTGCCGTACCCGGGTGGTATAAATAGCAAAGATCCTGGGATGGAGGCAGCTGTTAAGCCAGGCCCGCTTCTCCGCATCGTTAAATACGAGCTCGCCGAGCTTTTTACGGTCGATGCCGCCGTTCGGCAGCAGGAGCTCTTCCCCGAAGTAATCGAGCACCTCCCGATAAGCCTGTTGCCCGGGTCCGAGCAGCTCATGCGCGATGCGGTCGGCATCGATGATATGCGCGCCGAGGTCTCTGAACACCCGCGCCACAAGGCTTTTCCCGCTCGCGATACCTCCTGTCAGCCCTACGAGGACCATCGTCATGCCTTTCGTTCAATGTTCCCGTTCCTGCTCCACCCCTTCATGATGCATGGATGAACGCGTAAGTTTTTTCCAGACAAATAAACAGGTAGCGCAATGTTCTTATTATACCACCCGCGAGAAAACCCAGGTAGTCCATGTTTTCAGCAAGGTAAACCTTCATGAGGAACGCCGCAAAGGCGATATTGAACAGAAAGATCAGGGAATACGAGAAGAGGGCGCCTTCCTCCCTGATGTCCTTCTGGTCAGTCTGAAGAAAAACGAAGGTCAGCGCCAGGTGGAGCGCGAACGTCGCGCCGGACAGGAAAATGAGGACCTCGGTCGCCATGCCGCGGGCCTCGGCGGCGCGCGCGGTCCAGTAGAGGACAAGCGCAAGGGAGGTGTAGAGAGGGAAAAAATAGGGGGCAAGCGTGATGATGAAATTGGATTTGGTTATCGTGACGCGGCCGCCGCGCTCGCTGGCGTGGATGGCTTTTACGGAGCCTCCGAAGAGCAGGGCGAAGAGCGCGTGCGTGAGCTCGTGGCCGAGGACATACGTGAAGACAGGTTTTTTGAATAGCACATGGATGGTTAAATAGGTCAGCCCTCCCGCGAAAAAATAATAGGGAGTATCCGGCCGATAGCGGACCGTGATGATGGTTGCCGCGAACTGCCAGGCAAAACCCATGCAGAAGGGGAGCAGGATCAGGCCGATTAGAATTTTCAGTATTTTTTTCCCCATTGCATTTTGATGAACTCGTAAAAAAGTCTCCTTATCGCCTTTGCCGTTTTGTTACGAGGCGTGGCGAGCGATACCATTATGGATTAAGAGACTGATGGCACGAAAGGCCGTTTGAAACCGTGTCAGACGGACCGTTGCATGCGGAAGATCGCAACAACCGACGATATTGCAAAAAATATGTTGGCGAACCATGCCGATATCGCGGGAGGGAGGGCGCCCGAGCGGCCGAGTGACGCACCGACGCTCATGAGCATCCAGTAGAAAAAAGCGATTGCGATCGCAAGCGCGATCCCCTTGCCGGTCCCTCCGGAACGCACTTTCAGGACGCCGAAGGGGATCGAGATCATGACCATCAGCAGGCTGGCCAGCGGGTATGCCAGCTTGTTGTGCAGTTCGACTTCATAGGCGGAGGCCTTATAACCGCTTGCCTTGAGCCTCTTGACGTAGTCCCGCAGCTCCGAGAAGTTCATTTCTTCCGATTTTTTGACGATCATGCCGAGGTCGTCGGGGTTCTCAACGATATTGAAGACCTCATTGTCTGACGGGCGGGACCGCACTACATCATCGACCTGGGTGAATGTGCTGCTGTTTTTCAGCCGCCATGCGCCGTTCTCCCACCGCAGGCTGCCTGCCTTGATGCGTTCCCGGACCGAATAGTCGGGATTCAGCTTGTAGATGTTCAGACCCAGCATTTCGGTGCGGTTCGGAGAGATCAGGGCAATGTTGACAATGCTGTTCTCCGGTCCGCGGAGCCATAGTCTGGATTGCTGGAACATCACGCGTTGTTGACTCTTTTCGATCTCCACCTTTCGGATGTGGCCGGCTCGGGAGCTATAGTCCGGCATGACAAATTCATTGTTGATGAATCCGAGCCCCGATATCAAGAGGCCGCCGGCCACGATCGGCGAGACGATCGTCACCAGGCTTACGCCGCCGGCGCGCATGGCGATGATCTCGTTGGAGCGCGACAGGTTGCTCAGGGCCAGGAGCGCGGCGATGAGCGTGGCCATGGGCAGCGCCAGTGAAACCATGCCGGGTATGCTGAACAGGAAATATCTGGCGATCTGGGAAGGTGTTGCCTGGTACTTGATGAGCTTATCGGCTTTCTGGAGAAACTCGACGCACAGGTACACGACGAGGATGCCGATCAGCACCCCCGCCGCGAGGTAAATAAACTCCTTGAAAATATGTCTGCTGAGAATCGTCATGCCTTTCTCCGCAAACGCGTCTTGGCCTCATAGTAAAGACGGCTGATGCGGCCCGCAATCGTGGAGCCGCGCTCTTGTCCCCTTTTAATGATAAACATGAGCGCGGCCACGGTCATCAGAATGTTCGGCGCCCAATAGGCCTGATAGGCGGGTAACGTCCCGGTCTCCGCAAGATTGGTCGCGCCGCTCAGGATGATAAAATAGATGAGGAAAACCAGGAGCGCGATTGCTATACCGGCGGACTTACCTGAACGGCTGCGCCTGATGCCGAGCGGCGCGCCGATCAGTCCAAGGAGGATGCAGGCAAAGGGGACCGACAGGCGTTTGTGCAGTTCCGTCTCATAACGATATGCGGGCTTTCCCTCGATGCGCAAACGCTTTATCTCCTGGATAAGTTCCAGACTTTCGAGGTCTTCAGGACCTTTTCCGGGCGACTTGTTCTGGAGGAGCGCGCTGCTGATGTCGAGATTGAGCCGCGCATTGTCGAACCCCATGAGGGAATAGGCTTGTTCGGTGCGGGGCTGCGTGATGATGGCGCCGTCCCGCATGGCGAGGGTCACATTCATGGCCTGTTGGTCCGCAATGAGATTCCCGCGTTTGGCAACGATGGCATAGGGTTCCCTCGCGGGACGCTCATCGGAGATAAAAACGCCTTCCAGGTTGTCGAGAGGGTCCATTTTGTCGACATAAATGACCATGCCCTCAAAGGACTGGCTGAAGACGCCCGGCTCGAGGCCGATCAGGGCGCGGGATTTCACCATGGAAAACAGGTGGGTCTTGAGCGCCGAGTTTGCGCCGGGGACGAGAATGAGCGAGGTGAACGCGGTGACCGCGAAGGCGAGCAGCGCGAACAGAAAGACCGGCCTGATCATGTTGTATAGGCTGATGCGGGAGGCCTTCATGGCCGTAATTTCCGAGTCGGCGCTGAGTCGCGCAAAGGTGGTGAGCGATGCGACAATGAGCGACATGGGGATGGTGATGACGAGAAAACCGGGTACGATATAGGCCAGGATATCGGCGGTGGACGCGAGGGTGGCGCCCTTTGAGACGATCAGGTCCGCGAGCTGGAACAGCTTCTGGAGAAAAAGGACGAACAAGAGGACCGCCATGCTGATGAAGAATGGCGGCAGCATTTCCCGAAATATATAGCGGTCCAATATGCGGGTCCCGAACATGGCTATCTTCTGAGCTCCTCGAGGATATTCTTCCCGATCTTGTTCATGACGAAGTAATCGTTTTCAAGCTCTTCGATGTAGAAACGGTCAAGGCCGCTGTTCTGGAGAAAGTCCTCCCGCACCCGGTTGTCCCGTGACACGATAATATGCGGCAGGAGATTGTTCAGGTAAAACGACTCTTTCCGGATATCGAGAATGATCTCCTCGAACACGCTGTGCGGCACCGGCCCCTGCACGGTCCCCTTGGCCTGGATCTCGCGGTTCAGGTCCTGAATGAATATCTCCTGGTCCTCATTGGAGTTCAGCTCCGCGTAGATGCTTTTGAACCGGTCCTTGATGTAACGGTGGATGACGGTGTAGAGTTTGTCGTCCTCGTTGATGCGGGTGATCGATGAGGACAGTTCGCGGTAGGTGGTGTCGCCGGCCTTGATCCGCTGGAGCCCTTGATACAGCGCGTCCACCTTTTTCCGGCCGTAGCGGGTCAAGTAGCGGTTCTCCCGCAAAGGATCGACGAATATCTCGCGGAACAAATTTTGGCCGATCTGATCGAAGACCTCCTTGTTGCCGGAGAGGCTCCGGATGTTGTCCTCGCTCAGGGTCGAGTTTTCCATGAACGCGAGGTTGTTGATCGAGCTTGCGGAGCTGTCGTACCGGTCGAAATAGGTCAGGATAGAGCTCATGGCTTCGAGCGCGGACATGTCGTTGGTATCCCGGGCGTGTTCGTCACAGGCCCTGACCGTATCGAGCAAGAGGCTCTCAAAGGCCTGGTCCCTTACCGCGGTGGATTTCTGCTTGCCATTCAGGAGCTTTACGAGGTCTTCCTGTGAGAGGTGGCCCCGGATCTTGTCGGTCCTGAAGAACAGCCCCTCGAAGATCGCCCGGGTGTCTTTCACGTACTCCGGCTCCTCCACCTCGACGATCTTCATGTCCTTGAGAAGGAGCTCGTCAAGCGTGTCGAAGAGCGTGTGGGGGATATTGAGACGCAGGCTTAACGTGCGGAGCCGTGAGAGCTTGGCCAGTTCCGAGGGGTTCACCTGGCCTTTTTCCGACACGGAGATCAGTATGTCCTTATATTCATCAACGATCTTCTTGTTCTCGGGAAGCTTGTACATCCCGTCGATTTTGATGCGCTCCTGCTGATAGGGGGGGAGCTCGTACTGTTTTGCCAGGTCGTCCAGCATGGAGAAGGCCTCAGGGGAAAGCGTTTTTTGCTCGGCATAAAATTTATGGAACGTTTTGTAATATTCCTCGTTATGCCGGTTCTGCAGCCGAAAGAGAAAAACAAGGGCCCTGGCGTCTCCAAAGGCGTCAAAGATCTCCCGGCAGAGACGGGTGTCATCGGAGACCCCTATGGTCGCGCTTCGTTTCAACTGTTTGCCGATGTACTTCAGGATATCGCGCTGAATGTCCCTGTTCTCTTTATTGAACGAGGAGTGAATGAAAAAAAAGTAGTTCGAGACCGCGTTGCCGGTAAGAAAGAGATGGTCGAAAGACTCTTTTCCGGACGTGGCGTTGGTGAAGGTGATGTTGTCGGTGTTGTCGTAATAAGCGCCGTACATGATCAGCCGGTTCGAAACGTCTTTGCGCAGGAGGTCCTTGAGAGGCAGATCCACGCCGAACATATATTCACAAAGGCTGCCGCCGGACCCGACATAGCTGATGCCATTCGGGGAAATGATGAACTCGTTCCTTCCCGAAAAGAACCGGTCCCCGTCAGGAAGCGATTCATAGCAGTATCTGCTGCTCAGGTCAGCGCCGGTGATGGTGACAAAATAGTCCAGTTTTTCGTTGGCTTTGCCGTGCAGCTTGATTTCATGAATCATAACGGGCATTATAACAAACAAACGCGGATTTTCAAATGGAAAAATGGAATCCACCGCAAGGAGCGCCGGTGTATTCGGTCCAGCAACGGTGATGATGGGGCGCGGCGCCATATTTATCTTGATACGACACGTGAGAAATCGTATAATGCACCGCGTTGCCGTGGTAGCGCCGTATCAAATCCGGGAAAGAGCAGGCCACGCATATGACCGTAGCGAGCGGGAGTAAAAAAAAGATCGCTTTTCTTGCCGTCCTTATCGCCCTGATCGCTTTATTCATCGGGGGATATCTTGTCATGGACAGGACAACGGGAAACAAGATCATCACTATCGGTGATCGGGCGCCTGAGTTCCGTTTGGGGAAAATGGACGGAGGCTTTGTCAGCCTTTCGGACCTTCGCGGCAAGGTGGTGATGGTCCATTTCTGGGCCACCTGGTGTCCTCCCTGCGTGGAGGAAATCCCAACGCTCGACCGGCTGCGCCGCTCCCTTATAGGCGGGGATTTCGAGATGCTGGCCGTGAGCGTCGACGAGGGCGGAGCAGGAGCGGTGGCGCCCTTTATCCAGAAGAACAGGTTGAACGTTCCCGTGCTCTTCGATCCCGGACGTGATGTGGCCGGGCTGTATGGAACGTATAAATTTCCCGAGACCTATATCGTGGACCGCCAGGGTGTGGTCCGGTACAAGGCGATCGGCCCCAGAGATTGGACCGACCCGTCGAACATCCAGATCCTGCGGAACATCATCGAGGCGCGTCAGACCGCACAGTAAATTTCCTGCCAATGAAAAACAATAGAGGACTCTCGCCGGCAACACGGCGAGGAGAAAAAATAGCGGCAACATGAAAAAGTATCTTTTTGCCGGACTCGGAGCTTTCGCTCTTTGCGTCCTCATCATTGTTTTGTGGACCATGCGGGTCCTTTCCAACCTGCCGGATGTTTCCACCTTGAAACACTACCGCCCGGCTGCCGCTGCCGAGGTCCTTGATAAGGACGGCACCCTCCTGACCCTCTTCTATGACCGCAAGTTCCGGATATGGATTCCCATAACCGGTCTCCCCGAGCTTGTCATCAATGCAGTCACGACCGCCGAAGACGACACCTTTTTTGAACACCATGGCGTGAATTACAAGGCGACACGGGACGCCATGCTCCATGACTGGAAGAAGCGCAGGTTCTCGCGTGGCGGCAGCACGATCACGCAGCAGATGATCAAGAACGTATTCCTGTCCAAGGAAAAGACCGTGACCCGCAAACTGCGGGAATATGTCCTGGCCATTAAGGCCGAGGAGATACTCACAAAACACCGGATACTCGAGATCTACCTGAACGAGGTCGAATGGGGAGATAATATCTATGGGATAGAGGCCGCAAGCCGCTACTATCTGGACAAGCATGCGTCCGAACTCACCGCGGCGGAGGCCGCTCTTCTGGCCGGCATGCTGCCGAACCCCCGCTACTACAATCCCTATAAGAGGCCCGCGAAGGCCAGAGCCCGGCAGGAACGGGTGCTGTTCAACATGCGGCAGGCAAAACTCATCACCCAGGATGAATACGCCGCGGCGCTTCAAGAGCCTTTGAAACTGCGGCAGGATGGCTTGAGCAGGATGGACCCCTCTGCATTTAAGGCAGGGATTGGCGGACCGTGTTATCACGATGCGCTGGAGCAGATGCTGGTATCGGTCATTGGGGAACAGAAACTCTACCACCGAGGGGGGACCATCAGGACGACGCTCGATAAAGCCCTGCAGAACGAATTCAGCAATCTGGAAGGGTCGCCGCAGGATGGTGAGGGCAGACCTTCTGGCCGCATTCCCGTTGTCATGGAGGGGAACAAGATACGGGCGATCATGTGCGGCGAGGGCGGGGAAGTGGAAGCCAGATCAAAACTCGAATCGCTCGGCGTGTTCTATGATAGTTATAATGTGGGCATGATAGGGGCCGATGAGATTGAAAAGGAGCAGATTATTGAAACCGTGGATGATGGGAAGAAGTGATCATATAAAGAACAATAACCATCCCAGTCGGAAACTGATAGAGAACGCCTGATTTCCTTGGCAGTTTCCTCTTCGATACATATTCTCAAGTTCATCCTGAAGCACTCCTGTCAGAATCCTTAACAATAAAAAAACATATGAGTTATGTTGTTGACACTTATTCGTATAATTATTTGCAGTGTCCATTGATTTTTATAAGTTATATCCATGCGCCAGTTCTATAACGAAGTGCAACACTTGGCTATGCTATCCTCTGGTCCGGCGAGGACCGTCTGCGAAATAAAAATCCCCCTCGATCCCCCTTTCCCAAAGGGACTTTCCCCTTTTTGGAAAAGAGGGCGCAGGGGAGATTTTTAAAGCCAATATTTTTCAAATGGTTAAATGGGTATTTTCAGATGAAACATTCGCATTCCATGAATATTATGGCAGATGCCTAAGGAAAAACGAAGTCAAAAATCAGGGATTCCCTGATAGACATGTTAAGATCAAGCATGATACTTTCTGACAATCTGTGATAAAAAATAGCAACATCGAAAATATCCCTAAAACCGTTTCACGAACACGAACAGGTTTCTCGCTTCTCAGTGCTCAACTCCTCGCTACGATGGCAGGGGGGCATTATACGAGACCTGGTTTCTCGTGTATTCTTAAAAATTGTCGCAGTAATGCGTCGGCTGGAACTGAAATGTAACGATTGTAGATTATATTCTTGACACTAATCTGCGATAATGATAACGTCGTTCTACTTTTTTCCGATTTCAATGCATAATCCATTTAAAGGAATTCAAATAATGTTGATTTCAAATTATCGTTAGTGCGGCGACGGACTTTCTGTGGTTCTTAAATAGTGTCTGAACGAAAACCCTATTTTTTAAACGATCCTTCGCGAATAAAAAATATTATACTGTCACAAAACTTCGTCAATAATGATATTGTCCTGACAATTGTTGCTTATTGCAAGCATTTCC
>Ga0315281_10002082_pt1 | contig 29728 bp, 24 predicted proteins | sample YL17G07_0_MG_FD_204540 | JGI IMG/M metagenome (GOLD analysis project Ga0315281, IMG submission 204540) | Sediment microbial communities from Yellowstone Lake, YNP, Wyoming, USA - YL17G07_0 | ecosystem: Environmental > Aquatic > Freshwater > Lake > Sediment | place: USA: Wyoming | collected...
TACTTTCCTTACTGGCTATTACGAATAGTAATAGTAATAGTAGTCGAATATCCAAAAAAGACGAATTGCCTCGGAAGCGCGCAACCACGTTACGCGATTGGCTCCCGATTGCAGGAAACTTTAGCAACTCAGCGTGCGGATTCGGCACCAGGCAACATTCGTCGTTAAGCGCTCCGCAATATATGTCTTGTGAACCAGACTATACTACATTGCTCGATCCTATCGTACTCGAAAACAAACGCCGGGGAACTTGTGCTGCTCCTGTATCATTGTCGAACTGGGTCTGTGGCGAATACGATGCCGATCGGAGAAACACCGGGCGGCGTATCGTCGATGACTATTTGTTGTCTCGTTCAGCCCAGTGGATTGCAGATGCATTGAGTGGTAAGTCATCGTCGACGACGAAAAATCGCGGTCCGTTTATCGAACAAGCCGTTGTTTTGTGTTCACCGCTATCCGAGTCTTCGCCACTCTTATCGACAAGCAGTAGTATGCTCGAACGACTTCGGCGCGAGGTGCTGTCGGCTGATTCGTGGACGGTGTTGTCTCGCGCGCTTGGTGTTGCAGCGGCATTCGATGTCCCTTTATTCGTTTGTATTTCACACGAAGACGGATCGATGGCAAGATGCGCACCGCCCGTTACCGATACGACGTTGCAAGACACGTTGCGCGAGAATCTGTTTTGCTCACCATCAGCCGATAGCCATTCTACATCAGAGCTCCTTCTATTTGATCTTGATGCATTCTATGTGGGTGTTGTCGATGGCTGGAAGCGTGCGGGTGCTTCGTATTCCTCGACCCCGGCTGCGCTTCGTGCTGACAGTGGACCGAACCTACATCTCCCGAATTGTATCGATTTTCACACAGCTCCAATGGAACGCTGGCGACGCTACTTTGCGCAAGCCATTCAATCCTACGACAAGTCTCTACGGTCTGAATATGTGATGCGCGAAGAGTTTGCGCCATTTATCGAAGCGTATTTTGTGCGTGAACTCAGCGCCAAGGGAGGGCCACTGGATCGCGACGGATCAAGTGCAGTTGGGTATTTGCAACGTGCATTTGAGCAACTTCGTGATGCGTTCATTGAATCTGTCCGAGAAAGCGCTTTTCTGGCAGATGAGAACAAGGCACGGTTCGTCGAGAAACTTCAAGCGATGCGCCTATTCGTGCCGCCATTCGATGCACTTTCGTCGTTGGCACAGTCGGTCGATGCTGCCGCCTCGCGAGCTACCAAATGTCATGATCTTGTGACTATAGCTCGCGCAGCACGAACTGCTCGTGGTGTTTCACAGGCGTTCTCGGTAGCCGATTTGCGATTGGCGGCAATCGATTTGTTCCACGTCGATAGTGTCTCGCAAGCATTCCGAATTGTGCGCTACGAATCTCCTCCAATCGATGCAATTATTGTTGCACCATTAGCACTGACTTCGGCGCTCTATCAACCACCTACCGACGATGCGTACTATTCGATGGTCGATGCGTTCGGACGTTTGGGATGGCGCATTTCACGTGAGATTGCTTCGGCGCTCCATCAACCTTCGCTTACGGAACAACTGGCTATGTGTGCCGCGTATCGTGTACTTTGCAAGCATAGTGCAACCAAATGCACATCACTAGATTCGAGTGACATTGATTGGATCCGTCGATTCTTGTGGGATGTTGCTTCTACGAGTTGTGGTGATAGGCAACAGTACCCGCTCATCGATGCTGCAGCCAACTCCTATGCACTGTACCGTGTAGCGTTTGCCTGTAATGGGATGTATTTATTCAAGAATAGTTCGGCAGAAGCACTCGATTGCTGGAAACGGTAGTAGTAATAGATTGGAATAAAAAGTCGTCTTGCGCTCTTCATTTCAATGGCCGAGGTTACCAAAGCGTGCCGTGCTTTGAATGTACGTGGAAATAGGCTTTCTACTCTTCAAAACAATGCTGCGAAAGAAGACCACGAAGCCTCTCAATTTGCTAGCAGCGCACGTTCGTTGAGTTCCAAACACGAAGACTCTCCTCCTCCGGATTACGATCAATCATGGACTGAAATCTGTTGTTCATGTTGCGAATTTGGCGCCGACGACGACAGTGAGGACGATTACGAGAAAATGTCTGGTACAACTCCACGCGAGGAAACCGATCCTCCTACACAACTTCCGCCGTTGACGGTTAATGGGAAAAAAACCTAAGTGTTTTTTACAGAAGAACTGTCCATTAAAGTTGTTTGATAGCCAAAAAGATTAGCTATCACTTATGGCACAGCTTTCGGTTCCTGAAGGCATTCCTCCTACAGCCAAAGCCGCTGAGCTCGTCTCAGCGATGCGCCATTTCGTGGCGTCTGGCAACGACTACAAACTCGCATACAATGATGATGAAGTTGTGATTCCAGCTGGAATCACGCTGTTCCACGGAACGTTGAAGTCGTTTGATTATCGAGAGCTCACACCCTGGGCCTATTATTCGACACACATGACTTCTGGGTTTTGCATGATGTTGCGTCGACAACTTCGCTGTGCTGAGGGACACGGCCGAAAGTGCGATCCTCGAATGTATGAATTCATTACTACTCGTCCGTTACGTCTTCAACTCAAGAATGCGCAAGGATGGGATACAAAAACGAGAGAACGCAGATCTGTTTCCTACCCCGACGAATCGATAGTCGAAAAAGGCTGGCAAGGAATTATTTCTCCGTATTATCCCGAAGAAGAAATGCGTATTGCATTGGAAGGAAGGCACTTTCTCAAACTCGTTCGTGAGTTTCTCATTGATCCGGGTCTGTTGAGGTTTCTGGAAGAAGATGAACAGATCGTATGTAATACCATTGGCCAAACCGGTTCAGTGTATCTCGATCGACCATTGACACGACGGCAAAATTACAGAAGCGATTATCTACCCCTTGATCGTTTGATTCAACTTTATGACGGACCGAAAATCAAGTTGCAAGCAATTACATTCGACAGTCGGTTACTCAACTATTCGCTGATGCGTCAATTGCAAAACGGACCATCTCCGGCCCACGGAGTTCCGCCTGAAGGCATCAATGCAATGTTTGGTTACACAGTACGTGGCGTGGACACTGAAGATGAAGAATACGACGGTTATCATCTTATCGTGGCATGGGACACGACTGCCGGTGTGCAACATCATATCTTTGAAGACGAAAGCGCTATTTCCAAGCTCACAAGCGAAGAAGCAGCGTTGGATCAACGTTGGATGCCAGGCGAGATTTATGAAACCGCTCTTGCAGTTGCTGGCTGGTACAATCCCCCCACATACAACTCGACGATTCAACTCTATGGTATCGGCGCCACGGGTACCTCGGTTGCTCATCGAGCAGCTGCGTCGGTTCTGGAAAACGTTTTTGTGTCGTTTGTGAAAAAGGTTTCGGCACGATTGCTCAACGTTTACAGCCCATTGGGTGTCTCCGGGCCTGCGACAACCATTCGTGCTATCATGCGCAATTTCCCTGACTTTATCGAGACGAAAACTCTTTCGCGAGGTTGGGGGGTTCTTTTCGAGCGTAGTTTCCCGTTCTTACGTCTTGCGGCACAATTACGACGCAGTGATATTGATTCAGTAGCTGCCCAACAAACATCACAACTAATGCTACTATGGAAGCAGCTAGAGACAAGTATCGAAAAGATGGGGCTTATCCACGGGCTTGGCCGTCAGTTTGAAACCGTTGCCGATAAATCGGCACGCGATCCGGTGATTGACAAGAATCTCACGCCCATCGATTGGGCGATTCGACTCGATCTGCCAGAGTTGGCAGAAACGATGCTCTTTGCACGCCGTAAATTTTCAGAGCTGGATGAGCAAGCCACATTCGTTTTGTATCTAGAACTGATCGACAAGGCAATTGATATCTATCCAGCTCCGCGTTGCGTTCAGCGTTGGCTGTTTGATCAGGTGGGAAGAGAGGCATTTTTTTTCAGAATTCGGGTCCCGAGTCAGCGCGGTTTCGAAACAATCGATATCCAGGTGCGTCGCAAATGGGCCGAGAAGATTGCTGCAAAACATGCTATCTTCTTTCCTCCATCCAAAGTCACGGATCGTGATGAAGCGTTGGAACGGGCGCTGAAACTATTACTCGTCGAAGAACCAGGGAAAGAGATGATACTTCCACTTAGTGTTTTAGCGGAAATGATTCGAGACAAGGCGCCTGGATATCATCGACGCTTTGAACAAGTGCAGCGTGTCGGATTCGACAAGTCTTCCAACGGTTTTGGTCGCGACGTCTACACGATTCTCCACCAGTACTATGAAAAGCTGCCGGGACCTCCAATACCCCCTGTAGTCAATCAACTCATGAGATACGCAGATTATGCAGTCGTCGATGCGATGGTCCGTGATCAACGTCCGTTCGTAAACATTATTCTAGATAATCTGAAAACATCTGATCCTATCAAAGGCGCCAAGGTGTTTTGTCGTGTATGCTATGGATTTTTACAGGTGCTCGAGAATGAAGCTCGAGCGATCGAATCAATAGAACCGTGGCTGGACCTTCTTTCTATCTACATGCTGCATTCTCCGATCGAACTCTCGGTGTTCAAGCCTCGTCTCGATCGTCTGAATCCACATCTGATGAATCCGCTTTTGCTTCTTGCGCAAATCTACCAAGATCTCGAATACCGCAAATTTTTTGGTTTGCTAGCCGCGCTTCGTCATGCCATGCTCTTCAATCTACTTGCGTTGCAGTATAATTTCGACAACCCCGAGGATTTATTGCAAAAGAGATATGTGCCGACCGAACCTCAATTTCAAACTGAGACGATCCGACAAACACTCGTCAGAAAGTACTCAGTTGCCGCTCCTGTGTTTGCTCAAATGTTTGCGTACACTTATCTAAATAAGCTCAAGTATCCGGGTGCCTACATACACGAAGACTACTATGACCCCGTTGCAAAGCATTGGAAAGAGAAGTATCCTACTCGCTGGCCCAACGGTCGCAATCGTACGGCCGTCGACAACCTCTCAGATCTTGAAGAGATTGGCAAGAACGCTGCCGTATCGAAATATGGGTTGCCTATTCTGCTCCTGAATGATTCGACGTTTGAATCTCGGCGAAAGCGAACTGCTCGGTCCCTGACCGTGTGGCTCTACGAGGAGATTTGTCTGATGGCTGCAAGAGTGCTTTTCAGTCCCGAGGAAATCGAACGTTCCGTGAAACAGCACGAAGAAAAGGCCACTCGTGATCGTGAACAACGCCGACTGCGTGAAGCTGCCAAGAAGGAACGCCAGCACCAACAAACTGAAGATGTTACCAAGAAGACACCCGCCGTTGAACCTGAAGAAGAGGAAGAACACGACGAAGCAGAACAAGAAGCAGAAGAATACGAACAACAACAAAAGAAAAAGAAACGAATAGGCGAGGAGATTGTGCAGATTATGTCTCCGGCACATGGATACATTGCTACCAGACTGATTGGTCAAGCCTATCCTCCGGAATATTATTCTCAACCTCCGGGATACTATCCTCAAACCGGACCTCCTGTAGTACCTTATTATCCACCGCCACCTCCGCCGCCACCACCTGGCGGAGGTGCTGGAATCCATCTTGGACCGTTTGGCATTGGCGTTGGATGGCAAGGACGTCCGCGCTGGCCATACTGGGATCCGTATACTCGTCAATGGGTTTACAAGTAATTTATTAAAAAAATAAATCACTTGTTTTCGACTATCTGAGGTTGTTCGGTGGCGGTCGAATCTTTATTGTCTTCTTTTGGCGGTGGTGGTTGGTGACGTTGTTTCTTTCGTCGATCGATGTGATCCTGTGCCGCACGATTGATTTCATCGTCAAACTTATCAAGAAATTCGAGAGCGTTGGCAAGCTTCTTCTTGGGATCAAACGTCAGCAATCCAGTGCCTGCAATACCGCAATCTTGCGAATCAAATCCGACGGCAGAGAATGGGATCGTAATTGAGGTTTCGACATCCGGTGGTAGTGTTGGAGTGGAACGTGTCGAACGACGCCGTGGTCTGTGATGCATCGTGACAACGACTTGAGCCTCATCGCGTGTCAACGTTCCATCTTCGATACGCACACGTTTTTTGATTTTTGGTGTAGTGTTACTCGACGTAATAGTTTGATCTGGATTGAAGTACGAACGTATATCAGTCTTCAGCGTACTGAGGTCGATGCCTCCTCCGGTGGTATCTTCGGAATCAGGAACCAGAATCGCAGAGTCTTTAGATTGTACAGTACCCATAACCGCAAAGATAATACTGGTTCGTATTAAAGTTCTCCTCTCCACCAATATCAATTCGTCGCATACGCTTAAAATGGCTGTAACGACTGCTTCTTCGTCGTTTTACAGCATCCCGACAAGTAGTAGTACTACTAGTAGTTTTGGCCGGGATGTAGAAGCCGACGCTAGCAACGCAGCACTCGAGCGTGAACGTGTTCGGCTCCAGCAACATACTGAAAATGTGCACCAGATGCAAGCTCAAGGAATGCTTACCGACCGATTTGCACAGATTCGTTTACGAGAAATTCTTGAAGCATCTCATAAACGGAGTCGTGCGATTGACCTCGGTCGAGAAGAATCGAAACGCGACCGAGCCATTCGTCAGGTGGCACTCGAGGTTCAAGAACACATTCTTGGACGCCGGTATCCCAACACACTCGAATCACTGGATCGAGAACGCATGTGTCTACGTTGTCACGTCGTGTTTCGAAGACGCGAATCTCTCGGACGTTGGCAATGCTGGTATGCTGGTTTAACCTTTCTTTAACTTTTTTTTTTCTAACAACTACGTCTAGCTACCATCCTGGTACTGTAGATGGCATACGAGCAATCTGGACCTGTTGCGGGAAAAGCAGCGTGTTAGAAGGTCGTGTGGTACTCTCTGGATGTACACGATGTGATCATTCGGATCGATACAATACCGGACAGGGAATCCTCGCGTATCGGATCGTTGACGCTGAGATTTCAGCACTGCTCGATCCACTGCCCCAAGCAATACGTATCGTGGAACAAAACGCCGATGTTATTGTTGAAGCGGATCGAGGTCGATGGTCGGCGGGTACTTACCGAAATATTGTCTCGAAACGTGACAGAGAACAGCAACAGCGTATGACGATCGATGATAATATGCGCGAACAAGATGCTATGGCAGTACCACGTGCTCGTCCAGCGCCGCCGCCAAATTTCGTTCATACCCAATACTTGCTCATGAATCCTGATGACGATGTTGCTGCGCAGCGTGGCGAAATACCGAATATCGATGAACTTGCTGCGCAACGAAGTGCCGCACGCGTACTTCTTACAAACAAAAGCAAAGGAGGTGTGAAACGATTACGTACGACTCCTACTGTGCATCGTGCTTGCTACGTTATTACGGCGGCGTTTGAACCTGATCAAACACTGTTGAGAAAATTTATTTATTGAATAGATGTTAAAACTCGGTCCGTTCTTAGCGTCTCTCACAATTGGCTATTATGCGCCTACATTTCCTGTTTCGTTGCCCATGATTCTACTCGCGTTATATGGCTTGGTCGAAACAAGTCCGTGGTGGTCGTTACTTCTCCAAACATTACTTGGTCTTGCAACCAGCGTGTTTCTGATGCGTGCAATCATCAGTTACGAGCGTTGGCACGTGTTTCGGATACCATTTGAAGCTGCTGATATCATTGACTTTTCGATAGCGCTTCTGAGTGCGGTGGTGTTTGGATTCCTGTACGACGACATGCGCCCCGCCTCGCCTACGATACCGGTGCGCGAAATCGGCGCGCTGACAGCTGTGGCACTGGTTCTGGCATGGATTGCACTGACCTATCTGGCTAAGCAATTTTGGTTCCGATGTAAACCCTATGAACCTGTGCTAACGGCACGATTGATCGAACTTATTTGCCTTGTTTTGATGCTCGACATATTGGTGTGGGGTGCAACGACTGCTGCACGAATAGGCATCGGAGTTGTTGTTGTCGTAAGATATCTAGTACTGATTCTACAAACGTTTGTATTGTATCCGTGAATAAAAAACATTGAGCAATTAACTTATTCAAAAAGCAACGAACAATGATTCAGCACTATGTCCTGTGTTCGTTGGGATTATTTTTCAGCTATTGGAGCAGCCGGCCGGCGTTGACGTTGGCGTTACTACTCACAATCGACATTCTATGGGCTGGTGTCTTTGAGTTTGAATCGGGAGCGTCTCGAGACGATATCAAAGAACTCACACTGTTCCGACCCCTTTCGTTGCTGATGGGAGTCATCGTTGGCGGCACAACATCATTCATTATCGACAAACCACTCTATCCGGTGCCAAGCATGGAACATTGGTTGTATCATTTATGTTGTCTCATCGGATCATTACTCTGGATTATGACTGCACTCTTTTGGCAACTCTTACCTCAAGTGTGGTGGAACTATACATTCCTTGTACTCATGATCCAGTTCATTCTCGTCGTACTTTCGTACTTTATCGTTGCGCACGATCGAGCATGGCAAACTCCAGAGGGTCGACACAATTCATTGATTGTACACTATCACTTTCTGTTGCTATCGGTGCTCTTGCTCGATGTACCGTTTGTCGTCGGTCAGTCGGTGGCACCGGGAATATGGCCGTTCTACTACAGCATCGCATTCTTTGGAGCAGCAACCTTTTACGCGTTGTTGATCCTGTCTTGTCATCAGGTCAGAATTCCAATGTATTTGCCGACAAGTAGCAGCGAAACATTGACTCCGCTCGCAGAACAAGTCGTTCAGAAAAAACAGCATTTCGATGTTTATTAGTTCTTTTCTTCTCTCTTCCGAATAAACTACGATTATTATTATTATTATTATTCGAATCGAACGGGGTACAGACTCGGTCCGAGAATTTCAATATCAGGTAGTGGCATGAGCAATGAACGAGTCCGGAATCTAGCCACTCGAAACAGTACACGGGTATTGGTACCTGCGAATTGGAACTGAATTGAAATGTATTGTACATGCCAAGCGGCTTGCATCAGATTGTTCGGATCGATGATCGTCGCGAAGCATCGTCGTGTGTCCCAGGTTTGTGAACGATTGAACAGTTGGTACAGATTTCCGACATACAGTCCGATTTCCACGTGTCCAATGTCGTCTCGATTCGATAACTCTTCCACCGCGTTATCGATGTCATCCTCCGAAGCGTCTTCTTCGTCATTGTGGATCGGAAGTGAAGCTGGTATATGTTCAGGTAGAGACTCATTCGACTGCTGTAGTTTCTGATATGAGGAGAGAAGATCGGTGGGCGTGAATTGCGCCTTGTTAGATCCGGTGCTCGGATCAGCGGCATCAAAACTTTGCAGCGATTGAGCATCGTGCGACAGCCATCGAACACGAAGCGCAGCACGTTTTTCGCGACAACTTTCGATCACACCGATATTGTTGTCGCGGATTTCACATGAGAGCAGGCTGTTGATGTTTTCTGGATCGAGAGTAAGCACCAGAAACAGATAGTTGACGATCGGCATGTACTGGAGAGTGATACGTTGCATGTATCGAAAAACTTCAATCACCTGACTCAGCCTCTGGTTTGTATCATCTAGCACGAGTTCCATCGGCGCATACATGCGTCGTAGTACGAGACGACTAATTGCCGTGTGCCAGTCGGTTGGAGGTAAATGCAATAGTGCATTGCGCTTTCCGAGATACACAAAGACAACGCAACGCGGAAAGAGATTCTGACGAAAGATTCGAGGTGAATAACGCACATGGATGTGTGGCACAGAGCGTTTGAGTACGTTTGTCTCGGCTTGAAAGTCCTTGAGGGTCGTGATCGTGTCTAGTCGACGTGATACTGGTTGTAGAACGACGGCATCAAATCGAATCTCTACAACGTTGTCTGGTCGACTCGTTGCTGTTTTTGTCGGCGCAGCGAATTCAATGCGCGTAGAAATGTCTTCTTGCCGCGAGATAGTGAATTCGATTGTGTCTTCGAGGGTCGTGTCGCGGAGGTTGCGTCGCACACCGCGGATCACCAGCGAACCAAACAACCGCAGCGCAGCAGCAAATGTTGTATATTGTTCGATTCTCGATGTCGAATCAAACAGACGAAACCACGAGTTCTCACTCTCGTCAAACGGATAATATTGCACTTGCAACTGAGACATGCCAAATTCATTGGGATCGTATTGTGGCACACGAACTTGCAACGTGGTGCGATCAAAGGTAGTAGTCTCTCGTAGTAGATAATAGGTGAGTTGTTCGCGCCAGTTTTGTGCCAGTAATTGTGTCGTAATGCTGTACGGACGTGCGAATCCTTTGAGAACGAGGTTCAGGTATGCTGATTTCCAAAAGCTCGAACTCGGATCGTCTACAATCAGACGATCCCAGGCATTTCGGCGTGCCGAGTCGGAAGGTGGCATCAGTCGTCCCCAACCTCGGTAGAATTTTTCCAGACGTTGTTGATTCACGCTGCTGTCACTACTATCTTCGAGATAGATTAGTGCCGTGGCAGGCAGACGCCATGCAACGTGTAGCACAACCGTTGGATTGAGTTTGAGGACCACTGGATCTGTGATCGCGTTTGGGTTCAAGACGGTGTACATTTCTCCAGACTTGCCGGGTATAGATTGAATGAGTTTCTCGAGGCGTTCTAGTGACATGAGTTGTGTCTCATCAAACGTAGGTGCATCAGTGACATCGACGTGGGACGGAGAACGAAACTTTGATCTCCAAGCCGGCAGCATCTTCGAGATGTCAATGTTCGGAGACAGGGTTTCTGTTGTCATGAATTTATTAGTTTTCTTCACTGACAACAACGAGCAACTTGTTTGATTTAAAATTGAACCAAGTATCTTTTTATGGTCTGAAAGTTTGCAGACATACAAAAGTCATAACCTCGCACGGTCCACAACACAAAATATTACAGTCGCAGAACGATTCATGTCAGAACTTCCTGATTTAAGTTCAGCTGCTTTGCGTTTGTTAAGTGATACTGGGGCACTTGGAGAAGAAGCCATGGATGTGTTGCGACAAGAACTTTCTCAAGACAAATCGGATCCGAAGGTAGTTCCTACCCCTGCTGAACGGGCAAAAGCTGATTTCTTGGATGAACATTCGTCGATTGGATCCGACATACTTGTTTCACACGCCGGAGGAACATGGTCGCATGAAACGAATTCCACCATGTCCTTCGGATCGATTTTCGGGAGCTTTTCTCAAGACATGCCACTTTCTGGCACTGGCTTTCGTCTACCGCTACCATCATCTCCTGGTATGTCACCTGGTTCGTCATTAACTGCACCATCTCCGGCTCCCGGCGTGCATCTAGGGCAAGTGATACCACAAAGTGATCAACCTCCCGGGGCAGAAACTGCTGTACACTTGGCACTGCAACCTACTCTGGCAGCAGATCCTATGGACGATAGCCCGACCAAAAAAAAGAAAGAGGAACGCAAAAAAAAGAGAGCGGGCCTCGTTCGAGTACCTAAGGACGTGATTCCGTGGGAGCTTCTTACTCCGTTACTTCGATATGGGGCGCGTAAACGCGAGTTAGGAGGATATAAGTTTCTATTCGAAGATGAACAAACTAAGAATCAGTACGAACCGTTCATAGACTATGTTCATCGCTTGGGCGTGTTTTTCCAGCACGAAGCCGATCGTATCCAGACCGTACTTGACGATCTCCGTCTGCCAGTTGTATCGTATATGGTATTTTTGGCATGGTCTCGGTACACAGACATCGGCTTGCTCAACAGTGAACCAACAACAAATGCCAACAATTGGATGGATGCTATTAGGTCACAAAGAACTATTGCACATTCGTGGGTGATCCCCCAAGGGCAGTTCGACATCATTGATAGCCAGAAAGCAGGACACGACGCGGGGATGATGAAAGACCATCTAACATATATCTATGATATCTTGGGCACAATCGCGGCGGCAGCTGGTACACCGAATTTCCAAATGGTGATCAATGCTATAACAGAAGGAAAATCGAGAGGTATCAAAAGATATAAATCACTGGCCGAAGGCGTGGATCCGGATTTAAGAGATATCTATAATGCTCCGAAATCCGATAACGTGTTTTACCCGACGAATGTCAATCATCCACTTCGAAACGCAATTCTCCATATGGACTATCAACTTCGACGATGTCTCCTCTGGATCGAATATGCCGTCTTTTCTGTCAAACGCCGAATATATGTCGAGTTCCCTGCGGTTCAGACATTTCTCGACAATCATCGCAAAACACCTTACTGCAACGTCGGCGACGGTCACTGCGGTCTGCTTACGCCAGAAGAGGAAGTCGAGTTCGTACGACAACAACGGGGGCGTCATGCACAAGAACCAAAACGAAGTGCGGAAGATAAAGCAGCAACTGATTTGCTTCGGCTCAGCCGGCAAAGCCGCGCCTCTCCGTCGAGCAAGAAACAGAAAACGGACGTCGACAAGCAACCGCCCGGAATCACACCCGCTACTCCGCCTGCTAGTCCGCCGCCCTCGCCTATTCTTCCTTCCTCAGTTAAGACTCCTTTTACTACGTCTGTTCCTCAACCTCCTCCTTTGGATCCGTGGCAGTATCCAGATAACTTGCCCCGACTTCTTAGCTTACGACGTCTGGTAGATTTATTCAATAACGACCCTGCAGTGGGCACAAACACACCGTCTACTGCCGATCGTTATCGTGTCTGGCTGGAAAGATTTTACCACGGTAATGTCAACGAGGCCTTTGCAGATTTTGCTGATCGTCCTTCCGTACGAGAACAAATCTTTGCTGCTGCATATATGATTCATCTCTACGAGCCGATCCGACGCCTTTTCGGCAAGGGTAAGGTTCCGAATCTGAGACTCCTGCCTACGACCCGTTCTTTCCCGACCTGGCAAGAGCAATACATGCATTATGCACGCCGACATCTGTCGACGGTGTATGTTTCGAGCTTTGGTAATGATCTCGAATGCCGTGATGTGAGTTCATATGTTTCTACATCGGTGCCTGTACCTTGGGTGCTTACAATGGCCACCCGACTTCCCGATGGTCGCAAGCCGACGAAACTATCGCCTGTGGCAATTCGGTGTCCGTCTTCGAGTTACGATGTACTCTTTAGAGAACAACTATTGCTCGTCAAAGTCATCCCACCACACGGATTGTCACCGTACGAGCAAGAACCCGATTCGTTCCTACTTTATGAAATGGTCGTTGGCAAGAATCTAGCATATCGCATCGGACGTTCGGTAGATATCAAAACGCCGCTCGAAAACCGTCTCTGTTTGCACGTCCAGTTTCTTGATCAGACACAAGTCAAGTTCCATCTATCGGGCAGCGGAACACTATGGGCTCGTATCGACGGACTGGTGGTTTTGCGTCTGGTCACACCGGCCCCAGATGACCCGTCGGCACGAGTGCCGACCACGACGCCGACCATAGCGCCGATTCGCACGATGCCGATTGTGATGACACGATATGCATCGCTTCAGAGCATCATCGCCGCCGATCCTACTATGACAATGCCAGCCTCTGATCCTCTGTCAGGTGCAGCGACGGTCACAGTGCTCGATCCGAATCTTGAGGCGAGTCGTGAGATTGTGTTGAACGAAGATCGTGGCTTGGCACGTGTCTCGATTCCATTTCTGTTCCCGCCTATTATTGATGAAAACAGCGATGTATTACGAACCAGCTGTGATTTATCCGGAACCATTGTTATTGAATGGGATGACAGCGAGCCAAAAGATAGACCTGTGTTGTACGTGCCACAAGTGTTGTACATACCACCGCGGCTTCGGGCGTTCCTCAACGCTTCAAAACCAATAGCATCCGTGGCGGTGAACGACGTTGATGTTACTAAACTGGTGGCGGAAGTTTCGCCACCCAAACCAGAGTTCTTACACGTAGCCGGCAACAATGTACTTGTGCACATTATTCTGGCTCATTACAACGAAGCGCAAACGCAACGTCGACGACCACTCTCTTCATTCATTCGTTTTTACCAAGCATCTGTTACTCCAGGTCAACAACCAACGATGCTCTCTGCTGTCCCGCCCGCATTTGCGACATTTCTTCAATCAATTGTCATTGTTAGCATGATTGAGCAAGCTGGCAATCGATCTTATCGTCGGGTGTTGGGAGAAATGCGCGTTTTCCAATTCAAACCTCCGACCGATGCATTATTCGGGACGAGTTCGGTTCTGACACTGATCCCGCGCGACGACTTAACCACCCCGGCGCGTTTCCTGCGCGACTTTGTTCTCGTCGATTACGCTAGCATTAGCATCGAACAAGCAGAAGGACCGATCAAAGAACAAGAGCCGATGCAAACGAAAGCACGTCTTATCAGCAACAGCATTAGTAGTACAATCCACACGTGTCTAGTCTGCGGAAGCAAGAAGCTTGATCTTGCATACATTGCATCTGCTCGTGGAGTACAAGTTTGCTCCGACAAATGCAAAACCCAATATCTGATATCATAATAATAATAATGATGGTTTTTTCCATTTCATTCTTTGTCTCGCATACTACATACGATTATAAAACGTCTGTTATTTGTTAGAAATCAATATGCGACTGGGTTTGTGATTGGCATGCATGTCGTCGGATCGGAGATATCAATTTCATGAAACGGAGAATGATAACCCGAACATTAACGTTGCCACTAGTAGTAGTACGATGGATGGCGCCGGTGCCAATTCAGAGGCCGTAGCACTTTTGCAAGCTCTCCGAACGAACCCAAACAACTTGATCCGACCTAACAACGGAAACAGCAACACTAGTTCTACCGGAAGCAGTTCTCGACAGAGCAATTTGCGCAATAAATCTTCGTCTACCGCTCCGCGACCGCCTCAACCTATTTCGTTTCGTAATGATACAGTTAGTGGTCACCATCTTTCTTTTCAACCTCCACCTTCAACAGTTACAATCGATGTTCATTCTCCGTCATCATCATCTTCTACAACCACCTCTGTCCGCTTTGGCCCATCTCATTCACCACCTCCTCCTCTTACAGTTGTTCCTACCACCACCACGACTGTCGCAGAAGAATTTGCCAATCAATTCACAACTCGCCTTCAGGGGTTCACCGGAGAACGAAGGCGCACCTGGATCGCCTGGGTTGCAGTTATTGCGCTTATCGTGACGATCGGATTAGCGGCGTTTGTTTCTATATTGCACTTTTCGCACAAGGAACTATCGGCTCGAGTCGACGTACATAGCAAATCTCTGCAAGATTTTTCCGTATTGAAAAATGCCTCGGAAACAGTGGCATTACTCAATTCGATCCCATCGATTGTCTCTGACTTTCAAAAACGTACGCTTGCAGACCCACCTTCCTCACCCAAATCTTCATCACAACAACACCATCGACCTCCTCCGATCAACGCCAAACGATTTCCACACGAAGACGACAAGGATCAGCGTATCGCATCAGGACATGACGATGACAGCGAACAAACCACAAACCACGTTGAACAACAATGGAGACTGAAAACCCTTTTGATTCCAAAAATTACCAGCAACGACGCGATAACGAATACTGTGATTAAGGATTGGGAAGATATACCGTTCGATCGGTTGCTTGCGTATGTACTTTGTTGTCGTACAGCAATTGGAACAGCGAACGAAGAGTTTCGTTGCGCTCCGGAAATAGGCGGATCAGGAGTTATGAGAACAGAAAAAAACGGAACACGCCTCAGGCTGTCCGCAAGCGATATGTCGTGTACTTTTCGTTATTTATCATAATAAAGTTTATTCCTGATCTTCGATGTATTCTTCGTCCTCGACATATAGTGGTCGAAGTTGGAATCGAGGCGAAATATTTGGTGACGACGAGGCATCTGGTTCGTCAAGATGTCTTTCTGGGGAAGCATCGGGATCGTCAAAATGTCTCGGTGAACAAGCAAATTGTCCTGTTTGTATAGACCTTGTTGTTTTCTCTTGAGAGCGCCACAATATTCGACACCATCTGCGCGGATAACAGATACACGCTAGAAACCATATCGTAAATGCTACGACGATCGCTGCTGCGCCGACACTACCCAACGCAATCCATCCCAGCAACGTCAGACCACCGCCATTAGGCGAGAACAAAGACTCAAACATAAGTGACAAACAACACTAGTGTCATTTATCAATTAAAGTATTGCTCGTCAACACAAAAGATAGAGAGAAAAAAACTCCCACCGTTTATCGATGCTGGCGCGTCTCATTTGTCAGAATCGCAATAAGAAACTGAGCGATTCAAACAACAAACGCGGAGGCTTTATTGATCGACGTACTACACGTCCTCGACTTCTCTGTGGCATTCATACTTTCTTGCACAAAAAGTGTGGTGCCGTTGCGTTCCCAAAACTCACGAAAAAACAATTTCGCGAACGAAAAAAGACTCCACGCAAACATCGGCGTGGTCGTTCGAGTTCGAAACGTATCGGGAAATATTTTCATCGTCAAGTACATCATGCGTTGGTTTGTTCGTCTTTGTCTACGGCGTGTACGTGCCCGGAAGGCGAGACGAAGGCCAAAGTGCGAAAAAACTCCCCTGCCTTTGAAATGGTTCACGCCGCCAAGGATTTTATCCGGGACGAACGCCTCGCCGTGCTTGCGGGCGAGACTGTGATCGCGGCTCCTCATGTCGGTCTCGGAACACGGTTTGACTTGTTAGGTGAACGTTTGTACGGCAATGCAGCAGGACACAAAGTACTCATTTCATGGAAGACTTCGGGGGACTGTCCGTTTGCCGCAGGCACGACACGTGCTTCGCTCGTTTCATGGGTGTGTCGTGCCGTCGACAAATCAACTCCATCCGAGTTTATTATCGCCAGAGAACATCTCGCTCAACTTTCACTGGAGATATATTTGTTGCGTAAAGAACACAAAGTCAAAGTGCACGAGGCGTGTATTGTTTATCTAACACCTAACAAACGCGAATATCGTACAATCTATGTCGATGGAATCAAGAACCGCGGATACGAAACTGTTTGGGAGTATGTTGTAGCACTCAAACAATGATATTTTTTTTCCATGTCACAATACAGACTGTTATGAATAACATAAAAACCACAAGAGCTTTGAGTATGTTAACATAACCATACGTTCTTACGAATAATAATGGCGACTGTCAAAACTCTCGTGATCAAAGATATTGCACATGCTCGGACAATGGTTCCGGCCACCAATAACGTTGGTACATCGGTTCAATCGATTGAACGAAAGACAGACCACGACCACGAGTCTCCGCGTCATCATCATTCGGACTCGGACGGCTCAGATGATTCCTCTTCTCACCATCATCGCCGTCACCAAAAGAAAGGAGGTAGCCATCATCGACATCGTCGTCATCCACACGAAGAAAACGGTAAACAACAGCACGGCGGACGCAGTGAAGAACCGGAACGAGATAAGGAAAAGGACGAAAAAAAGCTTCCGTATATGCGACATGCCGGAAAGAAGCTCGATGCGATTGAAGGCACAATTCCATCTGCAGATTCAATTGGCTGCTATCTCGATGCATACCTCGACGCAAAGATCAGCAAGTACATGCGCAAGGGAAAGTGTCGTATTGACGCAGTTGAAGCGGCGCTGAAGAAGGCACGAGCGAAGCAATACCCGGTTCTCGAAGGAGACTCTGGTTACGGATATGGATTCGTCATGTCGGCACTCGATCGTACCAGCGAACTGAAACTGGCGCTTAATGATCAGGCAATGATCTTCACAAGTGCACGACGCCGTTCGGTTTCAGATTCCGAGCTTCGTATTGCGTTTTCATCGTCATCTTCCCAGACAGCGGCTCCGATGTCTGGTAGCTATCTGTTGGCAGGAAAGTTGGCACAGGTTGGTGACATCTCGACATCTGGATACTATGATCTAGGATCAATGGGTCTCGTGCCCGGAACCTGTCCCCACATTATCCGCCTGCCGTTGTATCGCGAGAAGAAACTCCAGCGTATTGCAGAATACCAACTCCCGCATTGTGAACTCGAAGTGCTTGCCGAGGCACTCGACGGTGGACAACAGGTGAAAATTCATTCCATCGAGCTCGTTGCCCGGCTACGCCCTAGTGCAGCAGCTTTATTAGATCCTCGGCCATCGATTCCGTGTCCTTCGCGCACGGTTCTTGCACCAAGCCGCTACGTGTTTGGATTCTCTTCCGACGACGAACGACGTGACGCAGAATGCACATCGCGGCCTGCAGGTCTCAATGAGATGGTCTCGCGACTGCTCGAGGCTCGTGTTGGAAACGATTCGGCAATCACGTATCGTCTCGTGTCACATATTGGACGACAGATGATGTGTCAAGTTGGACGCACAGCCGATTCTCACCGTGACTTTTACCGCCTTGGACACTGTACAGAAACACTGGCGATTGTTGCACTCTGTGCCCATATCCAAGAATGTGCGCCCGCTGAGTTTGGAAACGTTGTCGATATGCACAATCCGGCTCTAACCGAATTCCTACTCACACGCTCTGGCGCCGAGAACGTTCTACGTGGACTACGTGCTGCTTATGAGACCGAAGGTCGTTGCCATCTCCCATCGCCGTTTGATCTGATGAATCATACCGCCGGGCTACCAGACCATTTTGATTCGAGCGCCGAGATTCTCAAACACATGCTCACAAGCGGCTGTTCGAGCGAGACGGCGTTGCTGAGCGCACAGGTTGCTGAACAGTATGAGAAACTGTTTGGCGAGAAACTCTCTCGCGATGTACGTGTATTATATCTACCAGGCGGCGAATATCACCATTCACATCTTGGTTATGCGATTCTGCGATTCATGCTGCCTGACTGGAAGCAGAATCTGCACACCTGCGATCATTTGCTCAAGTGTGCAGCTGAAATCGGCATGCCAACTTTGTGTTTCCCAGGCACAACAGGTGATAGCTTGACATCGCATGCACCTTCGTGTCCGACCATGCAGAATGTCGGTGTGCTACATGGCGAACCAGAGTCTCCTATGATGGCATTCTCAACTGGTGCATCGTGTCGCGTTGACGAATATGCTGCGTTCTTGGCGGCATCAGGACCCGCCTCGAAACATTCGTGGACACGTTGTCACGGAAAGGCACCCGAAGGCTTGGTGCGCTACGCTTTCCTACCCGAGACACTGGCGCCAAAGACATGCATCGATCGTGCCAATATGATCTATCACGGCTATGGCCACGACCATGTCTCGTTGCCGTGCAAGGGATTTGGCGAGCACGGACTGCGAGCTCTGGTGCGAGTCGGACACACCCCAACTCATCATGTCTTTGTTACGTGTATCGTACCAGCGTTGTCGCTCTCGTTTGCATTTGGCACCAACGCAAATCTCGCTTCGCTGTGCGATCGTGACAGCGGTCGTTCTGTGCTTCCACTGCTCACAGACATTGTCAGTGCGCACGTCACTCATGTCTCATCGCTCGAGAATGCTCGTATGAAACGTGCCACCATCTTCAACCCGGTTCTCAACAAGCAGCTCTGTGAGGCACCTGATTTTGGTCCATCGTTTGCACACCACGCTCGTTATTCGGCCAACAAGAGTCCGTTATGCAACCAACGTGATTCTACCCTCGATACGTTCTGCGGCGAGACATTCCATTCAATCACCGACATGCGTTTCTCGATGGCTGCCACCAAGAGCTCAGGCGGTGGAGTTTCAATGTCATCAAATCCTGATCACTACAATTCACCCGTGTCATTGACAATGCGATACGAAGAACGCGTTATCGATGAGAAGACAGGCACGAAGCGTGGTCTCTATCGTGTTTCAGAGCACTATGCGCACGGGCATAACATGACGTTTGCAATCGTCTATGATCCGGCTGCGTATCGCACCCCAGAAGCGCGTCGTGCTGCGTTCGAGGCACATGTTCATCGCGACCAGGCGCTCGACACGCACGCTTGCGGAGCATATCGTGTGATGCAGCACACACATCACATGCTTGGCGAACACATTGATTTCACAAGTATTCAACTCAATGTAAACGATGTCTCTTCTGGTGACGGTCGTGCAAGTGTGATTCAAGCCAAAGCCGTCTGCTTCCGTGGTCGAGTCTATGTGCGCAGTGCGCTCTACGATCTGGTGCGCAAGCATATCGTTCCGACACTCGACGATCGTGTGAGTACCTCGTTGGCCGGAGTGCGCAAGGCTCGCGCACTCGAAGACGTTGATGCAGTTCTTGGTGTCGAATCCAACATCGCATCGATCTCGGAACTCATGCATTCGACAAACAAGTCGGCGGCGGTTCCTGGCACCAAGGATATTGGCCCAGGACGCGGAGGCGGAGGAGGTTTCGGTGGCGGAGGGGGATTCCGCGGTGGCGGTGGCGGTGGCGGTGGCGGCGGATGGGGCGGAGGAGGAGGATTCCGTGGCGGTGGTTACGGAGTCGGACTCGGTACCGGACTGGCTCTTGGCGGATTGTACGGTGCTGGACTTTACGGCCCTAGATATTATCCGGGTTATCCGGGTTATTATGGAGGCTACTATGGCGGATACGGAGGTGCATGCCCTCCCGCATGTCGTGTCTGTGGACCTGGCGGATGCTATTGCCAATGCTAAAACGTTCAATCGTTTGTTTTGTTCTCTCTATGAAATCAATAAACAAGAAATTATTTTTTTTCATTTACAATTGTTGCGGAGTTCCTGGAGGGAACGAAATGACGTTCCCACTGTGAGTGCCTGTACGCACGCCGCCGCCATTAATAGGTGCTCCGACGAGTTGGGTGGTCGCATAACTTTCTGGATCTTCGACGGCGACACATCCGCCACTCATCAGGTAATCGTGCTTCTTGCCAGCATCGCCGCATGCACATGGACAATGGATGATGGCACAGAACGCCGGTAACAGAGAAATCAACACCGCATCAAGTACCAGATAACATGAGGTTTCCCAGACCAACGAGAATCCTCCCACGTTCCAACCCGAATGGCCGAGCGCAAAGAAGAGAGGATAGCCGACCAGGAGTCCGTTGAATAGAAGTAATGTGATGATCATCTTCCAATCACTTCGCCATGCCCACATCCAGAGCATAAGCGAGAATGCCAGATACGGAAGACCCGAGAGTGCTAAAGCGATGATACGTTGCACGTTTTCACCAGACTTGGATGCGACCCAGATTGCAACGAACGCCAAGCCGAGAGTGAGCGACATACACCAGCGGTAAAAGTACCGGCGCTGGCATGAGACTTCGCCGATAGCATGGGTGATACCGCACAGCCCAAAGATAATGGCGTAGAACATCCAGCGCACCCAGAGCACAGTTACACCATCGGAACGTATCGTAGACGAGAATTGAAACAAGAGTAATAGCGCAAGCACTGCTCGAGCAAGATTCGAGAGTGATGTATACCAGAGTACAGATTTGAGATAACCTTTTCGAGTCGTGAATAACCACGCAAAGAACAGGATTGTGACTGTGCCAAAGAAACACAGGTCAACAATGTCCACAATTCTTAGATCGCCACCTACGAGTGGCATAGTGTGTATCGATAAGAAAAAAAACTTTCTGTTTACTCTCGAAACAAGTTGTTTTTGTATTCGTGTATTCTGAGATATACTAGAAACAAGGATTTTGTTTTCATTTCACATGAACACTCCGAATGGCCAGCATCTCGGCGTGTTCGCGAAGAATGGCTTGCGCGACCTTGTCAGTATCGATGAATTCGCTCCAATCCACACGAATCACGCGCACAGAGGTAGAGATCTCCTGGAGAAAGTTCTCGTATCCAAGGTGTAGTTTCTGAAGGTACTCGAGCTTGATGCCGCTTTCGCACTCGCGATTACGTTCATTGATGCGACGCAGGCTCTGTTCGGGAGTCACATCCAAGTGCACAATCAAGCTCGGTCGAGACATGAATCGACTCATATTACGAAACAAAGCGCAGTAGGTTTCGTAGGCTTCCTTTTCCATCAGATTTGATTCGTATAACATTTTGGCAAATATTTGATCCTCATAGATGGTCCGATCTTGTACGCCTCCGAGACCATCCCAGACAATCTTTTGCTGCTGAACAAAGCGCCGATTCAGAAGATGGATTTGGAGCGGAAACGAATACTTTGCCATGTCATTGTAGAACTTGGACAGAAAGACATTGTCGATCACACCTTCTTCATACACCGGAAGACCGAGGATCGGACCAAGTTTTTGAGCCAAAGTACTTTTGCCAGCACCAATGATCCCAGAAATACTGACATAGACAGGTTCTCGAACAAGTGGAGTAGGAACCGTCATTTATTTTTTTTTTATTTTATTTTTGGTGAATAATTCACGATATCTTATTATCTTATCGAGAATCTAAAACTAGATTATTTCGTCGGGACATCCGGGTATTGGCGAGGCGTTTTTCCATGCGGTCAAATTCTTCACTAGTTCCATAGCACATGTCATACAAATCGACTCGAATCCTTCGTGAATGTACGTACACCGATGACAATACTTTTTGGTGCAAATGCTACACAGATCTTCGCATTCGAGACAGACACGAGCGAATAGTGTGTGCCGTCCTCCGCCTACACAACGGATGGTTTCTTCTTTCTCTGCGCAGACGGTGCACAACCGGAAATTGGAACAGCAATCACACACTTGAATAAGATCGTCTACTTGGCATTTCATGCATTTTGTCGGACGATCAGCATCATCACTGGCTTCTTCACAGCGTATGCAAGCAAAGGAGCGTGTAGTCACAACATCCCCACATTGGCACATAGCACGTTGACGTTTCGGCGCGTTCATGTGTGAGTAAAAATTGCGTAAGGAGCGAAGAGATATATCATTTATTAAATACACAAATACTGTTAGTCTATTTCTTTCACAACAGGTACTCGGATAGGTAAGCACTCGTCGCAGCACGGTCGTACAAACATACGTACGGCAAACTCCTCGTCTTTGATACGCCAGTAATTCGGATAGTATTGATGCGGACGACACACCGAACACGCTTCTCGGGCGCACTTTTGACATCGCGACCCGTAGCCCAGTTGCCTTTTGCACAGATAACACATTGGTCGTGAGACGAGCTTATGTTCGTCTTCCTTTCGAGTTTCAAGAACAAACAACGGCACGATTGCCTTCTCGATTGCAACATATTGGATCTCTTTGACGTTTGCGATTTGACACCATTTTGCGTCGACTAGTTTCACTAGACGATCATCCGCGAACGATTCGGCTTCAAGTGCTCGTAGAATTCGTGAAATACTCTTGGGCCATCGTGACGGTGTAAACATCCAACGGTGAATCGGTTCGCCGTTGCTTGTTCGACCAAAGATCACACGATAATCGTCAGGTGCATCGAGAATGATTTGATCGTTACGATACGAGTAACGCAGGTAATGGAAACTGTATGATTGTGGTTGTGGCGGCAAAATCTCCTTTGACTGGCGAAGCGTAATTTCGATCCACGTGTAATGTTCTTTCTTTTCACGCAGTTCTCCTACGCGAACAGAACGATCATCCTGACGAGCCAGTGCTATCGTTGCACAAAAAATCGGGTCGTTCTTGGACCATTCGATAATGAGAGGATGTTCATAATCATGCGATAGGCGTGCACTCGTTAACGGAGAAGTAGGAATAGACAAGGGCGGTACTATTGCTTTCGAAGAATCCTTTTCATCGGTTATCGACGATAGATTCAGTGTTACGTTCTTGAGCGAGCGAAAACTTCCGCCGATTTTCTTGAGTGCCGAACGAGGCGAGCTAATTGGAGCGACAGGCGACGACATAATACTTAGAAGAAGAAACTTAATAATACTTTAATTATTGCTTGTAAACAGTAACGTTTCTTCGGTTCGCAAGGTGACGTAGGATCAGGTCTCTGACATGAATCCATTGAAGTTTATCCAGACCGGAGCCAATTTGTGGCATTGAAACGCTCGTGACGTTGTTCTCTTCCATGTGTTGGTTTGCATCTTTCAGTGCCTGTTCGATTATGTCGTAGGTAGACTTGACATAGTAATGTTCTTTCGTAACAAGATAATAGATCCAACGTTGTTCGTAACGGATAACAGCAGCTTGGCCAACTGTCTTGTTCTGTGCATAAAGTTGTTCCGCGCCACCAAATCGGTATCCGAACTCTACAGCGATTCCTCTCCCCATGTAAAAATCGCGGCTCACACAATGCAACAGTGCTTCCTCTGGTTTCTTACTGGTGCCATAAAACAAATCACCGTTTAATTCGCGGAACATTTATTTTCAGAAAAAAAAGTGTCTAGACACTTGTGGTAGGACACGTTAAATAAACGTCTTTGATTCATCGAGTTTTTCTATTCATTTATTGACTGATGGCAACTGAAAAACGATGTTCTAGCGCTGAAGAAGAATTTCTTTCGGAAACACCTGCCCCACAGCGATTGTATCTGATTGTGGCAGTAATGCACATTCTACCTGACTCTTATACTCAACGAATGCTCCGGGATTGTGTTGTTACACTCAATAAAGCTGGCGATGACTTGCTTGCTGATTTTTTGGAATCAAAGTATCTTAAATCGCTTGGCACACACGGAGTCAAGTTGGGAGTGTTCAGTACGCTGAAAAACGCAGAAATTGCAGCAGAAAACATGAAAGAAACTTTGAACAAGTATATCCGCGACAAATTCTGCTGTGTAGATGACTTTCATGAGTTTTACATTCTGCGATTCCATGCCAACGTTCCATGCGCCGAACTCACGTGGAATGGTACCGAAATGAAACAGGGGCGCATGACGCATGGTTGCATCTACCCTGCTATTACAATCGAATGGACAAATAGTCCCGATTACAAAGCTGACGAAGAATCATACGAACCGAAGAAGAAAAAGTTTTTCGTCAGCCAAGCCAAACTATTGTTTTGTCGTATCCCGTATCGTGACAACCAAGAACGCATGATGGAACTCGGGTTATATGACGACGAAGAAGCGTTTCAGCGTGATGCGAAACGAATCCAACCACAGTTGCCCAAGGATCACAAACTCGGCTTTTTGGATGTACGCGTCGACGATCTCGAATGGTCGTGCGGTGTTGAGCATCAGTACGGCGGCCAACTCATGGAAGCACATTGGTTGTGATTAATTAAAGAAAAAAGTGTCTAGACACTTGTGATAGGACATGTTAAATAAACATCCTTTGTTCGTCGGTTGTGTTTTTTTTTTTACATATCTATTTATTACTGATGGCAACCAAAAAACGACGATCTAACACCGAAGAATCTCCTCCTGTGCCGGAAACAAACGACCCGCAGCCGTTGTATCTGATGGTGGCGGTGATGCACATCCGACCCGATGATCGTACTCGACAAGTACTCGAGAATTGCATTACTGTACTCGAGGGCTCCGGCGATAGCTTGGGTGCTCAGCTCGTGCAAACACGGTTTCTCAATTCGTTGGGCACACAAGGAGTCAAACTGGGTGCGTTCAGTACGCTAAAATATGCTGAAACTGCAGCAATCAATATGGAGAAGCGACTGAATCTATACATACGGGACAAGCTTTGTCGTGCAGAAGACTTTCACGAGTTTTACATCCTTCGATTCAATGCTAATGCCAACGTTCCATGTGATGATGTCACGTGGAATGGTACCGAAGTGCGACACGGATTCGTTCAATCAACTGATGACAATATTCTTGGAATCACGTGGAGAGATTGTTCTGGTTACAAACCCGACGAAATATTATTCACACCAAAGAAGAAAAAGTTTTTCGTCAGCAGTGCCAAATTGTTGTTTTGCCGTATCCCGTATCGCGACAACCAAGAACGCATGATGGAACTCGGGTTGTACGATGATGAAGATGCATTCCTACGAGAAGTGAATCGAATCCGTCCATATCTGGCTAATTATTACAAACTTGGCTTTTTGTACGTACGTGTCGACGATCTCGAATGGACGTGCGGAGTTGAGCATCGGCACAAAGAACAACTTTTTGCAGCACATTGGTTGTAAAGTTTTCTGTTGTGTTCTTTTTCCGTTCTTTGTAGTATATTAAATGATATTAGTTGATCATGTTAGACTAGTGGTCTTGTTTGAATAATAGATAATGGAAATGTATCAACGAGTTCCAGATGGAGGAGGCCAATCAAAGGCCGATTTTGACGCAGCTCGTTCCGCAGTTGGATGGAAAATCACGTTGGGTCTTGTGTTGATTGTGCTCACGTTTCTGGTGACATTGGGTGCGCTAGGTCTGGGCATTGCCAATATCGTCGAAACGTCTCAAATCGAGAGTTTCTTTGGAATCGCGGCAATTTCGAAAGCCGATATCCAAAATCTCGTCAGCAAGATCGCAGCTGTGCAAGCTTCGGTCAATGGGTTGGCATCTGCACCGGCGCCAACGAGTGCATCAGCGGATTTTAATTTTGGTGGTCCCACTGTTCAATGTAAACGCTTGATTGTCGGAAGTGGCATGGGCGGTCAGTATAGTGCCTATCGGCTGTCTGCTGAGTTCCCCGGCGACAGTAATGTTTGTGTCGTAACAGCCGATGATGGAAGTAGCGAGCATCTGTGTGGCAATATCGTCGACTTTGATCTTGTCGGATCGACGCCCAACAAGCCATGGCGCGTTGGCGGATGTGCTATGCGTGTGAATATTGCGACGATGCCTCACATGCGTTGCCTGGCCAACGAACTCAATATCCCAATGTACTTCTCGCCGTGGATTACCAACACCTATGTCAATGGTTGGAACAGTTCCAACTGGCGTGCAGGTTACGGTCCTCTATATCCAAACGATACCACGGTCTGGGACTCTACCCAGAACCTGGGTGATTTCACAGGTGTCGAGTCGACTGTATTTCCACGAGTTGCATGGGCGCGTACAATGTATCCGCTTACGATCCGTCGTTAAATCTTGCAGCAGGTGACTACGCTGGGGCTGGGCTCATCGAAGATGATCTCTGGAGTTACATGATGGGTTATCCTGGTTACCACAATCCGGCCATTGGTTACAACGGCGCCGACCCGCTTCCCTATGATCCTACTCGTCCGACTCAAGATCATCCAGTGTGGACCTGTCGCAAGTTCTCAGATGCGTTTTCAATGTTTGTACACTACCTCAGCCCGGCGGGAGCTGCATTGACTTTGGATGCAAACGTCGGATTCCGAGGCGATTTCATGCAGACCAATGAAGCATGCTCGTATCTTGCCACTCAGTAAGTATTCGTTATAGTTGTCTCTTCGTTTTGGTGTTTTAGCTGACGATAATATTATCAGGTACATTCAATACAACAATGCGGATGAGGGTTACCCGGTTGGAGGAATGAGTGAGTTTTGCCGACGTGAAATAACTGCTTCAAAATCAAATGGCGCCAAATTCTTTTGGAATCAACCTGTGACCAAAATTTCTCACTCGACGGGTACTGGTTACAACTATGTCGTTCAAACAGGAAAACGTACATTCCTGGCCAACGATCTGATTCTTAACATCGGACCGTTTGATCTGGCCAACATCGGAGGCGACATCCCACCTGCGATCCTAGCCCAACCTCAGGCCACGACACCTAAATCTATCCAGACCTATACTGTGTCGATTCAATGGGATCCTACTGCTCCACGCTGGTGGGACTATATCCTCAAACGTTATTGGGGCAGCTATCGTCGTATCGAATCAGCATCGTGTGCCAATCGATTAGAAATTCAAAAAACTCCCTATCATATGGCACATCATGCTATTCGTGGCGTTTATTCAGATAGTCTTTGCCTCCCTATGTGGCAGAATCTACACAACCTGGGCCAGAGCTTTGTGCGCACTGAAGCAATGCGCTTACTGCATGAAATATTCGATCCGGTCCTCCAGCAACTAAATCTGACGATCCCAGAGCCCGTACTCGTCATCGGTCATCCTGAGAACGATGCGTGGTGGTACATGAAACCGTTCTCAAACATCAGCTGGCCTGCACTTTCTCAATGGGCCAATGCACCACTCGGAAACTCGGAGCGGATCTGTTTTGCGCACTCGTCGCATCAGATATACTACTCGGGTTGGTCAGCCTCAGCCATTAATCGCAGCGATGAATGTCTCAAGCGCCTCTACCCTTCTCATTTCCCTCAGTCACTGATCGATACCTGGAAGACTTGCGGTCACTTTATCGATGACAACACTGTCGGACCGTTTTACTCTACTCCTGGACTGAGTACACAGACAGACTATACAAACCGCCTCTCGAACGAATTCGTGCCTCCGTATCTTGTTGGCGAATTACCCGTGTACTCTGTTAACGGAGGTCCGACTGTTCAATCGCTTGGTGTGCACTCAGCCTCCGCGGTTGATTCTCGCATTAATCGTCACTAAAAATGGGTTTATTGGTTTTTTTTTGTTGGTAATAATGTAAAACTATTTGGGTTTTTCCTTCTTCTATGTCTAGACACGTTTCTTTTACTCTGATAAATAATATTGGTTTTTTTTTGTTGAGAACGAAAACTGAACATGGCTTCGTTTGATTGTCTATCGTATGATCTAGTGTATTGGTTTGTGGATGAATACTTTGGCACCGGACCAATTTTTCAGCTCATTCTCCTTCAATTTGTTTGCAAGCGTCTGAGAAACGGCGTGTTACAACCTCGATGTCGAACACGACTAGAGAAGTTGCACAATACAGCACCTGCGTATCGCAAAAATGTGTTCTCGGATATGGGTGCAGAAGCGTGTCGGTATCTTTCAGTAGCGCGTTGGCTTCAGGATAGGTCGCACTTTCAACTAGATGGGAAATGGTATAACGTAGCAGCACGATGTAAGTATCTATCCTTATCGCACATTTGTTGTTTTCTACTACTAATTTGGCGAAAGTAGACAACAACGTACCGGTGCTCGAATGGCTTGACTCTAACGGGTGTAAATCGAGCGACTATTTGTACGACATGTGTACTTACGCCGTCGAGTACAACTCGCGCTCGGTGCTAGAGTGGATGGTAGAGCACGGTTTCAAGCTCGATTCGTGTTACTTGAACCGGACTGCCAAATACGGACATTTGGATTTGGTTCGTTGGATGCACGAAGAGCAACATGTACCTTTGGATAATATGACGATGTCTTGGGCAGCTCTATCCGGCAATATCTCCCTGTTACGGTATGTGATGGAAAAGGGCGGTAAATTAAACAGCGATACATTGAGCTCTGCGGCTTGGAGCGGCTCAGAAGTGATGGTACGGTGGTTACACGACGAACATCATCTTCCGTGGTCGTCCGAGATGTGTACATCGGCGGCCGAAAATGGACATCTCTCGTTGTTACAATACCTGCGTTCACAAGGATGCGAGTGGGACGCCGAGACAGGCGACCGAGCAGCCATGAATGGCCATCTATCTGTATTACGGTGGGCAACGGAACACGGCTGTCCGATCACGTATTACGTACCTACGGTATTCAATTGCGCAGTCCGTGGCCATCTGGACGTATTGCAGTTTCTATATCAGTATGATTCCAAGCGTTTCCTCATCGACGAACTGGAGAAGACCGGTATCATCGGATCTGTCGCACAAGAAGGCCATCTCTATGTGGTGCAATTCTTGTATCCATTGCAAAAATACCATTATGGTGTGTTGTTGCAGGCAGTGCAATGCAAGAAATCGTCGGCGTTGGAGGTGGTGCAGTGGTTGATTGAGTGTGCGAAGTGTAAGCTTCCGGACAAGGACAAACTCGAGCATATACGAGATCGAATACGCTTGGACGTCGATAAATATCTAGAAGAGAAGGGTTTGGTGTACATCAAAAAATAAGATGGTGTTGAATGAAATAATATTTTTCGAGACTCATGACTTTACTGGGTAAATTTTTTTCAAGACTGTCTAATCCGGACTAGACAGTGCTTCGAAGGAGGTGTCTAACCCAACTTAGACATCATTCGAAAAAAAGTGTCTAACCCAGATTAGACACCTCCTTCGAAGCACTGTCTAATCT
>Ga0315281_10002084_pt1 | contig 29718 bp, 32 predicted proteins | sample YL17G07_0_MG_FD_204540 | JGI IMG/M metagenome (GOLD analysis project Ga0315281, IMG submission 204540) | Sediment microbial communities from Yellowstone Lake, YNP, Wyoming, USA - YL17G07_0 | ecosystem: Environmental > Aquatic > Freshwater > Lake > Sediment | place: USA: Wyoming | collected...
GATCCTTAATTCTTTCACCCGAGGAAAGATCGTTTATTTCTACCTTAATCGTATATGGTAATGGATTTCTTTTGAGAGAATTCATTATATCTTTGTATTGTGGAAAAACATTTAAAAAATCTTGTTTTGCTTGCTCGCTTGTTATCAGAGAAACAGATTTTACTCCATCAATTGATTTAATCTCCTCTGTTGTATTGGCTATTTCTTGAGGAGTGGTATCTAAGGAAAAAAATGCAGTGATGTTTAGTTTATTTGTCGCAGAAAGTGAACTTTGAAAGAGTTTTGTACCAATAATATACGTCGAACCGAGGGTAACTATGCCTATTGTGAGGAAAACAATTGTAATAAAAATAATCTTTTTACTCTCTTTAAATAAAAGCATTGTTTGTCTTAGTAAATAGAAAAATCTAAACATATTCTTTGTTTATTATCCTGCCTTTCTTTAATTTTATTATTCTTTTTGGAGTAGAATTTTCTTCCAACATGTGGTGTGTTGCCATTATAATCGTTGTACCTTTTTCGTTCAAAGCTTCTATGTAAGGCATCATTTTTCCTGCAGTTTCCTTATCAAGATTCCCGAAAGGTTCGTCTAATAGAATTACTTCAGGATTGGCTATTATTGCTCGTGCAATTGATATCCTTTGTTTCTCGCCCCCTGAGAGTTCTTTTACGAGTTTATACATTTTATCTTTTAATTTCATAGCTTCAAGGATTGTGAAAGATTTGCTTGCTAAACTTCGAAGACTTTCCCCGATAAATTGTAATGGCAGAGTTATGTTTTCAAATACAGTTCTGTCTTCGATTAGCATAAAATCCTGGTAAGAAAAACTTATCTTTCTTTTTAGAGTATGTGAAGGTATGTTTCTTATATCTTTACCCAAGTATTTTATGTATCCAGTTGTAGAGCATTCTTCTCCATGTAAAATCTTTAAGAGTGTAGTTTTCCCTGCACCTGATTCTCCAACAACGTAAACAAACTCGCCTTTTTCTATTGTTAAATTTATTTTTGTGAGAGCAGTTGTGCCGTTTGGGTAAATTTTCTCAAGGTCTCTTATTTCTATCATATTCTCTCCTTAGGCGATTTGAATCCTTGTCCTATTATTTCTGATGCATCTCCGATTATTATAAAACTTTCTGGATCTATTTCAACTGCAAGTTTTTTAATTTTTGAGATTTCAGTATGAGGTATGGCGACCATTAGAACTGTTTTATCTTCGCCAGTGTAAGCTCCTTTTGCTTTTAACTCTGTAATACCTCTTTCCATCTCATTTAATACAGCCTCTTTAATTTTATCAGGCTCTTTTGTAATTATTAATACTGTTTTATAGAATCTAAAACCCTCTTGTGCTATGTCAATTGCATAGTTACTTATTAATGCAGCAATTATTGAGTACAGAGGGATACTCACGCTTTTAAAGAATACGCCGGCGAGTATTATTATTGAAACATCAATGAACATTAAGCTCTGTCCGAAAGGAAGGCCGGTATAATCGTATACAATTTGAGCAAGAAGGTCGGTTCCCCCTGTAGAACCAAAAAACCTAAATATAATGCCAATACCTGCTCCCATTAAAAACCCGCCATAAATAGCTCCCAGGATTGGCTCTGTTTTTATTTGAGGTGCAAATGGCAAGGTTATATCTATCAAAATTGAAGAGAGTATAGTCCCCACTATGGTGCCAAAGAGAAATTTAATGCCCAACCTTCTCCATCCTACTATAAGCAATGGGATATTCATGATGATTAATAGGATACCAATTTTAAGAATTGGTGCAAAATGGTTAATGATGATTGAAATTCCTATGAACCCCCCTGGTGCAATATGATTTGGTTGTATGAAAATATTTATACCAAGCGCATAAATAAGAGAGCCAACAAATATGCCAAGTGAATTAATTATGATACTTTTGAGGGCTTGTTTCTTATTTTTGATTTTTGAGGTATGCCCAGATGAATTCATCAATTTCTCCCTCTAAAACGTTTCCAATCCTACCAGTTTCATAATTTGTTCTATGGTCTTTAACAAGTTGATAGGGTTGTAATACGTAAGATCTTATTTCGTTGCCCCACTCTGCTGATTTAAATTCTCCTTTGATTTCCTTGATGGTTTCATTTTTCTTTTTCTTTGCAAGTACCAATAGCCTTGATTTTAGAACTTTCATTGCCATCAATTTATTTTGAGACTGGGAGCGCTCATCCTGACATTCTGAAGTGATCCCAGTTGGAATATGAGTAATTCTAACCGCAGTCTCTACTTTTTGCACATTCTGCCCTCCATGTCCGCTTGCTCTGAAAATGTCAATTCTTAAATCTTTTTCATCAATTTCTATATCTTCAATTTCTGCAAGTTCCGGAATAACCTCTACGAGTGCAAATGAAGTATGTCTTCTTTTATTTGCATCGAAAGGAGAAATTCTCACAAGCCTGTGAACTCCTGCCTCCACTTTTAAAAAGCCGTATGCAAATTCTCCTTTTACATGAACTGTTGCGCTTTTTATGCCAGCTTCTTCTCCTATTGCTTCATCGAGTAACCTTGTTTCAAAATTTTTTCTCTCAGCCCATTTTAGATACATTTTTAGAAGCATCTCAGTCCAATCCTGAGCATCAACTCCTCCGGCTCCAGAAGAAAAAGATAAGAAAGCATTTAAATCATCATAAGGATCGGAAAGGTATCTCTCAATTTCCAAACTCTTAACTTTTTTTTCTGCATCTTTAACAATTTTTGCGACCTCTACATCCATTATTTCGCGTGTCTCTTCATATAATTCTCTCATTGCTTCGATATCTTCTTTAAGCTTTTTAATTTCGTTAAACTTTCCTATCTCTTTTTTAGTAAATGAAAGTAACTTTATTTTTTCTTTTGCGTCTTCTCTTTTCCAGAAATTTTCAGAGGAATAGTCAACTTCAACAGCTTTTAGAATATCTTGTTTTTCTTTTAGCCAGTCATAATCTAAAGATTTGTTAATTCTAAAAATAATCTTTTCAATATCTCTTTTTACTTCATCAGAGATCATAATTTCCTCTTCTTTTTTAGCTTCTTCTCGAGTTGTCTCCTCTTTTGCCTTTCTTCTTTTGATATAGAGGTTTCTTGATTGTTTTCCTTTGGTTTTTCCTCTTCTTTTTTGTTTTGTTTAGTTTCTTCTTTTTGGATTTCTATTCGTAGAATAGTTTTTACAGTATCCTCTTCTATCCTTGCCATCATATTGTCGAATAAATCGTGGCCTTCTACTTGATAAGCCATTAATGGATCCTGTTGTCCATATGCTCTTAAGCCGATCCCTTCTTTAAGGTCATCCATTGCATATAGATGATCTTTCCAATTAGAGTCGATCATACGAAGCAGTACATACTTTTCCACTTTCCTCATCAATTCCGTGCCAATGTACTGCTCTTTTTCTTCGTATATTTTAATCGCATTTTCTAATACATCATTCAAAATATGCTCTTTTGATGAATTTGAGATTGAATTAATATCAAATTTTATTTTTCTGTTAAATACTTGACTTAATGCATTTTCTAATTCTATTATGTTTTGTTCTTCAATTTCCTCGTTTTCAGGATAGTGAGCTAAGAATATTTTTTCAATAACATCCTTAAGCATCTCTATTACTTCATTTTTAACAGATTCTTGTCTGAATATTTTATCTCTTTCACTATATATAAGTTCTCTTTGCTTCTCAAGCACGTTATCATAATCAAGAAGGTTTTTGCGAATGCTAAAGTTATAAGCTTCTACCTTTTTCTGTGCTCCTTCAATTGTCCTTGAAAGCAGAGGATGTTCAATTGGCTCATCCTCACTTATTTTTAAAGTTGTTAATACCCTTTTTATGGTATCACCACCAAAAATTCTCATCAAGTCATCCTCAAGAGATACATAAAATTGAGATTCTCCCGGGTCTCCCTGTCTTCCAGATCTTCCTCTTAATTGATTGTCTATTCTTCTTGCCTCGTGTCTTTCTGTAGCAAGAATAAAAAGACCGTCAAGGTTAGTGATTCCGGAACCAAGTTTTATATCAACACCTCTTCCTGCCATGTTTGTTGCAATTGTAACCATTTTATATTGGCCTGCATCTTTTATTATCATAGCTTCTTTTTCGTGATATTTTGCATTGAGAACGTTATGTGGTATGTTTTCTTTTTTAAGCATTGTGGATATTCTTTCAGATTTTTCTACGGATCTCGTTCCAACCAACACAGGTTCGCCTTTTACGTACAATTCTTTTATTTTTTTAACTATTGCTCTGAATTTCGCACTCTCCGTTTTAAACACAACATCGGGGCGATCGTTTCTTATAACAGGCTCATTGGTGGGGATTGCATAAACATCGAGATTATATATTTCTTTAAATTCATCTTTTTCAGTTAAGGCTGTACCAGTCATACCTGCAAGTTTTTTATACAGCCTGAAGTAGTTCTGGAAAGTAATTGTAGCGAGTGTCTGGCTTTCACTTTTAACTGCAAGTCCTTCCTTTGCTTCTATCGCCTGATGGAGGCCATCACTGTATCTTCTTCCAAACATTAATCGACCAGTAAATTCGTCAACGATTATTACTTCACCATCCTTTACGATGTAGTCAACATCCTTATTAAAGTATTGCCTTGCTTTAAGCGCCTGATTTATATGGGCTCTCATTTTTTGATTTTGTTCTCTCAAGGTTTGAATTGCATCAACATTTACCATCTCTTCTTCAGTAAATTTTTCATCGTAAAGATTATCGTTATGAAGCATTTTTTCTATTTTGTGCATACCCTCCTCTTTCGGGTCAATTGTTTTCATTTTTTCATCTCCCTCAAAATCAACTCCTTCAATTAGATTGTCCGCAACTTTTTTTGCAGTATAGTACATAGAAGTTGATTCTTCGGATGGTCCTGAAATTATAAGAGGGGTCCTTGCTTCATCTACCAGTATGCTATCAACTTCATCTACAATTGCGTAATAAAGTTCTTTCTGAACTATTTGTTCAGGGCCGAGTGCCATATGATCTCTTAAATAATCGAATCCGAATTCATTATTCGTTCCATATGTTACATCGCTATTATAAGCCTGCCGTCTATCTTCATAAGATGAATCGTGTTGAATTAAACCGACAGTAAGCCCAAGAAATGAATATATAGGGCCCATCCATTCGCTGTCCCTTTTTGCAAGGTAATCATTTACAGTTACAAGATGGCCACCCTTGCCCTGAAGCGCATTAAGATAAAGAGGCATAGTTGCAACAAGTGTTTTTCCCTCGCCTGTTTTCATTTCTGCAATACCGCCATTATACAGAACAATGGCACCAAGGATTTGAACATCAAAGGGCCTCATATTAACTGTTCGTTTTGCAACTTCTCTAACAACTGCAAATGTTTCGGGGAGAATTGATTGATCTTCCTCTCCTTTCGAGAGCCTTTCTTTGAATTCAACAGTTTTTGTCTTTAATTCAAAATCAGAAAGTTTGCTTATTTGTTCTTCAAATGAATTTACAACATTTACTATTTCCCAGTACTTTTTTAGGTTTCTCTTTACCGGGTCAAAAATATCTAAAAGCATACCAAAACTTTAACCTTGTGGTTTAATAAGACCATAATTTCCGTCTTTTCTTTTGTAAATTACATTGTATTCATCGGTAGCTTCCTCTTTGAAAATAAAGAAATCATGGTCAAGTAGTTCAAGCTGAAGTATTGCCTCCTCTACGCTCATGGGCTTTATTGTGAAAGTCTTTACTTTAACTATTTTTGGAGTTTCCTCAACTAAATTTGCCTCAATAGTTTTGGTTTTATACCTTGGACTCTTAAAGTGTTCATTATATTTTTGGACTTGAGTCTTTAATTTGCTTAAATTTTTATTCAAAGCACTATCAAGTAAACTACCTTTTCCAACTGCTCTAATCAAACGTCCCGCAACATATAAAGTCGTTTCAGCTGTATATTGTCCTCTTTGCTTGGTTAAAGCAACCGACGCTTTTTGAACATTATTAAAATATCTTTTAAGTTTATTTAATTTCTCTGTTACTTCTTTTTCAAGATGCTCTGGCAAAATGTCTAAACCTTTTGAAGTAATGTTAATTTCCATTTTCATTGCCTCCTAATTTAGTATATAAATTATATTTATATATTTTATCAAAAATTTCAATTTTTATACACCCTTTTTACTCTTTTGCCTATCCTTGTTACTATTTCATAATTTATTGTATCTGCTTTCTTTGCAATTTCTGATGCTGTAATCTCTTCTTCGCCCTGCTTGCCAATTATTACAACTTCGTTACCTGGATGTATGTAAGGAAAATCTGTTACATCTATCACTGTGAGGTCCATTGTTATATTTCCTACAATTTTTGCCCTTTTTCCTTTTACAAGAACTTCACCTTTGTTTGATAAATTCTTCGAAAGACCATCGGCATATCCAACGGGAATTGTAGCAAGTAAAGATTCTTTTTTTGTTATAAAAATTTTTCCATAACTTATCCCTTTCCCCTTAGGCATGTTTCTTGAAAAAATTATTCTTGCTTTGAAGCTCATAACTGGCTCGAATTCTATTTCTCTGTCATTAAACGGAGATAATCCGTATAGCAAAATACCTGGTCTAACAGCATTAAAAAAAGCCTCCTTCATATTTAAAATGCCTGCGCTATTTGCTGCGTGAATCAATCCTGGTAAAAGCCTTTCTTTTTTAAGGCTATCCAGCACATTCTTAAAGAGGTTCAGCTGCTCTTTTGCATAGGTAAGATCTGAATCGGCTGTTGCAAAGTGTGTATATATGCCTTCAATATTGATATTTTTAAGTTTTTTAATTTCCTCAACAGATTTGCCTACTTCTGATGGAAATAAGCCAAGCCTTCCCATCCCGGTATCAACATTGATATGTATGTTTAATATTTCTTTTCCTTTATATTCTTTTAATCTTTTTATAAAATTTTTATCAAACATAGTTACTGAAATGTTGTTCTTTGCTGCAATGTCAAGAGTTTTAGGATAAATATAGCCAAGCGTTAAAACCGGTATTTTAATTTTACTCTCTCTTAAATTTAGAGCTTCTTCGAGTGAAGCAACTGCAACTGCGTATATTCCTTCTTGCTCTAGAATTTTTGCAACTTCTTTTGCCCCATGGCCGTATGCATCTGCTTTAACGACTCCTATAATTTTTTTATTTCCTACAATTTTTTTAACATGATTCAGGTTGTTTCTTAGCTTTGCTGCATCTACTTCTACCCAAATTGGTCTGTTAAATTCCATTGGACCTCCTTGAAAAAAACCTATAAAATTATATCATTATTTAACTAAATTTAAAGAGGTAAAAATGAGAATACTTGTAACAAATGACGATGGTATTGAAGCAGAAGGCATTAAAATACTTGCATCTTCGATGATAAGTCTCGGCGATGTTTATATTGTGGCTCCTAAGAATCCTCAAAGTGCTGGAAGCCATGCAACTACTTTACATAAGCCTTTGAGAGTTGAGAAGTACCCGATTAATATTGGAGAAAAGGTATCGCTTCGGGTTTCAGGAACTCCGGCTGATTGCGTTCTTCTTGCAATTGATGAACTTATTTCTGAAAAAATGGACATTGTTGTTTCAGGAATAAATAATGGCCCAAATCTTGGCTATGATATAATTTATTCAGGAACAGTTGCAGGTGCTCGTGAAGGAGCAATAAATGGCATTCTTTCTTTCGCTTTTTCTGTAGATGCATTGGAAAACCCTGATTTTTCATATGTTGAGAAATTCGCTCCATTATTTATAAAAGTAATTATAGATAAAGGAATAACTGGAAAAGTATATTTTAATTTGAATTTTCCAAACCTTTCTGAGAAATACATTAAAGGATTTAAGTTTGTAAGGCAAGGGCGAAGAGAATATGTCGAACGGGTAAAAATAGGCGCAGATCCTTTTGGAAAAGAATACTACTGGATAGGGGGAAAGCTAAAGCCAGAAGAGCAAAATGACACAGATACTGAAGCTGTTAAAGAAGGCTTCGTGGCTATTACTCCGCTAACATTAGATTTTACTGATTACGAGATACTTCAATCTTTATATAAATCTGATATAAAAATTCCCTAATTTTTAGAAAAACTTCTCACTTGGTGCCAAATACTAAACGAGAAATCCCCTGATTTTTAGAGGATTATCAAATCGTGAGTTATATCCGTCAGGTTAAAACAACCCTCCTTCTCAACCAATGTTGTATCTTCTATCCTTGTTCCAAATTTACCCTGAAGGTAGATGCCAGGCTCAATAGTTATTACCATATTTTCTTCAAGAGTAAAGGTGGAACCTTCATTTACAAAGGGGTTTTCATGAATTTCAAGGCCTACTCCGTGACCTAAACCATGAGTAAAATAATTTCCAAAACCCTTCTCTTTTATAAAATCTCTAACGATTTTATCAACATTTGATGCTTTAACCCCGCTTTTAACAGATTCTCTGCCGAGAGCCTGCGCGTCCTTTACAATTCCGTATATCTTTTTAAATTTGTTTTTTGGTTTGCCTAAAATAATTGTTCTTGTCGTATCTGTGGCATATCCATGATAGAATAAACCAAAATCAATAACAATTGGTTCATTTGCTTTTATTTTTTTATCGGATGCAACTCCGTGGGGAAAAGCACCTCTTTTTCCTGAAGCCACAATTGTGTCAAAAGAGGATTTTTCCCCACCATTTTTTCTAAATCTATACTCAAGTTCTGCGGCAATGTCTTTTTCTGATATCCCCTCTTTTATAAATGGAAGTGTATCATTAAAGGATTTTGTGGATGCTTTAAAGGCCTTTTTCATAGTTTCAATTTCTTCTTTGTCTTTTATAATGCGCATTTCTTCAACTAAGTCATTTGTAGGAACAATTTTTAAGAAAGGAATTGATTCAAGGGAAGAATATAAAGAATAGTTGATTCTTACCTTTTCGATGCCGAGCCAGTGAACTTTCTTTGAGGCAAGCATTTGTTGTAAAAATGGAGGGAACTTTCCCTTGTATTCTATAACATTTATGTTTTTTGTGGCCTCTGATTTTGCTTGATCAGTAAATCTTGAATCAACTATTAAATAAGCTTCTCCGTTTAGTCCGAGTAAAAACCCCTCTTCCCCTGTAAAGTTGGAAATGTATCTTATATTGGGGATGCTAGTCACAAGTAGAGCATCCATGTTATTGTTTGTAATGATTTTAAAAAATCTTTTTAATCTATCCATTTTTTTCTTTTTTATTCAAATGGATTAGGTTTGCCTAAAGTATTTTCTGGTGCAATAAGGGTAGGTACTGTCATTTGCCTTTTTTGGATTTCATCATTAATAAAAGTAATATTTCCTCGTTTGACGGTTGGTATTTCTGCTGGCATATGGACCTTCTTTGTTTCGAAAATTTTTGGCATAAGGATAAAATTCCATACGGCAAATAGTGCAATAATTATTAAAATGGTAATAATCGTACCTTTTGAAATATTCAGTTTAGTCTTTTTCTTTTGTTCTTTTTCTTTCATTTCATCACTTCCCTTGATATAGGTTAATTATACCTTTTATTGAAACAAGGTATTTTGTTTCACCGGTTTTTGTGTCTTTTGTATAACTGATATTGAGATTGTCTAATTCCGTTATTTGCGGGAAAGACTTCAAAGAGTCTAAGAATAGTTTAACGTTATTGAGTTTTGGACTTTCGAATGAAACATTGAAAGTAACATTGTTGCCTTGAGTTCCAGTTTGTGCAGTTTTAGGGAAATTCAATTGTGTTATCTTGACATTGTCTTTTTTGCCGATTATTAAGATTTCCTCGCCATAAAGGAACTCATCGCTTTGAGATGGCAATATATAAGAAAGCTGAGCGATCCTTTCGTTGAAACTTGAAATATCATTCTGGATGCTGTTTATTTTTTGCTGAGCCGTTAATAAAAGATTCAATCTTTCTTCTTGTTTCCAGATTTCATCATTTAAAGAGTTCAATCTCTGAATATCCGGCTTTATTACATACCAAAAAAATGCGAGAATAATTATGGCATATAAAACTACCATTAAAAGAACTTTTATCTTTATCATTGGCCTTGTTAACTTTAAATTTAGTTCTTTCATTTTTTAATCTCCTTCCATTGAAAAGAGATAACAAAGGTTGCATACTCTGGTTCGCCCGTTATATTTTTAGAAACACCAAGCGGTATTGTATAGTTTACAACTTGAACATCTTTGAAGTTTTCATTAGATTTAATAGAATTTGCAGTCCAGGCTAATTTTTGCAGGTCAGTAGTATGGCCAGATATAGTAATTAGATTCTTGGTCCTATCTGCCATGATTGATTCTATAAAAGTTTCCTTTGGTATCGCGCTACCTAATTGGGCTATGACGTTATTCCAGGTTATTTGAGATATTGCGAGTCTTTCAATCGTGCTTTCATAGGAAAACACACTTGCGCCAAGTTGATTTCTCAGGTTTAGTGTATCCTCAACACTCTTCAGTGCAGCAATCTGGTTATTCACGTCTTCTAAATGTGTATTTTTAGTATATAATTGATACTTTAATCCACCATAAAAAAGGGCGACAATAAGTAGTAATATAATGCCAATAGTAATGACTTGGCGATTCTCTTTCGACATCCTCTTCCTTTTTTTGCCGGGAAGGAGATTGATATCAACTATGTTATACATTTTTCACCCCTTTTTGTAAGCCAAAACGTTTTTTGCTTGTTCCTGAGGAACTTTCTTTTTAGCTACAGATTTTAAAGTATGTCCTCTCAATGCAAGTCCAGTTGCTACAGAAAACATGGGTGCCATCTCGAATAAATATTCTTTAGTGAATAAATTAGAGTCGAATTTGGCAATATTTGTAAATAATCTGTTCACACCCGAAGCATATCCAACAGAGGTTTCAATATATTTTTCTATACCCTTTATATTAGCAGAACCACCTTCAATAAGTATTGCAGTGTCCATCGTTTTTCCATCATTGAATTTATTGAAGTAAAAATTAATAGACCTCTTAATTTCAAGAGAGAGTCCATCGAATAATGCCATGGTGGCTTTTGTTAATGGACTTTCTTTTGTAAGATCGAGTTCTTTAATTTTTATTTCTTCTGCTTCTTCAAAGCTTTTGCCAAGAGCACTTGCTATGGAGTCGGTAATTTTCCTTCCACCGGTAGGAATTGTTCTTGAAAATCTCACCATTCCTTTATCCACCATGTTAATTGATGTGTAATTGTAGCCAATGTTGATTACTGGAAAAAGAACTTCGTTCTCAAAAGAAAATTCTGGGTCAAAACGAAGAAGCCTGAGAATAGAGAATGGTTCAACCTCAACTGCTACAGGATCTAAATTTGCCATTTTAAAAAGCTCAGCCGTTAATTCGACCACTTCAAGCGGAGCGGATGCAACGAGAATATTCAGTTTATTTACCCTGCCTTCCTCTATTAGTTCGTTTAAAATCTGATAGTCAAACGCTGCTTTATCCACAGGGAAGGGAAGAAATTTTTCTATTTCCCACTTAACGGCTTCGTCTAATTCATTTTCTGGTAGCACATCCATAATTATTTCTTTTACAACTACAAGTTGACCTGATACATTTGCGACAATTCTATTTCCTATAAAAGAATGGAAGGATATAAGCTCTTTAAGAATTTCTACTATCTCTTTAGTTTTTTCCACTCTTCCCTCTACAATAGCGCCTTCTGGAACAGATAGAACACCAAAATTTACAAGCTTAAGAGAGTTTTGTTCCTCTTTGAACTGTGCCATTTTGATGAAACCTGAGCCGAGATCTACCCCGATTACAGGTGTTTTTTTATTTCCACCAAGCCATGCACTCATACTTACCTCCTTTTTTTAATTTTACGAAAAATGCAAAAATTTCAAATATATTTTTAAAATTTCAAAGCCATAAATTGATGCAACAAATGCTGCTATAGATAAAAATGGGCCAAATGGAATAGTGTCTTTGCGCCCCTTTTTCTTAATGATTATAGCTGCCAGTCCTGTCAGAGCGCCAATGACAAATGCGAGCAGAAGAGTCAATAAACTGAGCTGAAAACCAAGAAATGAGCCAATCATTGCTCCAAAAGTCAAATCTCCCCAGCCCATCCCCCCTCTTGATAAAAGGATTACGATTAAGAAGAATGCACCCATGGTAGTCAAACCATATATTGATCCTAGCATACCTGTTTTGCCGCTGAATATTGAAAATAAGACACCTAGGATTAATCCCGGTAGGACAATAATATCTGGAACAATGCCCCCTGAAAGGTCTATTAAACCAGTTGAAATTAAGAGACTTGTAAAAACAATCCATTTTAAAAATTGGAGTGACCATCCGAATTTTTGAAATACAATAACAAAAGTTATACCCGCAAGAAACTCCACTAAGGGGTATTGAAAAGAAATTTTTGTTCCACAATACCTGCACTTCCCTTTTAAAATAATATAGCTTAGCAAAGGAATCATGTCATACCATTTTAATTTTGTGTTGCATTTGGGGCAACGGGAAGGTGGATTTATTATGGATTGATTCCTAGGAACTCTGTAAATAACGACGTTTAAAAAACTTCCAATTATAAGCCCAAATATAAAAACGGCAATATATATCATCCAAATTAAAAAGTTAGGTAAATATCCCATTGCCAAATTATATCTAGTTTAAAAAAAAATGAAAAATAATTTTTAATTAATAAGTAACAAAATTTATAAATTAAATATAATGTATGAGTGAAAGAAATGAAGAAAGATTATAATTTTATTCCAATTGGCTTCCCTTTGTTTATAGTTTTTTTAGTCTTTTTGTTTTTGCTATTGTCAATCCTTGTCTTTTTATATACAGGAGGCATTGTTGCAGTCTTTGCGAGGCTTGGATTCTCCCCTGCAATTGGTTTTTTACTTTTTCTTTTTACTCTTATTGGTAGTGCAATAAATATTCCTATAAAAAGATTAAAATCCAAGGTGCCTTTAATTCAAGAAAGAGTTGTTAACTTCTTCAGGGGGAGCTATAGGGTGCTAGTTGTGATTTCAGAGGATATACTTGTAGCTCTTAATGTTGGTGGAGCACTTATCCCTATAATAATATCATTATACGAATTCATAAGGATGCTTGTTTCGGGGCATTTTATACAAATTTTGATAACTATTATTTCAGTAATCATAGTTTCAGTTTTCTGCCACATGTTTGCAAAACCAGTAAAAGGTGTAGGCATTGCTATTCCATTTTTTTTACCACCATTTATAACTGTCCTTGTAGCTTTTTTGCTTGCAAGGGGTAATTTTGACGGAATATTTTTAACTGGTATACTTTCAGTATTGTTAATTTAGTTTGGAGGCGTTATGAGCAGTATTTCGATTTTAACAGCGGTTGTTGCTGGGTTTTTGTCTTTTGTTTCGCCATGTGTATTGCCTCTTATACCTGCATACATTTCTTACGTGTCAGGTGTTTCTCTTGAAGATTTAAAAGAGGAAAACAGAAATTCAAAAAGAATTATTGTTAATTCAATTGCTTTTGTTATTGGTTTTTCAATTGTATTTATAATTCTTGGAGCATCTGCCTCTGCAGTTGGGAAAGTACTTGCAAGAAATAAGAAAATATTTGACCTTGTTGCAGGGATAATTATCATTTTGTTTGGCATCCATACAGCTGGAGTAATAAGACTAAATTTTCTTAATTACGAAAAGAAAGTTCACGTAAGAAAAACCTCTCCTTCCTTTTTTAATGCACTCCTTCTTGGAGTTGCGTTTAGCTTTGGGTGGACACCCTGCGTTGGTCCAATACTCGGTGCCATTCTTACTCAGGCGAGTACTTACGACACAATGAGTAAAGGAATTTTTCTTTTGAGTTTTTACTCTCTTGGTTTAGGAATTCCATTTATCTTAACCGCATTTGCAATAAATAAATTTTTTGCTGTCTTTAAATCCGTCAGGAATTACTTCAAGCAAATAGAAATTTTCGCCGGACTGTTGCTTGTTGGCCTTGGGCTTGCTCTTGTCTTTGGGATTGGCCTTCATGCGTGGTATATTGTCGGTGTAATTTTACTATCTTTAAGTGTTTCAATTCTTTCTCTGGAAAACATCCGTTTAATAAGCGCTGTTAGTCTTTTTATTTTTCTTTTTTCATTAATTTTAATATCAGGAATAACTTTCAGTTTTGAAATAATTTCAAGTTTAATTCTAGCAGTTTTAGGAATTTTATCAATCTTGGACATAAGGAAGGGTTATAAAAATGAGCGAACTTAGAAAGTCAAGAGTACAATCTGCAATAGAAAGGGAAGTTTCAACTTATTTGAAAAACTTCGATGATCCTTTGCTTAAAGAGGTATTCGTAACTCATGTGGAAGTTTCCAATGATCTGCACTATGCAAAGGTGTTTTACACTGTTTTGGGCAAAGAGGATCAAGCAGAGGGAATCATAAAAAGCGTATCAAGGGTTTCAAAAAAAATTCAGAAGGATATTGCTTTTCGCCTTAGAGAGATGAGAAAGGTTCCTCTTTTATCTTTTCATTTTGACCTTTCAATTCAAAAGGGAGATAAAGTGTTGAAAATTCTTGAAGACATTGAAAAGGAAATCGAAGAGAAAAATGAGTAACATCAATGATATTTGCACTGTTTTAAAAAAATACAATAGCTTTGCACTTTTTACTCATGTTAATGCAGATGGTGATGCTATAGGCTCTGTTTTAGCCCTTGGTAGTTCCCTTATTTTGAAAGGCAAAAAAGTTCTATTTAATGTTCCAGAGCCTGTTCCTTTGAAGTTTGATTTCCTCACGGGCTATGACCTTATTAATAAAAACCTGGATACCTTAAATCAGATGGAAGTTGGGATCTTGCTCGATGCAGCAGGCACAAATAGAATAGAAGATTTAGAGAAAAACCTTGAACTTTTTAATATAACTATAAATATAGACCACCATATTTCAAACGGTCATTTTGCAACCTATAATTTAGTAGATGGAAACGCTCCATCCACAACAGTACTTATACTCAGAATACTTGAAAAATGTGGATTTCCAATCAACGAAGACATCGCTAATGATCTTTTTACGGGATTACTCACAGATACAGGGTCGTTTCATTACGCTAATACGAATAAATTTGCTTTTGACTCTGCTTCTAAAATGCTTGATTATGGCGCGAAACCAGATTTTGTTTCGGATATGATTTTCGAAAGAGAAACAGTCGGACATCTTAAAATGCTTGGAATTGCTCTTTCGAGGCTTATTATAGAAAATGGAATAGTTTATTCTTTTATTACACTCAAAGATTTTGAGGAAACTGGGGCCGTAGGGGAGGATACAGAAAGAATCATAGATGTTTTGAGAAGAACCGGAGAAACAAAGATTGCACTCCTTTTTAAAGAAACAAGGAAGAGCGAAGTCAGGGTAAGCCTTAGAGGAAAAAAAGGAACTAATGTAAGCGAAATTGCTGAACATTTTGGTGGGGGTGGGCACAGAGCTGCCGCAGGCTGCACTATCAAATCCACAGTTGAAAAAAGCATTAAGCGATTAATTGAATACATAAAGGAGAATTATGAAAATGGAAAATAATAAGAGAATTGAATGTGCGAACTTTCCAGAAGATTTTATTGAGTATTTCTTATATACGGTAAATAAATATGTTTGAGACTTTTAAGCTTTTTTGGAAGGTTATTTCTAAACCTAATGAAACTTTTCAACACATACGAGAGAGAAAGCCACTATACGCAACTGTTACTTATCTTTTTATTTTTGGTGCAGTTTCTTACTTTTCATTTTACGCTTCGTTAGAGTATTTATTATCGTCGAAAGCAGCTGAGAATTCTGCTATTATTATGGAATTTCAAAAAGAATTTTCGAGTATTTTTTCCAACTATGTCTTTTCACCTTTGGTTGCAGCCCTCCTGATAATTTCACCATTTATTTTTACTTTTTTGACTGTAGGGATTTTCTCGCTTGTAGGCGAATTTATCACGAAGAGAAGTGATGGAATTGCACTTTTTATTAGCTTCACTTTTGCGTCTGTTCCCTCTCTTATCAGCAGATTAATCAATACTTTTATGATGAATTTTTTAGGTTTTGGGATGTCCTATTTATTTACTGTTTTGTTTTTGATATGGGGAATTATGCTTTATATTTTGGCTATCGAAAAAGTTTTTGAAGTTAACAGAAGAGTTGCACTGGGCATATTTTTTATACCTATTATTATAATTGTTCCAATTGTTTTATTGTATTCTTCGTATTTGCTTGGTATTATTTCTCCACTCTTATAATCGGCTACAGGGGTTTAGGGTTGAGAGACTATTTAGAAGAATTGAATGAGGCACAAAGAGAAGCAGTAATTTATAATGGCTCTTCATTACTAATTTTTGCAGGGGCTGGCTCGGGCAAAACCAGGGTAATAACCTATAAAATTGCATATTTAATAGATGCTCTTAAGGTTTCTCCTTCTCGTATACTTGCAGTAACTTTTACAAACAAGGCAGCCAATGAAATGAAGGAGAGGACAGAAAGTCTGCTTGGTGATGAAATAAAAAGTCTCTGGATTGGCACTTTTCATTCTATTTGTGCAAAAATGTTACGAAGAGATATAAATCTACTCGGTTTTAAAAGTAATTTCACAATTCTTGACGAAGATGACTCAGAGCGTGCTATAAAAGAAGTGATGAAAAGACTTAATATAGATACAAAGTATCTTGCCCCATCTTCTGTCAAAAATTATATTTCGCAAGCTAAAACAAGTTTTATAAATGCTGAAGATTTTAAATTACAGGCGAGGGAATATATTGAAAAAGTTGTTTCTTCTGTTTATAGCGGATACGAAGCATTTTTAAAATTAAATAATTCTCTTGATTTTGACGATCTTATATTCCTTACGGTCAAATTGCTTAAAGAGCACGAAGATGTCGCTTACTATTATTCTAATAAATTTAAATATTTACTTGTTGATGAATATCAGGACATAAATATGATGCAGTATCAACTTATCAAATTACTTTCTAAAATTCACAGGAGATTAACCGTAGTTGGCGATGATGATCAAAGCATTTATTCGTTCAGGGGCGCGAGTGTTGAGTTTATTGATCTGATACAGGAAGATTTTAAAGACCTGCGTATTTTAAAACTTGAGCAGAATTACAGGTCGCCACAAGAAATTTTGAATACTGCCAATAGACTTATTAAGCATAACCGCAGCAGGAGCAATAAACAGCTTTTTTGTGATAGAACAATTCCGGAATCGGTAAATTTTTATGAAGCATTAGATGAGGTAGATGAAGCAAGGTTTGTGGTAAAGAAAATAGAAAACCTGGTTCAGAACGATCGAAAACGTTACAATGATTTTGCAATACTTTACAGAACAAATGCACAATCAAGAATTTTTGAAGAATACCTTATTAATGAAGTTATCCCCTACCAGGTTATTGGCGGAGTGCGTTTTTATAGCAGAGCAGAAATAAAAGACATAATTGCTTATCTATCAATGATTAATAATCCTTATGATGACATAAGTTTCAGGCGCATTATTAACACCCCATCTCGAAAAATAGGAGAGGTTACAATTTCAAAAATTGAAGATATTAGTCGTGAAAAGGTGATTTCGCTTTTTGAATCTCTTGCTTTTTTAATTGATGAAACTGTGTCAGAATCAACAAAGAAAAATTTGAAAAACTTTTACGACATAATTAACGATTTAATTAAAGAATCAAAAGGTCGAAGTTTAATGTGGCTTGTTGAAGAAATTGTATCGAGAATAAATTTTTATTCATATTTACTTGAAAAGGACAAGATTGAAGGTGAATCGAGAGTTGAGAATGTAAAAGAATTTATTAGTATGGTTAGCGAATTTTCTAAAGAATCAGAAAAACCAACTCTTGCAGGTCTTTTAACACAAATCTCACTTGTAACCGATATAGATGAAGCCAAAGGCGGTAACCGGATCTCTCTTATGACCCTTCATTCTGCTAAGGGGCTTGAGTTTCCCGTAGTTTTTCTTGTGGGACTTGAAGAAGGATTTTTACCACATTATCGTTCTCTTGAATCCGAAAAAGATATTGAGGAAGAACGAAGGTTATGTTATGTTGGTATTACTAGAGCAAAAGAAAGTTTATTTTTTAGTTATGCTTTACGGAGAAACAAATTTGGATATTTTGGTCCGACTAAGCCATCAAGATTTTTGGAAGAGATTAGAATTTCTGAATTCGTGAAAGCTGAGAGAACTACTTCTTCTTTTAGCTTGAATCCTGGAGATCATGTATTACACAAAATTTGGGGTATTGGCAAAGTAATCGAAGTGCATTTAGACTCTGAAATACCATATGCTGTAATTAATTTCTTAAAAATAGGAACCAAGAAACTTGATTTAAGATACGCCCCACTTGAAAGAGCGGATTAGAATGGAAAGGTCTAATTATTGTTTTGTATGTGGAAGTGACAATCCAAAATCACTCCACCTTGAATTCAAAAACATCGGAAAGAACACAGTAATTACAGAATTTAAGCTTGAAAAGGAATATGAAGGGTATCCTGATATAATTCACGGCGGCATATTAGCCGCAATTCTCGATGATGCTATGGCTAACACGGTTATTATTAATAATATCCTCATTTATACGGTAGAGTTGAATGTTCGATACTTAAAACGGTGCTTCGTTATGGAAAATTTACAAGCCAAAGGATGGATTGAGGATGTTAACCACAAAATTATTGAAACAAAAGGCGAAATTAGAAGCTCAAGTGGAGAATTAAAAGTGAGAGCTTTCGGCAAATACTTTATTAAAAACAGTTTTTAGTTTTAAAGACTCGAAGAAGATACACCATTCTATCGATTAATAGGGGGTGAACCGTGAAATATATAATACTAATTTTTTCGTTGTGGTTTATAGGTGGATTACTAAGTTTGTTAATTTTGCGTCGCTTTAAGTTACCTCCAATTTATAGATTTCTACTTTTTATTGAGGGGTTAATAGGTCTTATCTTTGTGCTAATTTTCAAAGGCACGATTGATGAAAAGCGAAATGAAAATTAGTTTACAGATTTTTAGTAATGATAATCCCTCACAGCTTGCTCTGTTTTTATCGTAACAGAAATTTTAAGCACAACTGCATCTATTCCAATTTTATGTATTTTAAGTTTTAAAGTATAATACCAAATACGCAGGTGAATAAACGTGAAAAAGAAAAAGAGATCAATTTTTGGTGCATTATTGAAGACAATTGTGATTTTGCTTATAATAATTATTGTTTTCGGAGTTATTGCTGGGTTTTTTTACATTAATGCTTTATCGAAGGATTTACCGAGTGTCGATGTTTTGACGTATTCTCCAGATCAAGCATCGCAGATTTTTGATTATAAAGGAAATTTAATAACTAACGTTTATGCTTTTGAAAATAGGATATATGTACCTCTTGATAACATTGCTGACTCTTTAAAGAAAGCATTAATTACTCAAGAAGATAAAAGATTTTATGAGCATGGAGCCCTTGATTTTAGAGGAATATTAAGGGCTGTATGGGTTGATATAACTCATTTTAGCCTTGCACAAGGTGCAAGTACAATAACTCAACAACTCGCAAGAAGCATGTTTCTTACAAATGAAGTTAGTGCCAAAAGAAAAATAGGAGAAGCTCTTATTGCTATACAGCTTGAAAAGAGGTTTACCAAGGATCAAATTCTTGAGATGTACTTAAATCAAGTTTATTTTGGTGCAGGTGCATATGGGATTGAGTCAGCTTCCGAAATTTTCTTTGGGGTACATGCTGCAGATTTAGACCTTGCTCAATCTGCAATGCTTACAGGCATTTTACAGGCGCCGTCAGCAATTAACCCCTTTTTTGATTTTGATGCTGCGAAATCAGTTCAGAAAGAAGTACTTGATAAAATGGTTGTTGAAAAGATTATAACTAATGATGAGGCAAAAACTGCCTATGACGAAAAACTTGAATTAGCCGAAGAGCAGCCTTTGAAAGACAATATGGATTATGCGCTTGATTACGTGAAGCAAGTCGTTGCCGATAAGTTTGGAGGGAAATCACTTTACTCAGGAGGCTTAAAAATCTATACTACGATAAGACCAGAGCTTCAATTAGCGGGGACTCATGCAATTGACAAGGTTTTAGAGCAAGCCGAGAAAGATAATATTTTCCCAAAAGGAGTAAAAGACTCTAAGGGTGTTGTACAACCAGAAGCAAGCTTAACCGCTGTTGATGTTAATACGGGGGCAATACTTGCAATGATAGGCGGCAGAGACTATGGAAATACAAAGTTCAATAGATCTCTTGCTCTTAAACAACCAGGTTCTTCATTCAAGATATTTGATTACACCGCAGCAATATCGTTTGGTTCGCTTGCCCCTTCTTCTGAACTTTTTTCTGAACCTTATACTGTTGATAACTGGACTCCACATGAATGGACAAAGGAATACTTCGGAAAGCTAAGCGTAAGAGATGCACTTAATGAATCCTCGAATGTTTGTGCTACGATGACTTCACAAATAGTCGGCCTGGATAGAGTTATTTATACTGCCAGGAAATTAGGAATAACTACTCCATTAATGCCCTATCCTTCCATTGCAATAGGAAGTTTTGAAATAAAACAGTTAGAAATAGCTAATGCTTATGCTACGCTTGGAAGTGGTGGCATTTACCACCCTACCTATATCGTGGAAAAGGTTCTTTCTTCAGACGGGAGGGTTCTTTATCAATATACTGATAAATCTTTCAGAGCAATTTCATCTCAGGCTGCTTATATAATGAACAAATTATTTACTTATGTAATGGACCTCCATTCCAATGCAAAAATAAGCGGACTTCCTTCCGCAGGGAAAACAGGCAGCACTGATAATTGGACTGATGCCTGGTTTGATGGTTATACGCCTAATATATCTGCAAGCGTTTGGGTTGGGCCTGATTCAAAGGAAGTTCAATTTGAAAATGTGCTGAATTCAGGCTCAAGATTTCCTGCGATGATTTGGAAGCAATTCATGCTTGAAGCAATGAAGTATTTCCCAAAAGATAATTTCCAGGAGCCTGATGACGGATTAGTTAGTCAAGCAGTTTATAATGATACAGGATATGTCTCGAAATTACCAGCAGATGGTAAGACGATAATTCGTTATGATTTTTTAGATGGTTTTATTCCTCCAGAAGACATAAAAGAAGCGGATTTTATAACTGTTAGAGTTGTTAGAGACTCTGGATTGCTTGCTCCTCCAAACTGCCCGGAAGATCTTGTTATAGAGAAAACTTATGTCAAGGGTACAGAACCAACTGAATATGACCCGAGATATTTACAGGGTAATATTGGTGAAGTCCCACAAATTAGTTTAATCACAGAGAGAGATAATTTTAATGTTGGTGATCAGGTAACTATTACCGCGGTTGTAACAGAAATTTCAAATTTTGATAACTACAAGGTGATTTTCTATGTGTATAATATGCCAATTGCAGCTTTGACGCACCCAACAAACGGTAATGAATATCAGTACAAATTTATCTTGAATTTACCAGGGGAAGTTAATGTTAAAGCAGAAATCCAAGATCAGAGTGGAAATGTTCTGGCAATTTCTTCAAAATTTATTGAGGTAAAAATAAACCCTTAAGGAGGATATATGCTTGATCCGAACTTGATAAGAGAGAAACCAGATTTTGTTAAGGAAGGTATAGCTAAGAAAGGCACAGACCCTTTTATCATAGATGATTTTATAAAAGTTGACAATGAAAGAAAAGATTTGGTTAAATCAATTGATGAATTAAGACATTTGCGAAATGAACTTTCTGAAAAGATTGGAAAGATGATTTCTAGTGGAGAAGAGGTTGAAAATGTAAAGGCAGACGTCAGAGAGATTGGTAGAAAAATAAGCAAAGGTGAGGGCAAACTTAAAGCAATAAATGAGCAATATAATGATTTGCTTTTGAGAATTCCGAATCTGCCCCACGCTTCTGTTTTATGCGGAAAGGATGAGTCAGAGAATATTGTTGTAAAACGATGGGGAGAGAGGAAAAAATTCGATTTCACTCCAAGGCCTCATTGGGAGATAGGTGAAAATCTCGACATTATTGATTTTAAAAGAGGAGCAAAGATTTCTGGAGCAAGGTTTTATGTTCTCAAAGGGCTTGGCGCAAAGCTTGAAAGAAGCTTGATATCCTGGATGATAGATTTGCAGGTAGAAAAACATAACTATAGGGAAATTTTACCACCTTTTCTTATTAACAGAAATTCTATGACTGGAACAGGTCAGCTTCCAAAATTTGAAGAGGATATGTACCATATTGAGATTGATGATTTATTTCTTGACCCAACTGCGGAAGTTCCAGTAACCAATCTTTACAGTGGCGAGATTCTGAATGAAGAAGAGCTCCCCATTAAATATGTTGCTTTCACTGCCTGTTTTAGAAGAGAAGCTGGAGCGGCAGGTAAAGATACAAGAGGAATTATAAGAGTTCATCAGTTTAACAAGGTAGAAATGGTCAGATTTGTAAAACCCGAAGAATCCTATGAACATCTTAAAGAATTGCTTGATAACGCAGAGGATGTACTCAGAGAACTTGAGTTGTCTTATCAAATAAAAATGATGTGTACAGGAGACCTTGGTTTTGCAGCGGCAATGAAATATGACCCTGAAGCTTATATGCCTTCACAGGATAAGTATGTTGAAGTCTCTTCTTGCAGTAATTTCGAAGATTTTCAGGCAAGAAGAGCAAATATTCGGTATAGAACTAAAGATGGAAAAATTGGTTTTGTGCACACTTTAAATGGCTCTGGCCTTGCCGTTGGAAGAACTATGGCAGCAATACTTGAAAACTATCAGCAAAGTGATGGTTCAGTTCTTATCCCAAAGGTATTGCAAAAATACATGGGACTTGATAGAATAACAAGGTAAATTTGTGGAGGGGTGGCTGAGTGGTTGATGGCACCGCACTTGAAATGCGGCAGGTGATGAGCCTCGGAGGTTCGAATCCTCTCCCCTCCGCCATACCTGGTGTGTTTTTCCACTTTTCTTCTTCATCTTCTTACGAAGAATAACAGAAGCTCCAAAGCCATTCCACTCGACGACAAATTGCTCTTTTTCAGCGGTGATTTTTTTTATTAAAATGTGCCAGAAATAACTTTTTTCTTCTCTGCTCATATAAAGATAAACTTCATTCAATTCTTTAATGTATTTTACAATCTCCTTATAATCTACTTTTTTTTCAACGGGTTCTGTGAGCAGTTCTTTTCTCTCAGCCTTTAAATCGTTGATTCTTTTTGAAATAGATTGAATGTTGCCAGACTGCTCTGCAAGTTTCACGAGCCTTGCTATCTTTTGATCTATCTCCTTCACTTTGCTCTCTGTATTATCCTTTTTCTCCTTCGGATTCTTAATTAAAACAAGTTTGTTTGCCTCGGTCAATAATTTTTCTTCAAGATAGAGTTCATTCACATATTGGTAACAAGCAGATCCGCCTAATTTAATAGGTTCGCATAAATAATAAAAAGACTTCTCTTTTTTCCTTCGCGCATCTGTGTGAAAAGTTAGGTTGTGTTTGCAGTAAGGGCAGTATGTAAGTTTGGAAAACAGTCTCACATTCTTTATTTTCGAGGTTGCTCTGCTCTTGTGTTTTCTCACCTCAGATACCTGTTTATATGTTTCCAGGCTCACAATAGGCTCATGCTTTGCTTCAAACCATTGCCAGTCTCTCTCGGGCACTCTTCTGTTTTCATTACTTCTTCTCTGCACTAAAAAACCACAGTAAAATGGATTTGTAACAATGCTTCTTATGTGGTATTTTGTAAAGCCGGTTCGCCGGGATATTTCGTTCATTGAAAGGCTCTGCAGTGCGAGGCCATAAATTTCTCGCACCTTTTCTGCTTCTTCTTCCACGATTACGACATTGTTCCTTTCTATTCGTTTGTATCCGTATGGAATTGTACCCGAAGTTAGTCCGTTTGCTCGCCTTTGATTAAAAGCATCAATTGAACTGTCTGCGTCTATCTCTCTTTCGAAGTTTGCAAAGTCGACGAGGATTGCAAGCATTAAACGCCCCGTGCTTGTGGTCGTATCGAACTGCTGGGTAACAGAAACAAAAGAGACCTTATTTTTCTTCAATGACTCGATTGTAGTGTGAAAGTCGATGGTGTTTCAGTTGGTATAGTTTCTTCATATACATTCAATAATATTACTTCAGACCACACAATTTCAGCCTCATTTGAAAAAGAAATAACTCAAACGACAATCATACTTCAAATAGGTAACTCTAGTTTCACTGTAAATGGCACTTCTAATACTTTAGACTCTCCACCTGTTATTAAAAACAGCAGAACACTTCTTCCCATAAGAGCGATTATTGAATCTCTCGGTGGGACAGTTGGCTGGGATGCAACTGAAAGGAAGGTAACCGTTTCTCTTGGCTCAACCACCATTGAGCTCTGGATAGGCAAGAGTATTGCAAAGGTAAATGGCGTTGATACCCCAATTGATGCAGCCAATTCTAAGGTAGTCCCTGAAATAATAAATTCAAGAACTATGCTTCCCCTCCGCTTTGTTACAGAAAACCTTGGCTGTGATGTTCAATGGGATGGAACGACAAAGACAATAACGATAACATATCCTAAACCGTAATATGAAATAATTTAATGTTTCTAGGCGGAGCTCTTTGGCCCCGCTTTTTTATTTGATAGTTTAAATGATTTTTTTATAAATCCACTTGTATGGGCAATCCCTGGATAAGTCTTTTAAAATAAAAAAACTCCCCCGCCGTTGAGGCAGGGGAAAGGGGATAAGAATGAATAAAAAACTTTTCAGGCATATTATAATCAATTCTGCAATAATTTCAAAATCCTGTATGCAATTATCATCGCCTCTTCTCTTGTAATGAATTCGTGAGGCTTAAAGTATCCTTTGCCGTCACCTTTGATGATCCCGAGTTGCTTTAAGGTCTTCACTTCTTTTATATAAGGGTAATCCTCTCCGATGTCAAAGAAAGGTTCACCATCTCTTAAAGCGTCAAGCAGGTGAATATAAGGAAAGTTTTTGTCCGGGCATTCTGTGGAGTTTTCGTGTCCTGTTTTGTCGTTAATTACGTCCTGATGCCTCAAAACAGAACATTCCCTACCAAAAATAGGAGAGGTAAAAAGTATTTTGAAAAAAAGAATATGATATAATGAATATAAAGGACGATGAAAACTGTTAAAGATAAAAATTTTACAAAAGAAGGTTTTGAATGAAGAAAATTATAAAGATAATCAAATGGTTCCTTCTGTTGAGCTTAATTTTCTCTTCCCTGTATCTCTTTAATTATTCCTATTTTAAGGTTAACAATGGTATTTTCCTTTTGAATGCACTTGACTCAGTTGGTGGTAAAATCGATAGCTATATTGCATTTGATGTAGACAGTCCCGCATGGCTTTTATTCAGACCTTATCATTTGAAACAGAGGCGTGACTGCTTTGGTCGTTTGAGGTCCTTCTACAAATACAAAACACCTTATACTAATCCAATTTATGTTGATAATGGGAAGCGGGTTGGCTGTGTGATTGATTTTTGGTATCTCAATTTAAAGGCTTGTCCAGGACCAGATATATACGATATAGGAGAGAAACCTATGGAACCATTTTTAAGGTCAAACTCAGCTATTGTTTTTTATTATGTTCTAACCGCAGATGGCTATTATAAGACTATTCTTACCCCTGACGACTATAAAATTATTGATAGTTTTTTGAATACAAAAAGGATTCCTTATTTAAGGTCTATTGCTCTACAATTAAAAACAATGCCAAAATTCCTGAAATCTGAACTTAACCACCTGGAGACAGATGCCAACAATGTTCTTCTACAAATGCTTATGTTGATTCTTACAGTCCTGCTTTCTATACCGTATCTTTATATTCAGGTTATCGTTCCTCCAACTTTATCTATTCCTTTCTTCTGGCTCTGGATCGGATTCAGCATATTTTATATTGTAACACCGTATAGAATTCTAAAAAGATCGGGAGAAAAGGTAAAAGAAATATTACATAAACGCTCAAAAGCAGAGAACCGAAAGCCTTAACAGTCTGGTAAAGACCATATTTTAACGGGGGACATAGCTCCCCCTTTTTTTAGTCGAGCATTGATTTAAAAGTCAGTAGCTCGGCAAGACATAAAAAGCGCCTCGCAATACCAATCTTTTAAAGTTAGTAGCTCGGCTGTGCCCTGATGCCGCACGCAGCCAAGCAGGAGCATGGGGAATAGCCATCCTACGAGCTGAGCTATCATTCTCATAATCTCTCCAGAGTGGCGGGGTGATGTAGAAAGTGCAAAGATCTATCCTAGACAACATGGTACTTAACGGTTCGGGTATTGCCCAGTGCTTCTTTCTGTTGTCATTTTTTTGTCTTAAATAACTTGATTAAATAAAAGGTTATTGGTATAAAAATCAGCCCAAGCTCCAATGGTAAAAACCAGGTTCCAAGTCCACCTGATTTTCCTGTCGCTGTCTGTAAGGTTTTAAAAACTTTCAATGAGAAAATCAAAGCAATTGCAAACTTTAAATATCTAATCATTCGGGTTGCATTTGTATATTGTTGTCGTGCATTGTCTGCTGTTATGTTTGTCGGATAATTAAAAATATGCGGATACTTGTTGAGTATACTCATACCTACAAATAAAATTGTTCCAATCACCGGTAACATAAAAATTGTTGTCTTGTTGCCGTAGCTATCAACCTGCCCTAAACCATTATAGTGGGTAGGGATTGTTTCTGGCAAATTTGAGTAGTTCAAAACTATCAATCCCCACAATGTAATTAAAGCCAACCAACCTAAAACTTCAATTACTTTATCGATTGTTGAAAGTTCAATTTTAACCTTTGGTCTCTCTTCCATATCAATTTTTAAATGTCTTTTAGCATTGGGTTTAACTTAAGTACAAGCGAACAAGTTTGAATATACCTCCGATTTAGGATAATATACGAAGTATTTCGGTTATGAATCTTTTTATTTAAGACATTCACACCACTTCTCCTTTTGCCTATATAATACAGTATTCTCTAAGTTGGGTAAATGCAACAAAATCTATTCTCAATATTAATTATTGTTAAATAAGAATTTTTGTCAATGAGAATCTCTTGCTAAAATCCAAAATTTTATATAATATTGTATGCAGTATAGAACGATAAAATCATGCAATTAAAAAAGGATAATGCAGCAAAAACATTTTTTATATTAGTTTTTTTCGTGCTTTTTCTTTTAAACACGGTTCCAGTGAAAGCCTCTTATGAGAAGTATGCACTCATTAGGCTTGAGGATGTAAGTCCTTGGTATGCAACAAATCCCACTCAACTTGATAATCTTTATCATATTGCTGATTACCTGTATTCGAAGCATGTGCCGTTTTCAGTTTCTATGATTCCATGCTACGTTAATCTGCAGGAAAAAGTATTTTTAAGCATTGGAGATTTGGATAACCCAACTATTCAAAAATTCGTCGAGGCTATTAAGTATATGCAGTCAAAAGGTGGCGTGATTGGGCTACATGGGTACACTCACCAAAATGGCGAAGGCGTTACTGCCGTTGATTATGAGTTTTCAAAAGACCCTAAATCACCAATAGGCACAGTTTCGTATATGAAAGACCATGTTGAAAAAGCAATTTCAGCAGCACAAAAAGCAGGCATTCCTATAAGCTACTGGGAAACACCACACTACACTGCTTCTCTTGAGCAATACAAATACCTTGAAGGAAAGTTTTCGATTTTATACGAACCAGACCATTACAGGTTTTCAAAAAAACCTTATCTTGTAAAAAGTGAAAATCCTAAAATAGGAAAGGTTCTTTATATCCCAACTCCACTTGATTGGGTAAGAGGACAGCCTGATGTAGATAGGCTTGTTAATTTTGCATCCCATCCAAACGATAATGTTTTGGCAAGTTTTTTTTTCCATCCTAAAGTAAATATGGACGCAAGTCATGATCCATTCTTAGAAGAAATTATTCCTGCTTTTCAAAAAAATGGCTTCACTTTTATCACACCAATTGAGTTGAGAAATCTTATGATTACTACGATAATACTCAATATCGGCAATCCTAATATCACAGTAAACGGTACTTCAAAGAAGATAGATGCTCAGGGAAGCAAACCTATCATACAGAATGGAAGGACAATATTACCAATACGAACACTTATTGAATCCATTGGCGGTACAGTAGATTGGAATGCAAAAGAACAGAAAGTAACCATAACATTAAACGGACATTCTATCATCCTCTGTATAGGCAAGACTACTGCACTTGTTGACGGCTCTAAAGCTATCCTTGATGTAGCACCACAAATCATTAACGGCAGAACATATATACCTCTACGATTTGTATCAGAACATCTTGGTGCTTCAGTTAACTGGGATGGAACTACTCAAACAATAACAATCTATTACTGGCCGTAAGATATCTTTAACAAAATGATAGCAATAGGGCAGGTCTCAAATCCTGCCCTATTTATTTTCTCAAAACCTTTAAGAGCCGATAAATCATCAACATTGCCTCTTCCCGTGTAATGTAGTCTTTTGGCCTAAAATAGCCCTTGCCGTCACCTTTCACAATCCCGAGTTGTTTGAGTGTCTTTACTTCATTGATGTACGGATAATCCTCTCCGATATCAAAGAATGGTCCGCCGTCTCTCAGGGCGTCAAGCAGCTGAATATAAGGGAAGTTTTTGCCGGGACACTCTGTTGAGTTTGCAGTATGAGAAATATCAGATACTACATCTCTATGCCTCAGAATATTCGTTAGTGGTATGTTATATTCTTTCATAAGAGTCTTTATAAGCTTTACTCCAGCATTAAACTGTTCAGTAGGCATTTCTCCTGAACTTGTTTCAGGATTCTCAAAGTTCCCAAGAAAACATATTCCTACACTTACAAGGTTTGCCTGGTAGTTCGTGCAGTGCCAGGCAGGTTGTTCAATTGGCTGTGCCTTGAAAACTTCTCCAGTGTATCCTATGATAAAGTGATAATCACATTTGTAATCAGGAAATTCCTTTTTCCACTTCTCCTGTGCTCTGTCGCAAATAGTCCTTCCAATAAGTTTTCCGTCAATATCATCTTTGTCTTTCTGATAATCGGTTGCAGAGTGATGGAGTATGATGTATTTTATGTTTCTCATTTTGCCCCAAATCCTCCTATAAACCCGGGGAAGAGTCTCTCTTACCCAATCCTTCTACATAGCGGGAAAGTTTTTCAACGGCATCGGATAGCCTATCGAGTTTCTTACCAAATACCATAAGAAGATAAACGGTAATAACAATTGGAAAGCCTACATCTGCAACTGCTCTTAATATATCGTTCATTTTAATCTTCTGTAATCCACATTATTCCCGTGGATTATTGAACAAGTCCTTGAATACTTGGTCATAAAATACCTGCGAGATAGAGAAAGCAACAGCAATTGATTTTAATATCGTTGAAGCGTCAAACTGCCCTGAAAGAAACGCCGAAGCAAATCCTATCACAGAAGAGATAAGTATTGCAATGAGACTCTTCCACCTTCTTGAAAGTTTTGCGCCTGTAATAAAGCGAATAATTAAAGGAGCGGTCACTCCGATAAGTCCTGCAAGCCATTGCGGTTCAATATTCATTTTAAATCACCTCTTTAAATTTTTAATTATAAATTTAACTGTCGATAAATTGTCGACGGTTCAAATCCAAACGGGCACGAAGCCCCCATTTTTAAGTTTTCAGTCATTTAATAAAAAAATCATCTCCTATAAGGCACCGCCATTAGCGAAGTGAGGCCCCGAAGGTAATAACCTGATGAACGGATTACAGGTTACAGAAGATTAAATATACCCCCAGAACCTGTCCTGAATTCATTT
>Ga0315281_10002085_pt1 | contig 29699 bp, 34 predicted proteins | sample YL17G07_0_MG_FD_204540 | JGI IMG/M metagenome (GOLD analysis project Ga0315281, IMG submission 204540) | Sediment microbial communities from Yellowstone Lake, YNP, Wyoming, USA - YL17G07_0 | ecosystem: Environmental > Aquatic > Freshwater > Lake > Sediment | place: USA: Wyoming | collected...
CATTCCGAGTCCGGTTTCCGCTCACCGAGCGCTACCCTCGGGTCGAAGGCCCGCCGCATGGGCGCGACGGCCTCCTGCCAGAGGTCATTGTGGAGAACGAAGTCTCCCAACAGCGGATGGCCTTCAAACGTGATGCCAAACAAGTCCTCTATCTCACGCTCATGCCAGTCAGCCGCATGGACCTCTGGAGTAATGCTTGGAAGAGTCCTTACCTCCAAAGGCGGCCGCACAACCAGGTGAGTCCAACCCTGCTGGTGTTCCAGGTAAAACAGGTAGCGAACTTCCCATTCTTCCGGCTGTTCTTCAACGGTTAGACCAGCAAGCCGATAATTCAAGTCACTCACAAGCCATCTCACAACCTGCGGGAGGACTTCCAGGACATTGCACCTCAGCTCCGAGACCGGTTTCCTTCGATCCACCCAGCCTTGGACTTGTCCGGGCCAGTTCCGTTCGGCTTGTGCCGCTGTTTCGACTAAGCTTGACAAGTCAGCTAACCTCCGATAATCGCCGCCGCCCGGATCAATAATTGATGCAGGAAGCCCGGCACATAGAGGCCGAGGGCAACGACCGGGAATGCAGCGGCGAATAGCGTGAGAGAACAAGTCAAAGGTATTCGTGGGAGTGTCGCCATCTTCTCGTCGGATTGTCCCAGCACCATCCGATTAACGTGGAAAAGAATGCCGAAAAAGGCGACGACCAGAAAAACCGCAAGTAGCGCCACGGCTAGATAATGGCCCTGGTTAATCCCGGCCCTGAGGATTGCAAACTCCCCAAGAAAGACGGCAAACGGGGGTGCGCCAGAGATCGCCAACCCACCGAGGAGAAGCGCCGAGCCAGCGAGCGGTGAAGTACGCATCAAGGCACGCACGGAGGCAATCTCTTGCGTGCCCGTCGCCATGAGAACAGCTCCTGCGGCGAAGAAACAAAGGGATTTCGTGAGTGCGTGCGACAAGATCTGGTACATCGCACCATAGTGGGCCGCGGCTCCGCCGAGCCCGACAGCCGTCAGGATGATTCCCATGTGCTCAACCGTCGAGTAGGCGAAGAGACGCTTGTAGTCATGGACTTGTATCAGCAGAAACGCCGCAACCCCCACGGAAAGCAGGCCGAAAATCAGAGCCCATCGTTCCGCGCCATTGCCCAGAGTGATATGCGCAATCGGCATGAGGCGCAGAATGACGTAGAGCACTGCCGTGGTCTCAACTCCCGATAGCAGCGCGCAGACGGGTGTAGGTGCCTGGCTATGGGCGTCGGGCAACCAAGTGTGCAGCGGAACCAGACCGACTTTTGTGCCGAAGCCGACCAGGATCGCAAGGTACGCCGTCTTAAGAAGTACGGGGGACAGGTGGGGAGCAACGCTCTCAAGGCCGGCCCACGTATAATTTCCGCCTCCTGCCTGTCGCATCGCCCAGAACAAGACCAGGAAACCGAATAGCGCAATCGAAGCCCCGGTGAGAGTCAAAATGGCGTACTTCCAGGCTGCCTCCAAGGCCTCCCGGCTGCTCTCGAAACCAACCAGCAGAACGGACAGCAGAGTTGTGAATTCAACGGCCAGCCAGGTCACACTGGGACCAACAACAACCGGAACCGCCAACATGGAGAAGATGAACAGGTTCAAATTGCCGTAATAGTGGTACAGGAGGGATTTGTCATGCGTCGTCCTGGCCATGTAGCCGAGAGAATAAAGACACGCCATGACACCGACTGTAGCAACCAGCAACAATATCAAAGCTCCGAGAGCATCCACCTCGATCCAATCTGGCACCGCCACTACCTTTCCGAATGCAATCACTCGAAAAACGACCCGGGCCGAAAGGGCGAACAGAATCAGGCACGTCATCATTGTGATCGGGGCGGCTGCACGCCTTCCGATTGCCGATATCCAACACAACACGGCGGCGACGAGCGGGAGCAAAAGGATAGCTAGGACGATCAACGGGAAGACTCCTCCTTCAGAACCGCCAGCGACCCAACGTCTGTCGTCCCGATATGTTCGTGAATCGCGCGGGTCAGAACTCCAATGACAAAGACTGCAATTAGCACATCGAAGGCAATCACCAGTTCGACGAATAAATGCAACTCGGGCGCGATAGCGATGCTGGCGAAAAATGCACCGTTTTCCATTGAGAGTAATCCCAGCAACTGCGGCACCGCCTCGCGCCTTACAGTCAATGTGAAAGCCCCGAGCAACAGAGTCGCGAGGCCAATCGGAAGGTTTACGACTGCCGAAGAGCCTTCCGCGAACCTCAGCAGAGGCGAGGTAAAGAAGTAGGCCCCCATTGTCAGGCCGAGTGCGACAAGCAAAGAAATCGGGATATTGAGAACTTGAGTGATCTCCCGCCTCGCGTAAACTTCCCCGCTCACCGTTCTCTTGAGAAGCCAGGGGATCAAAATGGGTTTGTTGATGAGGTTGATGATCGCAACCGCGATTAGATGCCACGAGAGGGGCTGCAATCCCAGCAAGAATGCAGATGAAGCCAGAAAGACCGATTGCAGAATGAAGAACCTCATACAGCCTTGTACTTGGCGCGTTGCCACCATGCCGAAGGTGCTGAGAAGGAAGAGGCCGCCCGCAAGGGCGTTGAGCTGAACGACGATACTGTCCGGCTGTGTTCCGTGCGGCATCAAGCCTCCAGCGAACCGTTTGATTTCAGATTGCGAATACCCACGTGGTCATCGCGACGACGGAAATGACGAAAGCGGCTCCCAGAAATTCGCCAATCCGAAACAGGCGTAGCTTTGCGAGCGAACATTCCACGGCCACCAAAGTCAATGCAAAGACGAGCACCTTTATAAGGACAAGCGGAATCGCAAGGACTAGCTCATGCACCGAGATGTCTCGCGCTAGACCCCACGGTGTTACCAAAACGTTCAGAAAAATGCAGATCAGGACGAAGAACTTCATCTCGCCGCCCCACATCATCAGGGCGGCCCCCGGGCCGGAATATTCCAACCCTTTGGACTCGTCAATCATCGCCAGCTCGAAGTGGCCTGAGGGGTTGTCGACGGGGATTCGCCCGCCTTCCGCCAGAATTAGCATGAAGAAGGCAAGCATAACCAGAACATGGGTGGGCTCAAAAAAATTGGCGATTGGACTCACCCAATGCTGTTGGACAATGTAGGGAATTGTCGAGCCCGCCACAAAAGACACGGTGAAGAAGACAATCATGAAGACAGGCTCGGCAAGGAAGCCCACAAGCCGGGTTCGACTGGCCCCCATCGGACCGTAAGGGTTTCCCGTGTCAACCGCGGCCAAGGTTGCGAAAAAGCCACCCAGCGCCAGCACAAAACCCCCTCCCAGCATGTCCCCCATAAACGCGAAGAAAAGGGGATAGCTGGTCAGCACTGGGATCAGAAGGGTGACAAAAACAGGAGTGACGAATACGACAAAAGGCGTGAAGCGAAATATCCAGGAACTCTGTTCGGAGACGATCTCGTCTTTATGAAACAGCTTCCAAATGTCGCGGTAAGGCTGGAAAACACTCGGTCCACGCTCCGACTGCACCATCTCTTTGAGCCGGTTGACCGTCCCGGCAAGCAGCGGCGCGAACAACATCACGACAACGACTTGGGCGAAGTTGAAAGCAATCCTGGCGATCATTACCGTGCCCAAAATAAAAATGGCCCCTACCTAATTAGGTAGGAGCCATCGTTCCCGTCCGTACGAGACCCTTAAAGGTGGCGCTCCATCACCGGAACCCAGGATTCAATCTACACTCGTCCGCCCGCTCATTGCAAGGGAAATTCGGCACGAGAATGAGACGGCATATACGCTAAGGGTTTCATAAACACTCTTCCGATCGATGCTCCGAATGTACCAACAGTGCAATTTGACCGAAAGCGGAGCCGTGCGGACTGACGAGTAAGCGCCAAAAACACAGCAACTCCTGCGCACACTCAAGTAACTGCGGGAGTTATCACGCCCCCCTGTGGCGAGGAGTTTCTTGGGTGAACTCCATCCCCATGGTAACATAAGTATGCCAAACTTGGGGGCCCTGAACACTCATTCGAAGTAGCCGTGTCAGTTATTGATTTTTCGTGAGGACATGTGCGCTGCTTTCGTCCTTCGTTGCCGGGCCAATCCCAGGGCGTTACTCGTACGTATTGAGATGCATTACATTTCCTTGCAGAAAACAGGTCTTGTGCTGTATCCTAACAAGGCTAGCGGTGGAGTTCGCTTAAAGTCGCTTTAAGCGACCGATGACTCCTACGGTGGAATCGCCGCAGGAGATTAGCGCGTTATTACCTCCCGACGGTCCCCCAACACAGACTAAGAGAAGATGGAACTCAGGATGAAGTGTGGCTAGCCCAGCGCGGCCGAACCGCCGGATCACGGCGTTTCGGCACTTACGCCCAGCCAGACATCCTTCGATTTGCCAGAGAAGGAGTACATTGCGTGTCCAAGACAAATAAGCATCACCTTTTCACTTCCGAGTCGGTTACAGAAGGCCATCCCGACAAAATGTGTGACCAGATCTCTGATGCGGTTCTAGACGCTGTTCTCGCGAGCGATCCACGCGGACGGGTGGCGTGTGAGTCCATGGTTAAGGATCAGGCTGTGTACGTGGCCGGCGAAGTCACGACGTCCGCCGCGCTAGAAGTGGAGCAAGTGGTCCGGAACACGATCCGGGATATTGGTTATACCGACCCTGACTACGGATTTACCGCCAACTCCTGCAGCGTGTGCGTGAACTTGACCCGCCAAAGCCCCGACATTCACATCGGAGTGGAAACAGGCGGGGCAGGTGATCAGGGTCTCATGTTTGGGTACGCTTGCGACGAGACCGAGGAACTCATGCCTTTTCCCCTGATGGCAGCGCACAAGCTGTGCCAATGCCTGGCCGAGGCTCGGCGGCAGAAGATTCTTGACTTTCTGCGGCCCGACGGAAAAGCTCAAGTGACGGTTGAATATGCCGGCGCAAGTCCCATCCGCGTCGACACCGTAGTGGTTTCCACGCAGCACAACCCGACGGTAACGATCGACGTCCTTCGCGAAGCCATCCGAGAATGCGTTATCAAGCCGACGATCCCTGCCAACATGCTCGACGAGAACACAAAATACTACATCAACCCGACCGGACGGTTCGTCATCGGTGGGCCGGTCGGCGACTCCGGCCTGACGGGACGAAAGATCATCGTAGACACGTACGGAGGGGCAGCGCACCACGGCGGTGGTTCCTTCTCTGGGAAAGATCCGACCAAGGTGGATCGGTCCGCAAGTTACATGGCCCGGTACATTGCGAAGAACATCGTGGCCGCAGGACTTGCGCGGCGCGCCGAAATCCAGTTGGCGTATGCGATTGGCGTGGCCGAGCCGGTTTCGGTAATGGTCGACACATTCGGTACTGGCCGGCTCGACAACGCAGCCTTCGTCGAACTGATTCGCAGAGAGTTCCAATTGACTCCGCAGGGCATCATCCAGTCTCTGGACCTGCTTCGTCCAATCTACAAGAAGACGGCGGCTTATGGCCACTTCGGGCGCACGGAGCCTGATTTTACCTGGGAGAGAACTGACAAAGCCGACGATCTGCGAGGGGAGGCGGCAGTCAGGCCGAGCCCGCGCCGCGCGAGGCCTGAAATGCGTGGTCAGCAAAGCTGAGACGCTGGTCGCTAACACCCATGACGCCTTGCCCTTGCTGGGCTCGGCTGAGACTGGCTCAGCAGTCGAATAGCGTGCCTGATGCGGGTCGTCTACACTTTCCTCTGCCTCAGGTGCAGCGCTCCACATGAGGGTGAGTGATAACTCCATTCCCGTGGGTCGGCCGGGCAATACGGTTCATCAGAACCAGGAGACGGCAGATGACGCTCACTGCCACGACTAGAAGCCATGGGTTTCGATTCCTTCGTCGCTAACGCCAAGGCGGTTGCGGCAGTACGTGACCTACTTGCGACCGGAAGAGTGCCTCACGGGCTGCTGTTTGCCGGGCCGGAGGGTGTGGGAAAGAGGACCCTGGCGATAATGCTCGCCAAGGCGCTCAACTGCGAGCGCCTGCGAGACGATTTTTGCGGAGACTGCGCCCGGTGCCAGAGAGCCCAGCAGATGCTTGATACGACCCGCCGTGATCTAGCGGCCCGGCGAGACCTGAAGGATTCGGCAAGACACGCGGAGGGTTTCATCTATTTCGACCTCCAGGTGATCGAGCCTCTCACCCGATACATTTTGATCGAGCAGATTCGGCAACTTCGGAGCGTGGCCTACACGCGCCCGTTCGAACTCCCTCGGCGCGTCTTCATCATCGATCAGGCGCAAGCCGTGCATTGGCAAGCAGTCGACCTGCTCCTGAAAATCTTGGAAGAGCCTCCGGAAACCACCATCCTGATCCTCGTTTGTCCAAATCCTTATGAATTGCGACCGACCATCCGCTCTCGTTGCCGACGCATCCAGTTCTTGCCTGTCGACGATGCCACCTTATTCAAGGTCCTGGAAGAAGAAGGCCGGGTACCCAAGTCTGAGCGGGCGCTCGTGGCACGGTTGGCAGCGGGAAGCGTCGCGAAGGCCAAGAGTTTTGACCTGGGGACCTTTCGGCTCAGGCGTAGTCCTTGGGTGGAATTCCTTGATTGCGTTCTCGCCGCGGCACCGTATCCTAACGGAAACCTCAATTGGAAGTCGGTTTTTGAGTCTACAAGAGCTCTCTCCGAGAATCGTGCGGACTTGGAAGAGATGCTAAGGATCGGTTATTCGATTCTAAGTGATCTGCTAAAGGTCTATGAAGGTCAGGATGATTCGCGGGTTGTCAACTTGGATCTGTTTTCTCACCTGAAACAGTGGGCTCCCAAGCTTGGATTCAAAGGAATCGAGACGTTGAAGAACGGTCTAGATGAAGCATATCGGCTTTCCAGCCGCAATGTGAATCTGCAACTTGGTTTTGACACTCTTGCAATTGAGCTACAGTGGTTACAGGCGACTAAGGTTTGGTGAGGCCGAGAAAATGGGGGATGGTTGATTTACCCTTTACACTTGTGAGAGCCTAATATCATGCCAAGGATAAGGTTTATTCACGCGCGCGAAATACTGGACTCACGAGGGAACCCCACCGTCGAAGTGGACGTTTATCTTGACGACGGCGCGCGCGGTCGCGGCATGGTGCCCTCGGGGGCTTCGACGGGAAAGGCGGAGGCGCTTGAGCTGCGCGACGGCGACCCGCAGCGTTATCACGGATGCGGGGTTCACAGAGCTATTGAGAATGTCGTGCAACTGATCGCTCCAGCCGTGCAAGGAATGGAAGCAAGCGATCAAGAGGCACTCGACACTCGACTGTGTGAGCTTGATGGCACCGAAAACAAACGCCGACTGGGTGCGAACGCAACCCTTGGAGTTTCGCTCGCGGTGGCCCGCGCGGCTGCGGCGTCAGCGGGTTTCCCGTTCTACCGCTACCTGGGAGGGCAAGAGGCGGTGGAGTTGCCAGTTCCGATGGTTAACATCGCCAGCGGAGGCTTGCACGGCGGCGGCAACGTCGACTTTCAGGATTTCCAGGTGATCCCGCTGCGCGCGGACCGTTATTCAGAAGCGCTGCACGACGTGGTGCTGATCTACCAAACCATGAAGGACGTTCTGAAGGCGCGAGGCGTCTACTCCCCAGGCGTCGCGGATGAAGGCGGCTACGCTCCCCGGTTGGCATCAAATGAAGTGGGGTTCGAAGTGATGGTGGAAGCTATAGAGCGCGCGGGATTCAAGCCCGGCAGGGACGCTGCCATCGCCGTGGATGTCGCGGCAAGCCAATTTTACCAGAACTGCCGCTATAAGCTTTCTGCCGAGCGCGAGGAATGGAATTCCAGCGACATTGTTCAACGTCTGGCAACGTGGGTGGAGCGCTATCCCATCCTTTCGATTGAGGACGGGGTGGCGGAAGACGATGAAACGGGTTGGAAGTTGCTCACCGAACGGCTGGGCAAGAGCTGCCAATTGATTTGCGATGACCGGTTCGTCACCAACCCTCGGCGGCTGGCGGAAGGGATTCGCGATGGCATTGCTAACGCCGTTCTGGTGAAGATGAATCAGATTGGCACACTCAGCGAAACGCTGGAGGTGATAAGACTCGCGCAGCGAGCCGGCTATCGCACCATTGTAAGCGCGCGCTCCGGCGAGACGGAAGATGATTCCATGAGCGACTTGGCGGTAGGCACCGGTGCGAGGCAACTGAAAGTAGGCGCCATTACCCGCTCGGAACGATTGGCTAAGTACAACCGCCTTTTGCGGATTGAAGAGGAACTTGGAAGTCACGCAGTTTACCGTGGAGCTGAAGTTTTCAGGGGTTGGAAGAGCAATTGGCCTTGATCCCCGCAGGGTAGAGCCACCGGTTGCGGCGCTGAAGAAATCGCGATCCCAGGAAAGACCCCGAAGGAAGTGGTGTCTGGAAAATCCGGTTCCATCAGTGGCGACAAGGGGTTTCGAGGACTTCTGGAAAGGTGGTTCGGAGCCGATGATCCTCTCGAAACAAAAGTTGTGCTCGGTCGGGCCGAAACGGATATATATTTTTGACTGCCGGAAGGCCATAAAGCTAATCCCGGATAATGAGTGGCCCGCTGCAAGCCGGGCAGTTTGGTCATAAGAAGGAGCATTCATCGTGTACAAGTTAGTCTTATTACGTCATGGCGAAAGCACTTCGAACAAGGAAAATCTCTTCACAGGTTGGACAGACGTGGACTTGAGTGAAAAAGGGACTGAGGAGGCTCACGAAGCGGGCCGGGTACTTCGGAAGGAGGGCTACGTATTCGATGTGGCTTACACTTCGGTGCTCAAGCGGGCCATTCGCACGCTCTGGATCACGCTCGATGAGATGGACTTGATGTGGCTACCCATTCACAACACCTGGCGATTGAACGAGCGCCACTACGGCGCGCTGCAGGGTCTGAACAAGGGGCAGACGGCGGAGAAGTATGGCGAGGCTCAGGTCAAGATCTGGCGGCGCAGCTACGACATCCCGCCCCCGGCGCTCACTCGCGAAGACGAGCGGTTTCCGGGACACGATTCTCGTTACCAGGATCTAATGCTCAAAGACACTCCTCTGACCGAATGCCTGAAGGATACCGTGGCGCGGACGCTTCCTTACTGGCACGAGACGATCGCGCCTGCGGTGAAGGCGGGCCAACGCGTGATTGTCACCGCCCACGGCAACAGCTTGAGGGGTCTGGTAAAGTTCCTCGATAACATCTCCGACCAGAAAATCGTCGAGCTGAACATACCCACAGGGATTCCGCTCGTTTACGAACTGGACGAGGAATTGAAGCCTATCACGCATTATTACCTTGGCGACCCGGAGGCCGTGGCCAAGGCCGCAAGGGCGGTCGCCGAGCAGGCGAAACGAAAAGTGTAGGCTTACCGTAGAACCATCCTTGGGACAGTTTGCCCTCGGCAAGTGATGGTGCTACAATTGCCGCAGTGTGATGCTGGTTCCGGCGAGACGGGAGTGGCGCTAGTGACCGTCTCGAAGGTGGGGTGCTGGGCTCGCCCGAACTCCGGGCACTCGCATGGGATGCCCCGCAATCGCGCAGATTTGGTTCAGGACGCGCCTGCTAGAGTCAGGGAGGGAAGTGGGTTCCACGCAAGGACGCCCAGGAATGTGAAACGACTGTGCCCAATTTTGTACCTCATGTCGGTAAGGAATGGTATTAAATCATATTAACATCATTCCGGGAAGTCGCTATATTGCCGGCGCGATGTTAGAAAGCAGCGAAGAACACGATTTGAGATCTCTCGAAGAATTGCTGGAGGAGCCTGGTTTCGGCGAACGCTTCAGGCATTCCCAAGGTCTATGCCTTCGCCACCTCCAAGCGGCATTCGACCGCTGGGAGTCACCGGTAGCTCTCGAACTTATCAAGACCACGGCCCTGAAGTTTGTTCGGCAACTGATCGCTGATCTTCGAGAGTTTCAGCGCAATCATGACTATCAATACAAACACGAGCCAAGAGGTTCAGAGTGGTCATCGCCCGAGCGCGCCATCGAATTCTTGGTAGGCCCGAGGGCAGCCTTGAGCGGTTTCAGGGAGCTTCAGCCATCTCGTAAGGTGCGGTTTGGGGATATGCTCCAAAGCTCGCGGTGAGCGCATTCGTCGCGCACCCATCAAGACCGGAATCTGCCCCCGGCGTCCTCGCGGGCAGGAGAAAGCTGGTGGTTGCTATCATGGTTTGTCGGCTGCTGTGAACAGCACGCCAAGGGATTCCGCAAGATGTCGCCGCAAGTTAGGGCCCACGTTTCGGCCAACACCGGGCTGCAAACTAGAATCGTCATCTCCCTGCTTATCGAGGCGCTGAAGGATAGCAGCGATGACGTCCGCAAGGAGGCTGCGTACGCTTTGGCGAGCACGGGCATGCGTGAGGCAGTCACCACCGCGCTTGTGGAGGCTATGAAAGCCGATAACGTGGCGATTCGGTTTAATAACCTTGTAGCAATCGATTATCCGATGGTGTGACATCTTACCGACGTAAAGGTAATCAGCCGGTGCACTCTGTACATCGTACATAGTGACTCGCTACTGATACACATGATACACACGCCTGCGAAAATCACCGAAACAACCAGGGTTGTTCTGCAACGTTTGATCCTGGCTGTAGGAAGCATACAAGCCAACTTGGTCCCATTCCATCGCCGGTACGTTGTTTGTCACCAGCTTCATTTGTTCGAGAATCCAAGCCGATTCCGCTATCCTCCAGGAAAGGAGAGATGTCTGAAAAAGCTGGTTTGGATGCTGAGGCGACAGGCTTTCAGCACCCGGAAAAGGGCGGAAGGGGGCCAGTGGGACCATCTGGAAGAAAATACTGTGCTGGGATTGTGCTCGGATGTACCGACTGGAGGCAAACGGGGGTATACTCGCAACTGCCGGGAGGCCAAAAAAACTAATTCCGGACTAACATTCCACCGGCGTGCGGGTGCAGAAACGGTGCCGGGTGGGATGGATTTCGGTTCTGATTGAGGTGCTACCAATGGCAGTAATGAGCGACCGCTGGATTTGCAGAATGGTTGAGGAACATGACATGATCAAGCCCTTTGCCGAGAGCCAGGTCCGCGAAGGAGTCATCTCCTACGGGCTTTCTTCTTATGGCTACGACCTGCGAGTCGCTGATGAATTTAGAGTTTTTTCCAACGTCAACAGCACCATCATTGACCCCAAGCATTTCGATGAGCGCTCCTTCCTGGAATTCCGCGGCTCGGTTTGCATTATCCCGCCCAATTCGTTCGTCCTGGCGCGTTCGGTTGAGTACTTCAAGATTCCCCGCAACGTCCTGACGATCTGCGTGGGCAAATCCACTTATGCACGGTGCGGAATCATTGTTAATGTGACGCCGCTAGAGCCGGAGTGGGAAGGTTTCGTAACCCTCGAGATCTCCAATACCGCGCCGCTTCCCGCGCGCGTCTATTCGAATGAAGGACTCTGCCAGCTGGTTTTCTTCGGCTCCGACCAGGTCTGTGAGGTTTCCTACAAAGACAAGAAAGGGAAATATCAGGAGCAAAAGGGAATTGTCCTGCCGAAAATCTAGTTCCCGGTGAGGCGATTGACGATGGAGCTTGAATTTCTTGAGGCGTTGAAGGAAGAGTGGAAGCCAGGAGCGAAACCAGCGTTGATCGCTTGGCTCGCTTTCTACGGGCTGTTCCTGTTGCATGCCTTGACCAACAAGAGTGGCTTCCTGATTATTGACTACGTCTTCCTGCCCATTCACGAAGGCGGACACCTGCTGTTCGGCTATTTCGGCTCGATGATCGGTACCTGGGGCGGAACCTTGATGCAATTGCTCGTTCCTCTCGCCTTGACGGTTTACTTCGTTTTCCAGCGGCATACGGCAGGCCCGGCCTTCTGTGCCTTCTTCTTCGAGAATTTCCTCAACCTCTCCGTCTATATGGGAAATGCTCGTTAAACTACTTAGGCCGGTATTTTGGGCACCGCGCGTGGTGACTCAGCCGGTCGTATCACCTTCGTGGAGGCGGATTTCTTCTTACTGGAGTGGTCCCATGTTGCATGCGGTTTGCAAGCTCCCGGCGAATGTGGGGGCGCACGCCGGCTGGGACCGAAGAAGATTCAGATAGTACACGCAAGTCGACAGTCGAGATACCTGGCAAGAATGAAAGCACCCGTGCGAGCGGCGTCTGTGGGTTGCGCACGAGCGCCAACCGCACGCTGTAATGCTGCGACCAGCGTCCGTTCTCGGCGATCGCGGCTATAACGTGAGAGGGTACGGTAATCCTCGACAGCACTTTCAGAACCTGCCCTTCATTCAGAAAGGGGCTTTCCAGTACTGCGGAAATGACCCCTGGTTGTCCATCGGCAAGGAGTGCGCCTGCGATGCGCCCTGAACCACGTCTCGCCAAGATCAACTTCTGCGCAGGCGGTAACTGTGGTAAGCGTGCGAGAATCAGCTCCTCAGCCAAATGCTTCTGCGCAGGCGCCCCTGATGGAAGGAAGGTCAGTTGCACCAAATCTGTGAGATAAAGCTCGCGGACCAGGTGGAGGCCGAGGCTTTGTGGGACGTGCGGATGAAAGGCAAGGCTGCGACGCACGCGATAGTCGCTTAGCCATTTGTTGCGGTTTGCGACTGCTTCAAGGAACGGGGTGGAAAGGTCCTTGCGCCCAAGCAATAAGCAGACGTGATTCTCGTCGAAGCGGGGATTATCCAGGAGGGCGAGGAGAATGTCTTCTCGGGCATCGTGCAGCAGAGCACGAATCTGTTCCCCGGGTGCAGATCGTGCCCCCTCGTTATCAATTTGGAATGAGCTTCCCATGGCCCCACTTTACCCAGTAAAACTTGTCTCGAAGCTCGCGTGCGAATGCCCACGAGCCTTCCTCAATGAGGGCATTCGCTATTCTGGCTCGTCTTTCTTCCGTTTGCAGGTAATGCCGCCGAACCACCCGCCTTGCGTCTCATGACTGAGACGAAGGGTGATAGTCGTTCGGCGGCGATTACCACGGTCGATCAAAAAAAGAGCGGCGCAGCCACGAGCGTGATCGTGCTTAACAGTTTGATCAGCACGTGAAGCGAAGGGCCGGCCGTGTCCTTGAGTGGATCTCCAACGGTGTCACCTACGACACTTGCCTTGTGAGCATCCGACCCTTTGCCGCCGTAGACCCCGGTCTCGATGTACTTCTTGGCATTGTCCCAAGCTGCCCCGCCGTTATTCATCATCAGGGCAAGTAGAACACCGGTCATAGTTCCTACCATCAAGAATGCGGCCACCGAGGCTGCCCCAACCGGAGTACCTCCCGGAACCTGGCTGAAGTGTCGAAACAGCATTCCCACTGCAACCGGCCCCACGATCGGCAGAATGCCCGGCACGACCATGGCCTTCAGAGCGGATTTCGTCACGATGTCCACACATGCGCCGTAGTCAGGGTCCGAAGTGCCTTTCATAATGCCGGGATCTGACCGGAACTGCCGCCGGACTTCGGCAATCACCGTCTGCGCCGTCTTTCCCACCGCGCGAATGGCGAGCGAGCTAAACAGAAAAACGACCATGGCCCCGATTAGGGCGCCCGTGAACACAGGGACATGTCCAATGTCGATTGAGAAGTTCTGAATGGCATGGCCCCCTTTCTCCAAAGCCATCTTGACCTCGTCGATATAGGCCGAGAACAAAAGGAAGGCCGCCAGGGCCGCGCTGCCGATGGCATAGCCTTTGGTCAGAGCCTTTGTCGTGTTGCCCACGGCGTCCAGGCGGTCCGTGCGGTGGCGGATCTCCTCCGGTTGCTGCGACATTTCGATGATGCCGCCAGCGTTATCGGTAATTGGGCCGAAAGTGTCCATTGCCAGGATGTAAGCGCAAGTGGATAACATCCCCATCGTGGCGATGGCCGTTCCGTACAACCCGCCGGCCTGCTCAGACACTCCCGGAAGTCCGAACTTACCCAGATAATACGCCCCCAGAATGGCGGCTGAGATCACCAGCACTGGGACCGCCGGACATTCGAGCCCCACAGAAAGCCCCGTGATGATGGTCGTTGCGGCGCCGGTTTTGCAGGACTCGGCAATGGACAATACCGGGCGGTATTTATACTCGGTGTAATACTGTGTGATGTACACAAAAAGGAAACTCATGACGATGCCAATGACGCCGGCGCCGAACAGGTACATGTTTCCGCCAAGAAGCAGCTCCACGGCCACAAAGAACCCTATCACCGCGAGCGCTGTGGTGACGTAATAGCCACGGTTTAGAGCTCTCATCGGGTCGCCGTCTTCCTTAGTCCTTACGGTCATGACGCCCGCGATGGAGGCTATGAGGCCGAAGGCGCGGGCGACCAAGGGAAACAAAATGCCCTTAATTCCGAAAACCGGGTACAGGCTGACGCCGAGAATCATCGCGCCGATGTTCTCAGCGGCGGTGGATTCGAACAGGTCCGCGCCACGGCCGGCGCAGTCACCGACGTTGTCCCCCACCAGATCTGCGATGACCGCCGGGTTACGCGGATCGTCTTCGGGAATTCCGGCTTCTACCTTACCGACCAAATCGGCGCCGACATCGGCGGCCTTGGTGTAGATTCCACCACCGAGTTGGGCAAAAAGCGCCACAAAGCTCGCACCGAAGCCGAAGGCGACGATCTGTGTCGGCACATCCTTGGTGTGCGCCGGATTCAGTCCCCCAAAGATTAGGAACAGAATGCCAACCCCGAGCAGAGAGAGCGCCACGACGCTGAGACCCGTGACCGCGCCACCGCGCAGCGCAGTCTGCAAGCCTTTGTTCAGGCTACTTCGGCACGCGGACGCGACGCGGATGTTAGTCCGAATCGAAACCCACATCCCGCAGAAACCGGCAGCGAGCGAGCAAATCGCGCCAAGAACGAAGGATAATGTCATCCGAAACGCAAGCTGCCTGTCCCCCTTGCCGAAAAGGTACCCCAAGTAAATGATGACAGCCAAAGCAGCCGCCAGGACGATGATGGTTTTGTACTGCCGGTTCAAGAACGCTTCAGCACCCGCCTTAATCGCGTTCGAGATTTTCTGCATATGCGGCGTTCCTGCATCCTTACGGATGACATGTCGAGCGAACAGAAAGGCAACAAAAAGACACAAGAGGCTAATCCCAAGAATAAGAATCATGTAACCGTGGCCTTCATCCGAGACCAAGCTTGATTGAAGGAGCAAGGCTAGATAACAAGGGGTAATCGACATTGTCGCATTTCTCCTGGTTCAGAATAAAGTTCACCCTCACAAGAGGATTTAGGAAACTCGATCGTGCCGTCGCCAGAGTCCAATTACGCGCAAAAGCAGGGGAAACTACCTGTTATGAAATGCGCTCGGTGTCCGGCAGCAGACTGGACCTCCCGGATACTTACCAGGGGGCGTTAGGCGGTGGTGTATGCCTTTGCCTCCGCCTTCTTCACAGCCGCTTGCGCCGCAGCAAGGCGCGCTATGGGCACGCGGTAAGGCGAGCAACTGACGTAGTTCAGCCCTGCCTCGAAGCAAAATTCGACCGAAGCAGGATCGCCGCCATGCTCGCCGCAAATCCCCACCTTCAGGCTATCGCGTGTTTCCCTTCCCTCCATCGTGGCAAGCTTCAGCAACCTGCCGACGCGCTTCGGGTCGAGCACTGCGAACGGGTCCGCAGGCCAGATCTTGGCTTTGACATAAGCATTGATGATCTTGCCGCAGTCGTCGCGCGAGAGGCCGAAAGTGGTCTGGGTAAGATCGTTGGTTCCGAAGCTGAAGAATTGGGCTTGCTGGGCAATCTCGCCAGCGGATAGCGCCGCAGCCGGCAGCTCGATCATTGTTCCGACCAGGTAGTCCACCTTGACGCCTTTCTTAGCGAAGACGTCGGCAGCCACGCGATCCACGATCTCCTTTTGGAGTTCGAATTCCTTCACGTCGCCGACCAGCGGGATCATCACTTCGGGCATCGCTTCGATTCCCCGCTTCTTGCAATCGCAAGCAGCTTCGAAGATCGCCCGCGCTTGCATCTCGGTGATCTCTGGGTACATGATTCCAAGTCGGCAGCCACGCAGGCCGAGCATGGGGTTGAATTCATGTAACCCTTCAACAACTTCCAGCAGTTTCTTGAACTGGCTTAGCTTGCCACCCTTCTTTCCTTGAGCTTCCAAGGTGGCAATCTGCACCATCAACTCTTCACGCTTGGGAAGGAACTCATGCAATGGAGGATCCAGCGTCCGGATCGTCACCGGCATCCCTTCCATGGCTTTGAAGAGCCCGTAAAAGTCCTTGCGCTGGAACGGAAGCAACTTCGCCAATGCAGCACGGCGCTCCTTGGCATACGCGGCGATTTCCTTTGGATCCTGGGTCTCCTTGCAAGCCATGATCATGCGTTGCATGTGAGGGAGCCGGTCCTTGGCAAAGAACATGTGCTCCGTACGGCAGAGTCCAATTCCTTCGGCCCCGAAGCGGACCGCGGCGAGAGCGTCGCGCGGGATGTCAGCGTTCGCGCGCACGCCGAGCGTCCGCGCTTCGTCAGCCCAGGTCATGAATTCGGCGAAAACGCCGCTGTGGGGGTCGGCCTCGACCAGATTGACCTTGCCTTCAATCACCCGCCCCGTCGAACCGTCCAGCGAAACCCAGTCGCCTTCCTTGAACAATTTGGATCCGATCTTAACTTGCTTTCTCTTCTCATCCACTTCCGCAGCGCCACAGCCCGCCACACATGGCTTCCCCATCCCTCGACCCACTACAGCAGCGTGCGAGGTCATGCCGCCTCGCGAGGTGAGAATGCCGACCGCCACTTCCATGCCATGGATGTCGTCCGGGACGGTCTCGCCTCGGACCAGCACAACCGGCTGCGTCTTTCCCTTGGCCACCGCATCATCCGCAGTGAATACGATACGCCCCACAGCAGCTCCGGGAGAGGCTGGCAGCCCGGTAGCGAGCGCCTTGAGAGGCTTGGATTCATCCAGCACGGGGTGGAGCAACTGGTTGAGTTGCTCAGGCTCTACGCGAAGCAGCGCCTCTTTGGGCGTCAGAATCCCTTCCTTTGCCATCTCCACGGCGATCCGCACCGCGGCGGGACCCGTCCGCTTTCCGTTGCGGGTCTGCAGCATATAGAGCTTCCCTTCCTGGATGGTGAACTCGAAGTCCTGCACATCTTTGTAATGCTGCTCGAGCCGCGTGGTGATCTCGTGGAGTTGGTGGTAAACATCAGGCAAAATCTTCTCAAGTTCCATGATCGGCACGGGAGTCCGGACTCCCGCCACGACGTCTTCGCCTTGGGCGTTCATCAGGAACTCGCCATAGAACTCTTTCGCGCCGGTAGCAGGATTCCGCGTAAACCCGACCCCAGTCCCTGAAGTGTCTCCCATGTTGCCGAAAACCATGGCCTGAACGTTGACGGCCGTCCCCAGGTCGTCGGGAATCTTGTTCAGGCGGCGGTAGGTTTGCGCCCGGGGGCTGTACCAGGACCGGAAAACTGCCTCGATTGCCATATTGAGCTGTATTTGTGGATCCTGCGGGAAATCCTTGCCGGCTTCCTTACGCACGACCTTCTTGTATTCCGCGATCACCTGCTTCAGGTCGTCGGGGGTAAGTTGCGTATCGAGCTTCACCGTTCTTTTCTTCTTCTGGCCGTCGAAGACGTGGTCGAATCTCTCCTTGGGGACTTCCATGACCACGTTGCCGAACATCTGAATGAAACGGCGGTAGGTATCGTAAGCGAAGCGAGGATTGTGGGTCTTCCGCGCAACCACCTCCACAACCTGATCGTTCATTCCAAGATTCAGAATGGTGTCCATCATGCCGGGCATCGAGAACTTGGCCCCTGAACGAACTGAGACCAACAGCGGGTTCTCCTTGTCGCCTAGCTTCTGGCTCACCAAGCTCTCGAGCTTGGACAGTGCTTCGTCTTTCTGTTCAAGAATGCAATCGGGTGTCTTGTTCTCATTTTGGAAATAGAGCCGACAACCCGAAGTAGCAATGGTGAAACCAGGGGGAACAGGCAACCCGGCGTTGGTCATTTCCGCCAGCCCTGCGCCCTTGCCACCAAGAACATCTTTCATGGCGCCATTGCCATCCGCCTTCCCGCCTCCAAAGAAATAGACGTATTGATCCATAAGTGCTTGCTCCTTTTTCTCAAATAGTCAGAAGTTCTGAGCCAGATGTCATTGTGCCGTGCCAGACCCCGAAACAAGCCTGCTGCTCAACGAGACGCCGACAACTGGCAACATGCTGCGAATTTTCACCACACACCAATGCAAACCTTACGTAAAAGTCTGTTGGGAAAGAGCCTTTCGGAGAGCTGGCTGGGCGGGTTTTTAGCCCTGCCCTTCTGCTGAGCCTCTGGGCATTTTTCGACAAACTGCTGGGGTAGAGATGACTTTGGGGAGATCCAGCTTCGGAAGACATGCTATTTCACCATCAACAGGCTGCACGGGATTCGACCCCTCAATTTGCAGAAGGGTCGATCCCAGATATGCTCGTAAATGCTGGAATGACCCGCATCGCGAACCACCAGCAAATCGAAAGCTTCTTTGCGCGTGAGGTCCATGATTGCTTTCACCGCGTGACCCGGCCAGGCCGTGGTTTCGATGTCAAGGCCCTTCAGGGCCGCCCTGCTTCCGCAATCCTGTGCTTGCCCACCCGGATGAGAATCGCTTTCTGCATTGGCGTCGCGAACTTCATCGGGCTGCTTGGTACACAAATGTCTGTCTCCTTCGATGCACGCCGCGTGTAAGGTACCGATCAGTTCCAGAGCTAGTTCGACCCCTATGTCAAAAGCTTCCCACGCCCCATCCCACCCATTGTGAGCCACAAGAATTCTCTTAAGCATCATCGCTCTCTCCCCTCATTGTCCTGAGGGCAGCGCTTTCATTCTCTAGCGTATGGCGCCTTCCACACCCAGTCGGCCTGTCGGTACCGCGCTTATGCTGGACAGACACGGTCAAGCTTGCCTTCGCATTCATCCACTTTGACAAGAGCCGTCTCGATCTCCGCGAGTTGGAGTCCTGCCGCGGCAGAACCCACCTGTTGTCGAGCCAGTGCAGTTTCTAGCGCACGACGAATGCCATCAATCGTCTCATTAAGCTTGGCGGTCATCCCTGCGAGAAATAAACTAACACTCTTGTGGAGGCGCTTCTTGTAGTCAAATGCAACGCGGGTGGCATTTCTTTCCAACTCGGACTCAGCCTTCTTGAGCATGACGCGGAGCAGGTATTTGCGAAACAGTCCCGACGGCAGCAGTAAGGGCACATTCCCAAGGCCCCAGTCGAGAACGGGGTCGGTGAAGTAGCCACAGGGTTCCAGTTCGGCTAGTTCCTCGGTCCCGTCAAAACTTTGCACGGAGAATCCAAATAGGGAACCCGCCGTCTTGCGTACGTCGGCAATGAGATCGTTGACGTGATCCGCGAATCGGTTCGTAGCTTGCCGGAAATGTTCAGTGGCCGAGCCTTCGAATTGGGCCCGCCAACCCTCAAATAGCCCTTCGATGCGCTCCTTTAAGAACTTGTCCATTTCCAACGCCTGTTCTTTGCGGCTGAACGCTGCAAGGACACTGAGTCGCTCCAGGATCGAGGCGCGTAGGGGTTCCACCATTGTTTCGGCAAAACTTCTCGCTTCCGACTCCACGAGGGCGGACAAACGCGTCACGCTGTCCTGGAGTAGAACCTGGCTGTCCTCCTGTTGCTGCTGGGCGTAAGCCAGATGCTTGTCCATTTCGGCGAGCTTTGCCCGCAACTCTTCCAGCGGCATTCGGGCCGCGCGGATTTGCAGCTCGAATGAGAGGCGAAGGTCGGCAATCAGCTTCCGTGTGTTTCCCGCGATGGAGGCGTAAAAAACCGTGTTCTTCTCGGAGACAAGAAACTCATTGAGCCTCTCTTCCAAAGCTGCAAATCCACTTTGTGCGAGCAGGACCGCATCGCTCTGTTGTTTCGCCTGAATTGCGCGAGCCACCGAAACCTCGAACCAAGAATCCTCGCGTGCCAAAATCCCCGCTGGCAGAGACTGATGCGTGAACTCGACAACTTCTCGCAGTTGGTTGTCGTCCAGTAGATCTGTCTTGTTCAACACGATGAACACTCTGCGAACGTGTGCGGCAAGGTCGGAGAGAAATTCGATCTCAGCACTGGTGATGGGCGGCTCAGGGGAAGTGACGAAAATAGCGGCGTCGACTTGGGGAAGGAAATCATAAGTGACCTGCGTATTGTGAGTGTAGACACTTCCGATACCAGGCGTGTCGACCAAAGTAACTCCACCGCGCAGGTATTCACTCGGGTAAGCCACTTCAACGTACCTGACCCCTCTGACGTTTTTGGGATTCCCTTTTTCGGTGACGTATTTGAAAAGATCACCTAGTTCAATGGCAGTTCGAGTCCCGGATTGCAAGACAACCTCGGCAGAGGGACGTTTGCCGTAACGCAGGATGGTCACAATGGATGTGAGTGGCAGGATTGCAACGGGGAGCACTTCGGCTCCGAGTAAGGCGTTCAGGAAGGAGGTCTTGCCGCGTTTAAATTGTCCCACAACCGTCAGGTAGAAGCGGTTCTGCTCCACCTTCTCTTTCAGAAGCGAGATGCCGCATCTTGCTGCTTGCGCCTCCAGAAGCGCAGCAATATTTTCAAGGGTGACAAGAACACCCAAAAGGCTCTCGCGGGTAGTCGCTATTCCAGTCTTGGAAACTACTGCTTGGCGCGACTCCCCGACCGATTTGGCACGCGGCCGTTTTGCTCCGATTGCCAGCATGTCAGTCATACGTCCTCCTTGACCGTACTGACGGGGACACCCACCAGGTCGGCCAACGAGTACTTGATGCAAGCCAGCGATACGGATACCTGCAGCAGCATCCCCAGCGCGGCGCCCACCCATACGGTGTCCATCGCGATCAACTCCTACGTCTCGTGTTTTCTGGTGGGAAGACCTACAGGAGGGCAATTAACAAAAAGCTCCTACAGCTTCCCGCCGTAGGAGTCATTGGCCGCTGGAAAACGGCTTTGAGCGAACTCCACCGCAACCTTTATGTTACCAGGACAGCACACTCCAATCAAGATCAAGAATGTCCGAACTGCCATTTTGGAATTCCTGCTCCAAAAGGCCGGCTAATGCGGGGGTGAGGAGACAGCGACGGTTTAGTTTTGGGCATTCGTCGATTTGTGATATAAGATTAAGTCACTATGGTGATGGAGTTCGCCCCAAACCACCCGTAGTTGCGGGTTGATAACTCCTAGCGGCCGAGAGGCGCTGAGGAGTTTTTTCATTTAGGGCGCCTCGCAGGGGTAGGGTTCCTGTGGCTTGTGCTGCGCCCCGGATGACACGACCCCGGTTCCCTTCCAGAGATATCGGCCCAATCCTGACAACACAGCTGAAAGATATCCCATGGAACACCAGCGATTCGAGGGTGACTGGACGCTGATGCGGATTCACATCGGCGAATCTGACAAGTGGCACGGAAAGCTGCTCTACGAAGCCATTAACGCGCTGTTTCGCCAGGAAGGATTTTGTGGCGCGACGGTGCTTCGCGGTGTTGACGGATATGGGTCCTCAAGCCGATATCACACTGACAAGATCCTGCGCTTGTCGCAAGATTTGCTGATCACCATTGAGGTGGTCGAGGACTCGGAACGAATCGAGCAAATTCTGCCGAGGCGCGACGAAATGTTAGACGGCGGTCTGATTACCCTCGAAAAAGGCCATATCATTCTTTACCGCCCCAGGAAGGGGGGCAGCAATGAGGTGGCGTCACGGCACGACCATGGTCAAGATTGATCTTCCCGCTTGCGATGAGCAGCCGCCCAGCAGGCTGATTTGGATTTATCTGGAGCCGTTTCTTGTAGGAGCGTGCTGTCCGGTCTGTGCTTATGGTGATCGGAGCGCGGAGAGATACCTTAAAAGCCTGCTTTACGAGGGGGTGACCGATCGATTTCTTCGGGCGCGCCTCCGACGCAGTCTGGGGCTTTGCCACGTCCACGCTTGGCGAGCATATGACCTTCCGGATGCGATGTTCCGCGACCATGTCAGCCTGGCTGTGGTTTATCACGACGTAGCAGGGTGTATCCTGAGTGTACTCAGAGAGATGCGGAGGGTGTCCCGCACGCCGAGGCCAGGCTTTATCCAGAGAACTCGACAGAAGAAGAAGGCGCATCAGTTTGGAGTGGCATCTCACATGCCGTTTACGGATTGCCCAGCCTGTGAGCATCAACAATATGCGGAAGAAGCCGCATTGAGCTGTCTCCTTACTCGGGTCGGCGATGAAATTGTTGCGCAAAGGTACCGGGAAGGGCCAGGCTTGTGTCTACAACACCTTTCGTCAGCACTTGAGCGTGCTGCTGGCACCCCAGGGTTCGAACTTCTGCTTCACTGCGAGATCGAAAAGTTTGAGGAGATTCGCCACCTGCTGCGGGCTCTTGAGGAGCGGTTCGACGTTCGGTCAGATGCCCGCCCCACTCGTGAAGAGGCTCTCGCACCTGCCGAAATCCTTGGGAAGTTGGTGGGCCGCAACCTCAGGGGTAAGGAAGCGGACGGCCATCAAAGCGGTTTATGACATAGTGCGAAAGTCGGGATGCTACTACCCCCGGTGGCTTGCTGGAGGTGGGTGGTGGGCAGAAGACTGGCCTCTTGCACCGGTCAAGTGTTTTGCAGCTAACAAGCGAGGTTGAGCAATTCCTGTAAAGATCGTAATCGTCTCAGACATTCACGGCAACTTCGATGCGCTTTCCGCGCTTCCGGAACATTACGATGAGCTGTGGGTTCTGGGTGACTTGGTGAATTACGGTCCCGACCCGGCGGCGGTGATTGACTTCGTGAGGCCGAAGGCGGCCGTTGTCGTTTGCGGGAATCACGATTACTCGATTGGGTTTAACCAGGATCCGCGCTGTTCGACGCGATTTCGCGAAATGGCCGAGGCGACACGTCGTTATACGAACTCGGTATTGAGTTTTGGGCACAAGCATTTCCTTCGACACCTTCCACCATTTGTGGAAACGCGGCACAACAACACTAGGTTCTACATCTGTCATGCGGTTCCTTCGGACCCCCTCTTCGGCTATTGCGAAGCCGGATCTCCGCGCTGGTTCACAGAAGTGGAAGACATCGATGCCGATATCGTCCTTGTGGGCCATACCCACGTTCCATCTGTACAGTCGCTTGGTTCGCGCCTTGTGGTCAATCCCGGGAGCCTGGGGCAGCCAAAGACGGGAAGTCCCGAGGCGCGCTACGCAATTTGGGAGGATGGCAAGATCGAACTCAAATCCTATTCTTATCCTGTTGAACCGGCTGTGACGAAAGTACAAGCTCTTCCGATTCAAGACACCTTACGAGATGAGCTAAGTGCAATCCTGAGCACCGGTGAGATCCCACCTGTAGAAGAGTTGAAGGAGGAGAATTGAACCATGTCGAAAATCAAAAAGTTGGAAGCGCTAGAGATTTTGGATTCGCGAGGAAACCCAACTCCAGGTCGCGAGGGATGAGAGCCTCCTGGCCAATTTCCCAAAAATACCGGGCCCAGCTCAACGAACAGGGGAAAAAGGAGCACGTCGATCTACTGCGTGACGACCGCGGGCTGATCCAGGGGAAGGGGATATCCCTACCATATCGAGCAATCATCGCCGATGAAGCCCAGGACATGAGCGCTGAGGCTCTCCGCTTGCTACGGGTGATTGTGCCCGAGGGCCCCAACGATCTCTTCGTCGTCGTCGATGCACACCAGCGGATCTACCGGCATCGGACCTCTCTCGCGGGATGCGGGATAAATATCAAGGGCCAAGGAGCTATTTCCTCCAATGACGGCATGCAGCGGACCCTAGCCAGCAGGGTGACGCCACCGTCCCGGGGCGGAGTAGCACTTTCCGCCCTATCGTTGAGTACTCTTCGAGGAACGACGGAAGAAGCGCGGCCTCGCCAATGTCGTTGTCGAACTCGAGGTGAAATATTGCTTCCCACCCGTGCACCGTTTCTGGTTGCAGGCGGCCGTCCCAAGGCGTGAGGGGTGTGGACCCGCGAGGCCCATAAGCGAGAAGCGATCCTTGATCTGATGGAGATTTTGCATCGCTCCCAACTTTGCTGAGCGAAGGGGACTGCCCTTCATTTGTGTTGTTTGACGCTACAGGATGCAAGAAAACCGCTTACATATTTACATAGTTCTAGTATCATGGAAGTATGAAACATCGCAAGGACTCCCAATCCGTCACCCGCTATGCGGACATGTTTGCGGCCATGGGCGCCGAACCCCGGCTGCGCATCATGCAACTCTTGCTAACTGCTCACCCGCAGGGATTGGTGGTCGGCGATATCCAGGACGAGTTGGAAATCCCCGCCTCCACGCTTTCCCATCACCTCGACAAGCTCAAGAATGAGGAGTTAGTCAGGGTCCGGCGGGAGGGCACATTCCTGTGGTACACGGTGAACCTGGAAGCCTTGCAGGAGGTCATGAACTTTTTGTATGCGGAGTGCTGCACCCGGAACAAGGCCATCGAACCGGGTGAACTGGTCGCTATCGGGCTGGCCACAAGGTGTGGACCGGAAAGGAAATGCAAATGAGCGTGGAAAATATCAAAGAAGTGGTGAAGGAGAAGTACGGACAGGCCGCCTTGCGTGTGATCAAGGGCGGCAGTTCCTGCTGCGGCGCGGCGCCGGCAGTGGAAGGCTGTCCTGACCCGATCACTTCGAACCTCTACGACGGCAGCCAAACCAGCCAGATCCCGGAAAAGGCTCTGCTGGCCTCCTTGGGTTGCGGAAACCCGACGGCGCTGGCCGAACTGAGACCCGGCGAGACCGTCCTCGACTTGGGGTCGGGAGGCGGCATTGACGTGCTGCTTTCAGCGAAGCGCGTGGGCCCGTCGGGCAAGGCTTACGGTCTGGACATGACGGATGAGATGCTGGCACTGGCCCGGGAGAACCAACGGAAAGCGGGCGTGGAGAATGTGGAGTTCCTGAAGGGCGAAATTGAGTACGTCCCGCTGCCCGACAATTCTGTGGACGTGATCATTTCCAACTGCGTCATCAACCTGTCTGCGGACAAGGACCAGGTGTTACAGGAAGCATTTCGCGTGCTCAAGCCCGGCGGAAGGTTCGCGGTCTCGGACATCGTGGTTCGCGGGGAGGTTCCCGCCGACATTCGGCGCAGCGTGGAACTGTGGGTCGGTTGCATGGCGGGGGCGCTGGAGGAAAACGAATACCTTGCGAAGCTCGCCCGGGCGGGATTTGAAATCGTCAACATGGAACCGACGCGAATTTACCACGTTGAGGACGCACGTGAACTGCTTTCCAGTAAGGGCTTTGACGTGGATGCGATTGCGCCTTTGGTGGACGGTAAGTTTATGAGCGCTTTCGTGCGAGCGAAGAAGCCGAGCGCTTAGCTCCGAGGGCCGCCTGCCACTGGAGTCCTGCGGCTGAAGAGCCTCTTCGCGATCGTGCGAATTCATGATCGAAAGGCAAGGTGAGTTGGTCTAACTCGTTGATTTTGCGGCACGGCTGGCAACCTTGAAACACGCAAAAACACCCCTGGAAACGGGCAAGTGGTACTCAAATGGTACTCGTCCTTTGGTCCCGCTTCTGGTAACGGGGAACATCGTCGTGACCGAGTCCACCCAGCTCACCGCTACGTCCGCCCATACTGCTTCTGGAAGTCCGAGGCCTTCCTATGCTCGACAATTGTCTTGTAGCTCACGGCGAACTCGTCGCCTACGTGGAGGGCTGAGCCCAGCAGCGACTGGTTGTCAAGCCTTCCGAATAGGAGGCCCGCCTCATCGTCGCAGGAATCCGCCTTCACCCACATCCACTCGCTCTCGCCTGTCGCCTCGTCCTGGAACTCAGCCTCGACGTAATCGCCGGGCTGGAACTTCGGCATGTGCGCCCTCCTGCCGGCTCCTGTGAAGGTCGAACCGGGCTTTCAGCTTGCGGGTCAGTGCCAGTTGCGTGCGGGTCATGCGCCTCCCCTTCAGTTCGTGTTCCCAGAAGCTCCACGCGGCAAAGCCCATCTTCCGCAAGGCCCTTCGGTTCACCCGGTCACGCCTGCGGTTGCGGGCCAGTTTCGGAAGCCAGTAATCCAGGTTGGATTTTGGCATATGGCCATGCTCGGGGCAACCATGGTAGAAACACCCGTCGGCGAAGATGGCAAGGCGCAGGCCGGGGACGACCAGGTCAGGCTGCCCCGGAAGGGTGCGCACGTTCTTGTCTATCCGCCACCTTCCGCCCAAGGCTTCCCGGACGGAGGCACAGAGCCTCGCCTCTGGAGTTGTGCTTGTGCTCCTGATGCGGGACATGATTTCGCTGCGCTCCTCGGGAGTGAAAACGTCAGCCATTTCGCCTCGGCCACGTCTTGCGGTTCAGCTTCTTCCTCCTGCTGGCATGCGCCGCCGGGGAACCCGGGACCGGAATCAGTATACATCCGACACCTTCCGTTGCACCCCGGCGTATGCTGTCGATGATGGACTCCGCCCACACCGACCCCGAACTCAGCCGTTGGCTTCGCTGGGCATCAGAGCGGGGCCACACACCCGCATTTGTCCGCACGGTCGCCGAAGCCGCTCTCATGGCTTGCATGCCCAATTACGCCCTGCTGCGGCCAGTGCTGGGGGATGAACAGTGGGAATGGTGATCGTTAGAAGGCGTGAACTGGCAGAGAACGATTCGGGAGGCGGCGCGGATCGGAAAAGACGGGGGTAATGGAGAGGCTACGAACTCCGACCAGTTAACAAACAAGAGTGCATGAGGCCATCCGTTCAGGCCGCTGGGAAGAACGCGTGCAGGATGGAGAAAGAAAGGGCGGCCACTAAACCTGCGCCAGGGATGGTTAGGATCCACGCCCAAACGATGCGGCTGGCTAGGTCCCAGCGGACAGCCGTCAACCGGTTTACGCTGCCTACGCCCACGATGGCGCCGGTAATCGTGTGGGTTGTGGAGACAGGGATTCCGGCAAAAGCCGTACCGAGAAGACTGACAGCGGCGGATGTCTCGGCACAGAATCCACCATATGGTTTTAGTTTGGTGATCTTCATCCCCATGGTTTTCACGATCCTCCATCCACCAAGCAGTGTCCCCAGCCCCATGGCTGCATGGGCCATAAGAACCACCCAGAATGGGATGTAAAAGCGTTTCAAGACGCCCACCGTGAAAAGAGTTCCCGCCACGATGCCCATCGTTTTCTGGGCGTCATTTGTTCCGTGGCCGAGGCTGTAAGCGGCAGCCGAAAGGAGTTGTAGCTTGCGGAACACCCGGTCAACAGCAAAAGGAGTAGACTGGCGGAAAATCCACGCGACTGCAATCATAAGGGCGGCACCTAGCACAAATCCAAGAGCCGGCGAAACGACGATGAAAATCAGAGTTCGAGTCCACCCCTTTAGGATAATCGCTCCCCATCCCGCCTTGGCTATGGCAGCTCCCGCATAGCCTCCCATAAGAGCATGGGAGGAGCTTGTGGGGAGGCCGAAGTACCAAGTGAGGAGGTCCCAGACGATCGCCCCCAGAAGCCCGGCAAGAATCACGTAAAGATTGACGAATCGCAAGTCCACGAGCCCATTTCCAACAGTTTTTGCAACCCCTGTCCCAAAGCCGAAGGCTGCTACGAAATTGAAGAACGCCGCCCAAATAACAGCCACTCCGGGCGACAGCACGCGTGTCGAGACGACCGTGGCAATGGAATTCGCCGAGTCATGGAATCCGTTGAGGAAGTCGAAGCCCAAAGCCACCAGCACGATGAGAATGGCAAACCAGATCATGCTCCTCCTTCTAAAACGCCAAATCCCTCAACAGATGTTCTCTCCGCTCTGGCGGCCGACTAATCAGGATAAACTTCGAGACTGATTCGGACGTGGAGCCTTGGCCCTTCGGAAACAGCCTCGACTTTGACGGTCTCCATGTCGCCGTCAAGATAGCGAGAGAAAGTGAGCTGAGATTCGGTTGCCCTGAGATCTCGGAAGCTGTCTGAGAGCCTCGGCGTCACCCATTGCAAGTATTGCTCTGACTTCCACTCAGTCTTGAATTCCCAGTGAGCCGTTTCAGCCGGCGCTTCTCGGTCGGGGCCATACGAAATGAGTATTTGGGCGTCGGGCGGGACAGTCATTTGCTCCAGCCTGGTCATTTCTTGTCGGAGGAACATGTCCGGATCCTCGGCCCGGCGGCAGCAGGGTGATATGATCCAAAACGCGAACATCACAGTTGATGCCGCAACACGGAAACCACGCTTCACTTATCACCCCGCAGTCACGTTTTGACCACCTACAAATGCGCAATTCAAGAAAAGACCGCACAGCCTTTGGCGAGTTTCTTTAGGACTCTTTAGCAATAAAGTCTCGAACGTGCTCTCCAATCTCGTCCCGCACGCGGCGGAATACCGCCAGACGATCTGCCTCTGTTCCATCTGCCATCGCAGGGTCGTCGAGGTTCCAATCGAGGTGCCGGAACGCGCCGGGAAAGATCGGGCAGGTTTCTTTGGCCTTGCCGCAAACCCTGACCACGTAAGTGAAGCGTTGACCCATAAACTCCGAAACGTCCTTGGAGCGATGCGCGGAGATATCAATCCCGACCTCCTTCATGACCCGCACTGCGTTGGGATTTACTCGCGTAAGCTGAGCACCAGCACTGGCGGCTTCGAAACGATCGCCAGCAAGGTGGTGCAGAAATCCCTCTGCCATCTGGCTGCGACAGGAATTTGCCGTGCAAAGGAACAAGACCCTGGGTGAGGCCATTGTCAATTTCTCCTTTCTTGTTGGTTTTCAGCTGGCCTGTGTTTCCTCCCGCCAAAAAGCAGAACACTCAGAGTGGTTAAGAGCCCGGTGATAGCAACGGCGATCAAGGAGAGCCTGCTGACGCCGAGTTCGACAAGCAGGCCCAAGGAAAGCCCTGCTCCCATGATCTGCAGGAACCCCAAAACCAGGCGCGCTATGGCCCAGCGTCGTTCGCGTTGAGTCGTCAAGGCAATATACATTCGCCTGAACGAATATACTGAGCCAAAAAAAATCACAAAGGGCAGCACCCGCCCGACTTGCGTATCGCCGCTGCCCTCCTTGCATCCGCCTCAATCTCTGGAACGTCGTGGAAACAACTCCCAACGCACTTCATCAGGTCACGTTGGAAACAATTATTGGCTGGTGCAAGCCTGTAAATGTTCCAGAGCCCGATTTTCCGCCCGACCACAAGACCTGCCTTTCGCAAGTAAGCCAGATGTCGAGAGGTCTTGGGTTGTGGTACGCGAAGGATGTTTACAAGATCCCCCACACAGAGTTCCCCCTTGAGGAGCAGATGCAGGATACGCAGCCGGGTCCGGTCCGAAAATGCCCGGAACATCACGTCAACCTTTGTTTTGCCCATTGGCCCTATATTCGTCCACCCAAGTATACTACATTTTGTCCGACTTGCTGAGAAACTTTTTCTCGATGCGCCGTGTGTCGAGATTTGCCCGACTTCTCGTGCCTACTTAGTTACGCGGAGGAGTCTGCGCGACTGTAAGTAAGATTGACCCGACGCGGGTAACCAAACCGTCGCAGACATGACGGAAAGGTTCTGCTTGCGAGCCACGACGAGATTGAACCTCTGTCTGGAGGACCCTTCGACCGACTTGGAACCACCGGTGGAGATGTCGATGCCAACTCCCCGCACCGCATCACCACCCAGACGATTCACGAAGGAGAGATGAATTCCCGCATTCAGGCCCTCCCAACCCCTGTGCCGGAAAGAGCTAGGAACATGCCCGCGGTGATCGACCTAGCCGAATTACCCGTGCATGGGTCAAGACTCTGACGGGATAGCACTTGCGAACAGCCTAATCCTCGTGCGCAAAGCCTTCCCGAAGTCCTGATCTGTGCTTGGAAGGAACCGCGTACAACTCGCCACAAAAGCACTCCTGTGCTTGTGG
>Ga0315281_10002086_pt1 | contig 29693 bp, 31 predicted proteins | sample YL17G07_0_MG_FD_204540 | JGI IMG/M metagenome (GOLD analysis project Ga0315281, IMG submission 204540) | Sediment microbial communities from Yellowstone Lake, YNP, Wyoming, USA - YL17G07_0 | ecosystem: Environmental > Aquatic > Freshwater > Lake > Sediment | place: USA: Wyoming | collected...
CCCTGCCGGTTCACAAAGGGAAAATCACAAAAGTTTATCTCAAAGTCGTCAAAGAGTTGCTCAAGAACACCATAATATTATATCCATGAATTTCCTGACTATAAAAATTGAAGATATCAGCGAGGGCAAACAGAAAGCATTTAAGGCTGTTATTCCTGAACTTAATAATTCAACGGTCTGTGCAGATTCGATCGGTGAAATTTTTGAGCTGGTTCCTGAGGCAATCAAAACCTCAAAAAAGCATCACATCGGGATATTTGCCAGGAAAACTAAAAACACCAACCGGTAGGCGCCCCGGGCGGGGAACTGATGAGCTTCTTTCTTCGGCAGGAAACCCTTTTCAAAACGTCATATTTGGTGTATAGTTTTGATACTTTTTATTACTTTCTATGGCTAAGAGACGCCAGAAATCTACTTCCCGGCGGCGGCGGGCGCAGCGCAAAAGGTCATTTTCTTTGGAGGTGAAGTCTTCGGTGATGAGGGAAATTTGGGCAGTGGTGTACCTGGGTTTGGGGTTTGTTACTCTTTTGAGTCTTTGGAATAATTTTGGGATTGCCGGGGAGCTTTGGGTCGGGTTGCTGAAGCCGATTTTGGGGTGGGGCGTTTTGGCGCTGCCTTATATGTTGTTTGGTACGGCGCTCATGCTTTTTTTGGCAAAAACGATCGCTTTTCCGCTTTCCAGAATTCTTGGGATCTTTTTGATGATGGTGGCGGTATTGAGTATTTTTCATCTGTCGGTTCCGATGGATTCGCTGTATCTGGCCGCGACCGGCGGGACGTACGGGGGGTATGTGGGGTTTGTGACGAATTTTCTTTTGCGGCAGGTGCTGAACGTGGGTTCCCTTGGCGCGGGAGCGATTTTTGTGACGCTGTTTGTGGTTTCCGTGCTGCTGACGTTTGAGATTTCTCTTCAGAACGTGTTTGCGTTTTTTAATCCGCAGATCCGGATTGTTCGCAAGCGTGAGGGCGCGCGGGCCGGGCGCAGCGATGAGGACGACGATGACGTTGAGGATGTTTCGGAGGATGAAACGGAAGACGAAGATCTTGATAAGGTTTTTGGAAATGATGAGGAAGGTGATGCCCAGCCGCTTTCTTCACTCAAAATTCACCGATTGAATACCGAGGAGGATCATGCGGAGGAGCTCAAGAAAACCCGCGTGGTGCCGATCAAAGAGGAAAAAACGGAGGCGCTGGTGGAGAAGGAAGGGGAGTATGCCGGTTGGACGTTTCCTTCGTTGGATTTGCTGAATCCTGCGGTGACGGACGTTGGTTCGGATGATGCGCTTTTGAAAGAGGACGCCCAGAAAATTCATGACAAACTTTCGCAGTTCGGGCTGGACGTTGTTATGCATGAGGTGCATGTGGGGCCGACGGTTATTCAATATACGTTGCGGCCGCATGAGGGCATCAAGCTTTCAAAAATCACCGCGCTCAAGAGCGATTTGGCGCTTGCTCTTGCGGCGGAGGCGATTCGCATTGAAGCACCGATTCCGGGGAAATCTTTGGTCGGGATTGAGGTTCCGAATGACCAGCGTTCGCTCGTGCATCTGCGCGAAATTTTGGAAAGCAAGGAATATAAGGAGATTGATACGAATCTGCGATTGCCGCTGGGGCGAGATGTTTCCGGCAAACCGGTGTGCGGGGATTTGTCTTCCATGCCGCATTTGTTGATTGCGGGTGCCACGGGTTCCGGCAAGTCCGTCGGGATGAATACGTTTTTGATTTCACTGCTCTACCAGAATTCGCCGGCGGATTTGAGGTTTATTATGATTGATCCGAAGCGCGTTGAGTTGACGCCTTACAATGGTATTCCACATCTGCTGACGCCGGTGATTACCGATCCGGAAAAGGCGGCGATCGGGCTGCGGTGGGCCGTTGCGGAGATGAACCGGCGCTACCAGCTTTGCGCGGAACTTGGCCATAAAAACATTGCAGAGTTCAACGGCTGCCAGGAAATTCATGAGGAGGGTCGCGAGCTGCCGGGGCACCAAAATATGCCGGGGATTGTGATTGTGATTGATGAGTTGGCGGATTTGATGATGGCCGCTGGGAAGGAAGTTGAAGCTTCGATTTGCCGCATCGCGCAGATGGCGCGCGCGGTGGGGATGCACTTGATTGTGGCGACCCAGCGTCCGTCCGTTGATGTTATTACCGGTTTGATCAAGGCCAACATTCCGGCGCGCATTGCATTTGCGGTGAGCTCGTCAATTGATTCCCGAACGATTCTGGATGGCATCGGTGCGGAAGATTTGCTTGGAAAGGGCGATATGCTTTATTTGCCCGGAGGCATGAGCAAGCCGTTGCGTGTGCAGGGAATATTTGTTTCCACGAAGGAGATTGAACGCGTTTTGAATAATATTAAAATTGCCGCGCCGGCCAATTACGTTGAAGATATTGTTTCTCCAAAAGTCGCGCACGACAAAATTCAGGGAATTCCGGAAAGTTCGCTTGGGGATGAGGATGTTGACGATGAAGGATTGTATCAGCAGGCTTTGCAGCTGGTGGCGGAAAGCCGGAAGGCTTCGGCTTCGCTGTTGCAGCGCCGGTTGAAGGTGGGTTACGCGCGTGCCGCGCGGTTGCTGGATATGATGGAGCAGAACGGCGTTATCGGGCCGGTGAATGGGGCGAAGCCGAGGGATATTTATATGTGATTTTATGGCATTAGAAAAACATATTTTAGTGACCGGCGGGGCCGGGTTTATTGGGTCACATGCGGTGCGGGCGCTGGTGCGGCGCGGGTACCGGGTGACGGTTTTGGATAATCTTTCAAAAGGGCATTCCGGGGCGGTTGATCCGAGTGCCGCTTTTGTTGAGATGGATTTGGCCGATGCTGCCGCGGTGCGTGAGTTCTTTGCGCGGGAGAAGTTTGATGCGGTTTTACATTTTGCGGGGTTGATTGAGGTCGGACTTTCCATGAGTGACCCGGCCAGGTTTTTTGAGGGGAACGTGGTTTGCGGCGTGAATCTTTTGGAAGCGATGCGGTCGGCGGGGGTGAAGAAGATTATTTTTTCCTCGACGGCGGCGGTGTACGGGAATCCCAAAGTTTCGCCGATCCGTGAGGATGCGGAGCTTTCTCCGTCGAATTTTTATGGTCAGTCCAAGTTGTTTTTTGAGGGGATTTTGAGGAAGTACGAGTTTTACGGGTTCCGGTTTGCGGCGCTGCGGTATTTTAACGCGGCGGGGGCTGACCCAAGCGGTGAAATCGGGCAGGATTATGAACCGGCTACGCATTTGATCGGGCGGGTTTTAAAGTATGCGCTCGGGAAAATTAAAGATTTCAAAATTTACGGCGAAGATTTTCCGACTGAAGACGGGACCTGCGTGCGCGATTATATTCACGTGAACGATCTGGTGGATGCGCATCTGCTGGTGCTGCAGTATTTGTTTGATGGTGGGGCGAGCGATGTGTTTAATCTTGGGAACGGGAAAGGGTATTCCGTGAAGGAGGTTGTTGAAACCGCGCGGAATGTAACAGGGATGCCGCTGAAGGTCGAAGTTGGTCCGCGTCGGGAAGGGGATCCGGCGTTTTTGGTGGCGGATTCTTCGAAAGCAAAAAAATCATTGGGCTGGGAACCAAAGTTATTCAGGATTGAAGATATTGTGGGGACGGCGTGGAAGTGGCACCAAAGCCATCCAAACGGGTACGAAGGAAATTAGTTCGTGATGCCGCCAAGAAGTGAGAAGAGAACGGCTTTCCCAATCAAAATCAGTATGAGGAATGTAATGCTTCCGATGAACGCTCCAAAACTGATGGCGCGGATCATTTCGTCTTTCGCGAATTTTTTTGTGGCTACAAAACTTCCGACGGCGCTGAGTCCGAGTTCAATGATGGCGACGTTTTGGAATCCGATCGTGCTGTTGCCGATCATCACAAAAAATATGAAGACCAGCAAGGCAGCCAGTGCGCCGATGATGCCGAAGAGGATTTTATTGGCCATGGCATTTCTTAAATTTCTTCCCGCTGCCGCATGGGCAGGGGTCGTTTCGGCCCGTTTCTGGTTGGGCGGTTTGTGGCTGGTGGGTGGCTTTGACCACGGTTGGGTTTGAGGCCGGGCCATTGTTTGTGTGGGTTGAAGTCGTGACGCTGTCGTTCATCACGTTTGAGGCGGTGTTCACTCTGGCGGCGGCGATGTTGTCTGCGTGGCCTTTGTGGCCGGAGAGGACCTCTTCGATTTGGGATTCGTTCGTTTTGAGTTCTGCCGGTTCGTTGGCACCAAGTTTCAGGAATTGTTCCGGAAGCTGTTTTTTGAAGTCGATTTTGAAGATGGTTCCGACGGTGTTGGCCTGGATCGTGGACATGAGTTTGGCGAACATTTCGTAGGATTCCTCTTTGTATGAAATCAGCGGATCGCGCTGCGCGTAGCCACGGAGCGACACGGCTTCCCGAAGATGCTGCATGTTATCAATGTGTTCCATCCACAACGTGTCGATGACGTTCAGGTATACACCGCGCTCGATTTGGCGCATGACGGCCGGGTCTTTGAGGAGTTTTTCTTTTTCTTCGTACTCGCGGAAGAGGTATTGTTTCACTTCCTGGATCAGGTCTTCCTGCACGGCATGGCGTTCAAGATCGGCAGGGGCAAGCGGTGCAATCGGGTCGCGATGGATGGCGTTCACGTCGGCCAGAATTTCTTTGTAGTCCCAGCTGTTGTCTTCACGGGTGTGGTGGGTCGGGCTGTGGATGGCAATAAGCTGTTCAACCTCTTTTTCCACCAGAATAATCATGTCGTTTTTAATGTTTTCGCTGCGGAGAACTTTGTTACGGCGGGAATAAATAATTTCGCGGTGTTTGTTCATCACGTCGTCGTATTCAACCAGGTGCTTGCGGATGTCGAAGTTGCGGCCTTCCACCTTTTTTTGCGCGCTTTCGATGGAACCGGAAATCCAGCGGTTCTGGATCGGCATGTCGTCCGGCACTTTCATCGCTTCCATGATATTTTGGATTTTTTCCGAGCCGAACAGGCGCATGAGTTCGTCGTCCATGGAGACGTAGAACTGGCTCAAGCCCGGGTCGCCCTGGCGTCCGGCGCGGCCGCGGAGCTGGTTGTCGATGCGGCGGGATTCGTGACGTTCGGTGCCGATGATGACGAGACCTCCAAGGTCTTTCACCCCTTCACCAAGTTTAATATCCGTACCGCGGCCCGCCATGTTGGTGGCGACGGTTACTGATCCTTTTTGGCCGGCCTTTGCCACTATTTCGGCTTCGCGTTCATGCTGTTTGGCGTTCAATACGTTGTGCGGTACTCCGTGCATGCTCAACAGTTTGCTCATGATTTCGGATTTTTCGATGGAGATTGTGCCGATGAGAACCGGCTGACCTTTTTCGTGGAGTTCTTTTACTTTTTGGGTCACGGCAAGGTATTTGCCTTTCTGGTTTTTATAGATCATGTCCGGCTCGTCCTTGCGCACCACCGGCATATTTGGAGGAATGACGATGGTTTCCAGGCCGTAAATTTGAAGGAATTCTTCGGCTTCGGTTTTTGCCGTTCCAGCCATGCCCGCAAGTTTTTTGAATAACCGGAAGTAATTCTGGAAGGTGATGGTCGCGAAAGTTCGGGTTTCACGTTTGATCTCAACGCCTTCTTTGGCTTCGATGGCCTGGTGCAAACCGTCGGAATAGCGGCGGCCCGGCATCAAACGGCCGGTAAATTCGTCAACGATGAGGATTTCTCCGTCTTTGATGACGTAGTCGATGTCGTTTTTGTAGACGGTCTGGGCTTTGAGGGCCTGTTCAAGGTGGTGGACTTCCAGGAAGCCGGCGTCGGTGTAAATGTTCTCCACGCCCATCAATCCTTCCATTTTTGCGATGCCTTCTTCGGTTAAAGTTGCGGTTTTCAGCTTCTCATCCACCACAAAATCTTTCGTTTCCTCAAGCTGCTTCACCAGTTGTGAATATCGGAGATATTTTGAGGTCGATTCTTCCGCGGGGGAGGAAATAATGAGCGGAGTCCTGGCTTCATCAATCAAAATCGAATCCACCTCATCCACGATGGCGTAATGAAGCCCGCGCTGGACGATGTTTTCCATGTTCTGGGACATGTTGTCGCGCAGGTAGTCAAAGCCATATTCGTTGTTGGTGCCGTAGGTAATGTCGGCTTCGTACGCAGCCTTTTTTTCATCGCGGGGCTGGTCGTGCACGATCACGCCCACGGTCAAACCGAGCGCGCGGTAAAGTCCGCCCATCCATTCGGCATCGCGGTGGGCAAGGTAGTCGTTCACGGTCACCAGGTGCACACCTTTGCCAACCAGCGCGTTCAGGTACACGGGCATGGTACACACGAACGTTTTTCCTTCACCCGTCCGCATTTCCGAGATTTTGCCTTGATGCAGCACAATGCCTCCGATCAGCTGGACGTCAAATGGGATAATTTCCCAGGTGATTTCGTTGCCACGCACGAGCCATTTTTTGCCCACCAGTTTCCGGCAGGCAAATTTGACCAACGCAAAAGCTTCGGGCAGGAGAGCGTCCAGATGTTCGCCTTTCTGGATGCGTTCCTTGAACTCTTCCGTTTTTTTCAAAATGTCCGCTTCGGTCAGGGTTTGCTGATACTCTTCCTCAATTTTGTTGATTTTTTCCACCATGGGCCAAAGTTTTTTCAATTCTTTTTCGTTCTGGTCGCCCAGGATCCGGTTGATAATTTTATGAATCATAGTCAGTTTTAAATCTAAAGCATGATAATTTTACACTGTTTTGGGGGCGAAGGACAGGGTGGAACTCTATTCCTGGTAGCCCTTGAACAAAACGCCGATTGTTTTGAAAAGAATGACGATGTCCAGCCATAAAGACCAGTGTTCGATGTAGTAGGTGTCCAGGCGAACCTCTTCTTCGAAATTGAGGTCGCTGCGGCCGCTGGTTTGGGCTAAACCCGTGATGCCGGGTTTGATTTCGAGGACGAATTTGTGGTGTTTTTGGTATTTGGCGACCTCTTCCGGCAGGTGCGGGCGGGGGCCGACCAGGCTCATTTGGCCTTTCAAAACGTTGATGAGTTGAGGGAGTTCGTCGATGCTGGTTTTGCGCAGGATTCTGCCGACGCGCGTGACGCGGGGGTCGTCTTTGATTTTGACGAGCGGCGAGCCGTCGCGGGTGTTTTTGGCGGCCAGTTCCGTGTATCGCAGGTTGTGGGTGTTCGGGTGCATGGTGCGGAATTTGTAGAAGTTGAAGAGTTTTCCGCGTTCGCCCACGCGTTTGACGCGGGTTCCGTCGTCCAGGAATTTGAAGAAGATGGTGCCTTTGGAGTCCAGTTTGATGGCAATCGCCGTGATCAGCAAAATCGGGGAGAGGATGATGAGTCCGAGGAGCGCTCCCACAAAATCGAAGATTCTTTTCAGGACTCTGCCCCAGCCGTCCAGTGGCGTCGGTTTGAGTTTGATGACCGGGATGTCAGACCAGGTTTCCGTTTCAATGTTGGCCTGCTGGATTTCCATTAAATCCGGGACAAAACTGAAGCTCAGATGGTGTTCGCGGCAGAAAGCCAGAAGATCGGCGCTTTGTTGATGACTGAGGTCAGATTTGGTCTGGATGATTTCTTCGATTTTGTGTTTTTGGACGATTTCGGCCAGGTTTTCGAGCGTACCCAAGTAGTGCAGGGTTTTTTCGTGTTCGCCGGCATGAGCGTCAATGAATCCGGTGATTTTGTAGCTGATGTCTTTGCTGAATTCGCGGGCTAAACGTTGGGTAATCGCGCTGTGGCCAACAAAAAGAATCGGTTTTTTCCCGATGCCCGCTTGGTACGTGAGGTATTGGATGAAATGAAGGAGCAATCTTCCGCCCGTGATAAAAACGATGGCCAAAACCCAGGTGTAGATGAGTGCAAGGCGTGAAAAGGGGAATGTTCTAATGAGAAAAAAGTAGGCGATGATGCCCATGAGCCAGATGGAGGCGGACGCGGCGATCTGTTTGAATTCTTTGCTGATGCGGAAGGTGGATTTGAGCGAATACATGCGGCGCAACGCGGAAAGCAGTACCAAAAAAAGTGCGGCAATCACGCTGAACCGGATGTATTCATCGAGCGGCGGAAACGAGCCGACGTCAAACGGTAGATTTAATCCCGGGATGAACCCACTGATGGAACGGATGCGGTACGCCAAAATGAACGCCAGCAGCGTCATCAGGAAATCTGCGGGGATGCGGATGAGGCCGAAGGCGATTTCTGAAGGTTTCACAGGTTTTCGTTACGGGCTATTTGTGGAGCAGAAGGTCCAGATCAACTTCAAGATTGTCGAAGCTTTGCTTCATGACGGTTTTTGCGTCGGTCACGGCCTGGTTATAAATGGTTGGAACCAGGGCTTCCATAAAAAAATCCAGAATTTCTTCTGCTGCGATGACGCCGATTTCCAGTTCTCTTTCGGTTTTGAAATAGGTGGCGATTTGCCGGAGGAGCGTTTCTTTTCTTTCCTTGCCGAGGATGTCGAATTTTCGTTTGATGGATGGCATTTGGCGCGTGTGAGATGATTTGTAAACCAAAGTGATTTTACCAGATCGTAAGCCGAGTTTTGTTCTCCTTGCGGAGTGTGATCATCTCTCTAGTCCTGCCATTGCTGTCAGGATCGTGCGGCGGGAAACTTTGGACCGGGGAACGCGGTTTGTTCCATTGCTTCCATCCCACCTTGCATCGGATAGGGTTTACCTGGTCATCCCGTCACCGGGAGATCCCCCACCATAGCGGGGCGTTTCACCTTTGATGCGTCTCTGTGGCACTTTCCGTCATTGCAGTTTAAGGCTGCAGCGCGCTCCTGTTAGGAGTTATCGTGTTCCCGGATGCTCGGACTTTCCTCTCTACCCAACAAAGGGTGGAGCGATCACTCACTGGTAAAATCAGGCTTATTGTAGCGATTTGGGGGTTTTTGGCAACAGGACTTATTTTCTTTTGTGTTTTTGGGGATTTTTTGACATTCTAGCGGCAGCTTTATCTGAATTTTATGGAACTTTACGCGACGTGTGCTTTTGGGTTGGAAAAATTGGTGCAGGAGGAATTGAAGAAACTTGGGGTTTGGGTGGTGAAGACAGAGGACGGGCGGATTTCGTTTCGGGGGGATGAAATGTCGCTTGCGCGGGCCAATATGTGGTCGAGGTGCGCGGACAGGATTTTGATCAAAATGGCGGAATTCACGGCGGTGACTTTTGATCAGCTTTTTGATGCGGTGTATGCGGTGGAGTGGGAGAAGTTTATCGGGCCGAAGGATGCTTTTCCGGTGGCGGGGTCCAGTGTGAGGTCGGTTTTGCATTCCGAGCCCGCGATGCAGAGTATTGTGAAAAAGGCGATTGTGAAGAGGTTGCAGGCCAAACATGGGGTGGATCTACTGCCGGAAAGCTCGAACGCGGTGTTTCAGGTGATGGTGAAGGCGAATAAGGATGTTTTTGTGGTCGGGTTGAACAGTTCAGGTGAGAGTTTGCATAAGCGAGGGTACCGGACGGATTCTGTGCTGGCGCCGATGAAGGAGACGCTGGCGGCGGCGCTGGTGAAGCTTTCCGGGTGGGGAGCGGGTGGTGGAATTACAAATGACAAATTACAAATGACAAATGATGGAGTTGCTTCGCAACCTTTGGTGGATCTTTTTTGCGGGAGCGGGACGATTCCGATTGAGGCGGCGATGGTTGTGCTGAATATTGCTCCGGGGCTGACGAGGCAGTTCGCTTTCCAGCAGTGGCCCTGGTTTGATAAAAAAAATGGGGAAACCGCGCGTGCGGAGGCGCGGAAATTGGCCAAACTTCCTCAAAAAGAGGCTAGCGGTGAAAACGGTGTCGAAGTTCTCGTCAATTCCGTCAAACTTCCCATTTACGGTTTTGATATTGATGCGGACGCGGTAAAAATTGCCGAGGAAAATGTTGCGCGGGCCGGGATCGGGCGGTTAAATTTCAAGCGTTCGGACTTTATGGATCTTGATTTTTCGAAGTTTGAAAACTGCACGTTCATCTGCAATCCGCCGTATGGTGAGCGTATGGAGGATGCCGGGCGGGTGCGGCAGCTTTATCGCGAGCTTGGTCAGAAATTCGCCCAGACCAAAAACTGTTCGATGTATCTCATCACTTCCGATGAAATGTTTCCGGCGTTGTTTGCGGAGGCCACGCACCGCCAGCCGGATAAAAACCGGAAGCTGTTTAACGGGAATATTCGGTGCTACCTTTATCAGTACGAAGCCAAGGAATCGGTTGAGGCAAAAAAATAGCCGCTTCGATGCGACGTTGAGACAATCTTCTCGGAAAGTTGGTGCCGCTTCGCGACTTTTTCTGCTATGCCCGTGTGGGGCGGGCGCCACACTCGCTTTGCTCGTGTGTGTTAAACGTTTTTATTCTTCAGTCTTTTATACTCTTTCTGGAAGAACCTGACGGCGTTTAGGCATTCGCGGGCTTTTTCGTTGTTTGGCTCAAGGTCCAGGAGTTTTTTGAAGAGAAGGGCGGAGCGTTCGAAATTTTTATCGTTCAGGTGGCAGATGCCCAGGTCGCTCAAAATCAAAGGGTCTTCTTTGCTCAAGTTTAAGGCGCGTTCCAGAATGATGATGCCGCGCTTTTTTTGTCCTTCGTGGAAGATGGACCATCCCATGCAGCGAAGGATTTCCGGATGGTTTGGCTGGATGTCGTCGGATTTTTCCAGGTATTCGATGGATTTTTTCCAATTACCCAGCGCGGAATGCACAAAACCCAGCAGATAATTGCCGTTGGCGCTGCGCGGGTGAAGCTGAAGACCTCTCTGGAGCGCTTTTTTGGCCTTATCGTACTGGCGCATGCTTAAATAGTTGTCGCCGATTTCTTCGTAGGCTTCAATGCAATTCAAATCGTTCATCAGGATCTTTTCACAGATCTTGATGGCTTCATCGTGGTTTCCCTGCATTTTTTTACGGTCGGCTTCATCCAATAAAAGCTCGAGGTCGTTTTTTTTCTGTTCTTTCATTTTTGTTTTTGTTTTGGGCTGTCGGCCCGGATATAACTTCTGAAATCAATCAGGAAATTATATCTTTTTTTGAGCTATAAATCAAGGGACTTGATGTACTTTCTTAGATCGGGGCCGAGGTCCTTGCGTTTAAGCGCAAAATCGATGCCCGCGGTTAGGAGTCCAAGCTTGGTTCCGGTGTCGTAACGTTTGCCCTGGACTTCGTATCCGAAGATTTTTTGTCTTTTTTGAAGCTGCATGAACCCGTCAATTAAACGGATTTCGCCGCCATGGCCCGGTTTGGCTTTTTCCATCGCTGCGATGATTTCCGGCGTTACGACGTATTTACCTATAATAGCCAGGTTGGATGGAGCTGAGGTCGGCTTTGGTTTTTCGATGAATTTTTCTATTTCGCTGAGGCGGCCCTTGGTCCATTTGGGTTTGATCATGCCGTAGCTCTCGCTGTCTTTTTTGTCGATTTGCTGGAGGGCTACCACACTGCAGCCGGTCTGGTCGTACACGTCCATGAGTTGTTTGATGGCGGGGATTTTGTCGTCCACGATGTCGTCGCCAAAAAGAACGGCGAATGGTTCGTCGCCCACCACTTCTTTGGCGCAGAGGATCGCGTGCCCGTCGCCGAGCGGCATGGGCTGGCGCACGTATACGAATTTTGCGAGTTTTGAAATGGCGCGCACTTCCTTTAATAGGGAGTGTTTGCCTTTTTCAACGAGTGTGTGTTCGAGTTCGAAGGAAAAATCGAAGTGGTCTTCAATGGAGCGTTTGCCGCGGCCGGTCACGATAATGATTTCTTCGATGCCAGCTTTCACAGCCTCTTCAACCAGATATTGGATGACGGGCTTGTCCACAATGGGAAGCATTTCTTTGGGCTGGGATTTGGTCACGGGGAGAAAGCGGGTTCCAAAGCCCGCAGCGGGGAAAACTGCCTTGCGAATTTTCATAGTTATTCGGTTTTAATGCGAATAAGTCGGGTTTTGGTTCGTTCCGTGCGCGGGATGCTGATTTTCAGGACCGCGTCCTTCATGCTTGCGCCGATTTTGGTGGTGTCCGCGGAGGAGGGCAGGACGATGGACCGCGAAAAGTCGCCCCAGAAACATTCCTGGGTTAAATAGTCTTCGTCGGGGATGTTGAATTCGAGGTAGCGTTTTCCTTTGATGGTGAGCACGTCTTCGGTGACGGTAACGCTGATGTCGTTCATTTTGACGCCTGCGATCGGTGCCAGAATTACGATTTCGTTTGGAGTTTGGTAGACGTCGAGCGCCAGCTGGCCTTCGACGATTTCATCTTCTTCCTGGGAAATTGGCGCGGTGGTGACAGGACTTTTACGGATGGACTGTTTTTGGAGGGGCATTTTGGCCATGGGATTTGGGGTTAGTGTTTATTTTTTTGTTTTCATTGTTGTTCCCGTGGAGGTTTCGCCTTCTTCGTTGAGCTCTTCGATTTTTCGGCGCTTCTTCTCAAGTTCCGTGCCTTTTTCTCCAAAAAACTTGAGCCATTCCTTGCGGTTAATGGTTTCTTTTTTCAGCAGCACGCCGGCGATTTCTTCCATTTTTTCTTTATTGTCGGCGATGACCTGGCGGGTGCGGTCTTCGGCTTTCTGGAGGATTTTTTTCATTTCCATGTCGATTTTGCCGGCGATTTCTTCGGAGTAATTGCGGACGTGTCCAAAGTCGCGACCGAGGAAGATTTCGTTGTTTTGTTCACCGTAAATGACGGGGCCGAGCGAGCTCATGCCGTATTTGGTGACCATGGCGCGGGTGATGTTGGTGGCTTTTTCAAGATCGTTGGAAGCCCCGGTGGACATTTCGCCGAAGAACGTGATTTCGGAAACGTATCCGCCCAACAGCGAGCAGAGTTCGTCTTCAAATTTGCTCTTCGTTTTGAGGTGTTTGTCTTCTTCCGGAAGGAACCAGGTGACGCCAAGCGCCATTCCGCGGGATACGATGGACACTTTGTGGACGGGGTCGCAGTTTGGCAGCATTTGCGCCACGAGCGCGTGGCCGATTTCGTGGAACGCGGTGACTTTTTTCTCATCCTTGGTGAGGACGCGGGATTTGCGTTCCGGGCCCATGATGACTTTTTCGATGGACTCTTCGAGTTCCGGCATTTCGATCAATTTTTTATTTCTTCTTGCGGCGAGAATTGCGGCTTCGTTCATCAGGTTTTCAAGATCGGCACCCGCGAATCCTGGGGTTTGTTGCGCGATTTTGTTGAGGTCCACGCTTTTGGCGATCGGCTTGTTGCGGCCATGAACTTTGAGGATTGCTTCGCGGTCGGCGATGTCGGGAATGTCCACTACTATGCGGCGGTCAAAACGGCCGGGGCGCAGGAGCGCGGGGTCAAGCACGTCCGGACGGTTGGTCGCGGCCATGACGATGACGTTGGTGTCTTTTTCGAAGCCGTCCATTTCGGTCAAAATCTGGTTCAGGGTTTGTTCACGTTCGTCGTGGCCGCCGCCCATGCCCGCGCCGCGATGTCGTCCGACGGCATCAATTTCATCAATAAAGACGATGCAGGGCGCGTTGCGTTTTGCTCTTTTAAATAAATCGCGGACGCGGCTGGCACCGACTCCCACAAACATTTCCACAAATTCCGAACCCGAGATGTTGAAGAAAGGCACGTTGGCTTCACCCGCAACCGCGCGCGCGAGCAATGTTTTCCCCGTTCCCGGTGCTCCCACCAGCAAAACTCCTTTCGGAATTTTTGCGCCCATGGTTGTGTATTTGCTTGGGTTTTTGAGAAAGTCCACGATTTCCACCAGTTCTTCTTTAGCCTCTTTGGCCCCGGCGACGTCTTCAAAGGTGGTTTTCTGTTTTTCCTTGTCGTAGAGACGGGCTTTGCTTTTGCCAAAAGACATGGCCTGGTTGTTGCTGTTTTGAGCCTGCCGCATCATGAACATAAAGAATCCGACCAGCAACAGGAATGGCAGAACGCTGATGAGCAAGTTCACCCAAAAATCCTGGCCGTCCGGAGGCTGGATTTCACGCGAGATGTCTTTTTTGATTTGGTCCGGGACGTCTTTTAACAGATCATCAAGGGTGGCGCCCGTTTCTTTGTAGGTATATTCCAGGGTATTGTCGATCCGGGTGATGTCCAGTCTGTTGTCTTTGACCACGACTTTGGCGATTTCGCCCGATTTTGCCTGTGATGTGAACTGGTCGAGGGTGATTTTTTTTACGTTGCTGGTTCCGGGATTGAAAATAATGTACACGGCTGCAATCAGCAGGGCAACGATGACCAGGTAAATAAAGCTGTTCGCGGGTTTTTTATTCTTCATTTTGAACATTGGAGGCATATCGTCCATTTTTTTTGTGGGTTAAGTGTGGTTATTCTACCTATTTTTTAGTGATGAGTCTAATGTTATACGCTCCGGGACCGGCAGAGCCGGATCCCTGCGCCCTCGCGCCGGCCCCCTCCGCTTGAGGATGGCACGTCGCCTTAGCTCCGTGCGCTCGGTTGGTTCTCCAACTTATATCTGGTTCGCGCACGACTTCAAGAAAAGTTTTTCCACCGAACTCTTTTTTCACGTTACCTCGCTGCAGATGAAGGACTTTCAGTATCTCTTCCAGGTGCTTGTTGGTGAGTTTGTTCGTGGATCCGTGGATTTTTTTGTAAAGATGGACGAGCAGGTGTTTTTGGAAGGCCGGGTGTTCTTTGACGAATCGGTTCAGGGAGATGTGAAGATTGTTTGCGATGACGGATGAGTGTTTTTTCAGCCACTCCACGGATTGATGTTCAAGATATCCGCTGGTTTGGGCGAGGTTGTGGAGGGTTTCCTTGAATGTTTTTTCGAAATTCGGGTTGATGTTTTTGAAAAGCGGAATGATTTTTTTTCGTAGCCAGTTGCGGGAGAGTTCGAGGTTTTCGTTTGAGGAGTCCTGCCTGCTTTTGATGCGGTGTTTTTTGAGGTATTCGAGGATTTCTTTCCTGGGGATTCCGATCATCGGTCGCATGAGGTGGCGTGCGGGGGAAGTGACTTCCATGGCTTTGATTCCACTCAAATGCGCTCCGCGGATGAGGTTGAAGAGCATGGTTTCGATGTTGTCGTTCAGGTGGTGGGCGGTCAGAATCCATGTGGCTTTATGTTGTTTGCGCAGCGTTTCAAAAAAGTTGTAACGGGCGTCACGGCCCGCTTCTTCCACATTCGCCCGGCTTTTTTTGAGATTAATCCGAAGATTTTTAAACTTGAGACCGTTTTTTTCGCATACCTCTTTCACGAATTTCTCGTCCACGTCGCTTTCTTTGTCCCGCAGGCCGTGGTTGACGTGCGCCACGATGAGTTTGAGCCGCATATTTTCCGAAAGTTCCATGCACCGGTGAAGCAGATACATTGAATCCGGTCCGCCGGAAACGCCGACGATCAGCGTGGATCCCGGCGCGACGTTTTTTGTCACATTTTTAACGAATTCATCGTTTGTGGGGTTTTCTGTAGTCCTTTTTCCTCTTCCAGGAAGCGGCTTTGTCGTTTTTCCGTTCGCGGGATTCAAGTTTTTTTGTCCTTTCATTGTGGTTTTTAATAAGTTGGGTAACCAGATAAAGATCGTCGTCTTCGGCCACCATGTTCCACATCATTTTGCCGCATTCCAGACACCGGTGCCGGATTTTGAATCCTTTTTTCTGGCTTTGTTCGATGTCGATCGGTTCCATCAGCCCCAAACATGCGCTTGCGCGGTCTCCCGGGGTGTTTTTATCAACATGGAGTGAATAAAGGCAGTTTCTACAATGGTTCCGACAGCCTTTTGTGGCTTTGGGATTCGGTTCTTTGCACTTCTTGCATATAAATGGTTCGTTTCGGTGGATCGGGTTGATGTGAGCTGGAATAGTCACTGCTTTTGTGGTATAATAATATGATAATTTTTAAAACAAAATTTATGGAGATTAAAAAGCCAATCTCAAGTGTCGTTGAGGCCCAAAAAAGTCGTCCGGTTCTCTTCATTTTTTCCATTCTTCTTCTTGCGGGTCTCGTTGCGTTTGCATTCTATCTGTCTTTTGCGAGAACGGCAATTCAGGATCAGCAAAAACAGCTGGATGATCAAATTGTTTCACTCAGCTCACAAATTACCGCGTTGAAATCTCAAAACATCGAAGGTCAGCAGTATGCCCAGCAATGGCTTGCCGATCTTCAAAAAACAGAGATTCGCTGGTCGAAAGTCATTAAAACCATTCAGGATCTGCTTCCGGTTGATCCGCTGACCCAGGCTTCACGGGTTCAGTTCCTTTCGTATTCCGGTTCTGCGGGCGGAAAATTAACTTTGAATGCCCAGACCACCGCAGGTTCTGCCGATCCATTTGGCGATGTTTCAACGTTACTCAACGTGTTCAACAATAGTTCGTATTTCAAGGACGCCTACGTTCCTTCCGTGAGTCATGGTGTGAGCCAGTCCGGCCAGGATCTTTTGTCTTTTGTTTTTAACGTGACGTATCAGGAGCAACTTCCGGCCGTGGGGGTTCAAACTTTACCAACGGTATCGACCCAGCAAACTACGGGAACAAATGGAGCGGCCACTCCGGGCAAAGTTTCCCGCACGCCAAATCAATAATTTATCATTCATAATTTATAATTTATAATTTTAACTCCAAGAACCATGGCTACTACCACAATGTCAGCGGTGCCACACCATACTTCAAGAAATTCACTTTTGACCCTTCTGGTTTTTCTTGTTCTTTTGTTGGGGGCGATTTTTTTCGTCAAACCTCTTTGGGACGACGTGAGTAGTTTGAGCCTTGGGAGGGACGACAAAATGCAGCAAAAAGACCAGCTGACGACCCAGCTGCAATCTCTTCAGGGCATGCAGCAAAGCGTCAAGCAGTCTTCGGAAGTTGCCCAGCAAACCACGCTCAACGCGATTCCGCAGAGGCTTGAGCAGGATAAGCTTATCACCGATCTGACCGGCATTTCCAAGTCGAACGATATTACGCTCAACAACGTCAATTTCAGCATCAATGCCGCGAGCACCGACCGCATCAAGCGCGCGACCGTGACCGCCAATTTGACCGGCGACATGAGCGGGCTTCTTGGGTTTTTGAAGAGTGTTGAAGCGAATCAGCGCAAAATGACGGTCAAAAGCGTGAGCGTGCAAACCGGCACCACTGACACCGGCATTCCGCGCGTGAATTTTAACGTAAACATGGAAACTTATTATCTGGAACGTATTTAATGACGTTTTTTCGTTATGGAAATCTCAGAACTTCAGAAATTGAAAAAAGGGGAGGCGCAAAAGTCTCCTGAAATTATTTACGGGCTTTATGACAGCGCGCGCCAGTCCATGTCCACCCGCCTGAACGATTTTTTCATTGACCACAGTAAGGTTCCGCTCCAGGAAAAATCTTATTTTTTCCAGTTTTTGTCCGTTATGGTTGATGCCGGGATTCCGATGATCCAGGGAGTGAAAATGCTTGCCCGCAGGACGAGCAGTGAGCGTTTCCGCCGCGTATTGAACACTGTTGCGTATACGGTTTCGCAGGGAAAGACGCTTTCCGACTCCATGGCACGGTTTCCGCAGGTTTTTACCGAGGTGGAAATTGGTGTGGTGAGGGCCGGGGAAGCTGCCGGACATCTGGATAAAATGCTTGGTCGTCTGGCTACCCAACTTTCAAAATCCCACGAACTGCAGACCAAACTGGTGACCGCATCCGTGTATCCAGTGGTGGTCTTGATTGTGCTGTTTTTAGCGGCTTCGGGCATGTTGATCTGGGTTATTCCGAGTCTGCTTCAATTGTTGACCGAAGGCGGATTGCCTGCTGACCAGCTCCCATTTGCCACCAAACTTTTGGTCGGTTTGAGTTTTGTCATGTCCAATTACTGGTGGGCCGTGTTTTTGGGTGTTGCGGTGATTTATCTTTTTTTGCGCTATATTATTTCCACGGAAAGCGGAAAATACCGCTGGGATCTTATAAAATTGCGCATTCCCGTTGTGGGGACGCTGCTTCGGAAGGTCTTGATTCTGCGGTTTGTGAGCATGCTCGGTCTTTTGATCGAATCGGGTTTGCCGGTGGTTCAGGCGCTGACGATTGTGGCTACGTCGCTCAACAACGAGATTTATAAATTGAAAGTTTTTGAGGTGATCGCTCAAGTCCAGCAGGGGCAGAAGATTTCGGAAAGTTTGAAGGACACGCCTTTTTTGTTTCCGGAAACGATCGTGCAGATGATGGCGGTGGGCGAACAGTCGGCTTCCCTCGGGTTTATCACCCAGAAAGTCGGGGCCCAGTACGACATGGAAATTGATTATTCCCTCAAACAGGTGATGTCTTTGATTGAACCGCTGCTCATTGTGTTTGTGGGCTTTACGGTGGCGCTCTTGGCGCTTGCCATTTTGACTCCAATCTTCAAACTGACGCAGCTTGTATGAAAAAAAAAATCTCCAATCAGGTCAAAGGCGGGTTCACATTGGTTGAAATGCTCATTGTGATCGTAATTGTCGGGCTTTTGGCTTTTATGGCGGTGAGCAGTTTTGGGTCCGCGCAAAAGAGGGCGCGGCTTGATATTGCGGTGGATACGATTATGAGCGTCATCAAGGAACAGCAGGGGAAAGCTAGAACGGGGAGGCAGGGGGCCGGGATTTCGGGTGGCCAGACTTCGTGTTACGGGGTTGTTTTCCAGAAAAATGAACCGTATGGGCTTCGGACCGTGACGATACCTTATGTCTCGGTTTCGAAAGATACTAGTTCCCCGAATACCGATTATTGCGATGCCACAGCTGTGAATGATGCTAATTACATCAACGTTGAAGTTTCCAAAGATGTTCTTCTTCAAGCCGTCAAGCAGGGGGCGCTGGATAACGAAAAGCTTTTTTTGATCTTTAAACCGCCATTTGCGTCGATTCTTGAAACGGGCGATGTTTCGTCGATTACCGATGCCCATAATGTGACCGGTACCGCTGAAAACATCGTTCGGATTTTTTTGAATCAGACCGGCAATCCTTTGCAGGATCAGCGCGTGATTCAGTTTGATCCTATAACTGGAACGGTGAGCCGTGTGATTCAGCAAAATTTACCTCCTACGCCATGAACAAAACGATTCTCCACAAACCGGCGTTTTCCCTTATTGAGGTCATTGTGGCCTTCAGCGTGCTGGTTATGGTGATCATTGCCTGTACGAATTTATTGGTTTCCATTATTCGCAGCAATACGGCAAACGAGAACCGGCTTGTGGCGTACGGACTTGCGCAGGAAGGGCTGGAAGCCATCCGGAACATTCGAGACAGCAACTGGCTTTTGGGGGCAGATTTTCAGGGGAAGGTTGGGGATCAATGTTTGTGGCAGGGCAACTGGAATTGTTTGCCGGGAAGCGTGGGTGATAAAAAATATTTTACTATTGATTCCTATCCAACTGATATTTCTAGCAATAGCAGTGCGAGTTTGGATGATATTCAAGTCAATTCGCCTTGGATATTGAATGATGTTACTCCTGTAAACGAAACTGAACCATTGCCTGGCAGTATCACACTTTGCAAAACGACTTTGGGAAACAGTTCGGACGTGTGGTATCGGCCGTGTTCAGCTTCACTGAACCAGAATCAAACTCCAAGTTTGTTTTCTCGATTTATTGAGGTTACTCCGGAAAGGTATGTTGCCGCTGGCGCCGGTGGTCCGGGTTCAGGTGATGCCACCGTGAAAAAATATTTGGTGAGTTCCGTGGTGCAGTGGGAAGAGCAGTCTCGAAAGATAGAGGTTCGTTTGACGACGGAAATCACTGATTGGAAAGGAGGTCCTTTATGAAAAAAGGATTTACTTTAATTGAATTGCTCATCAGCATCGCTATTTTTGTGATTTTTTTGGGAGTGGTTTCGACATCGTATATCGGGATTGTGCGGTCGCAGCGGCAGGCCAACGACGTCCGCAAGATGTATTCCGACGTGCGCGGTTTTGTGGAATCTTTGGAGGAGGATATGCGGTTGGGGACGATTGATTACGATTGTTATCCGGATCCGGAAAATAATCATGAGATTTCGTCGAATTGCCCTTTACCGTCTACCATAACTCAGGTTCCGTATCTTGCGATTGTGGATAAGGATTTGACGAAAATGGTCGCGTATTGGCTTGATCGTTCAAGTGGGGTAGGACAAATTCGCGTGACCAAGTATGAGTTGGCGGGACCGAATGGTTCAGGAGATATTTCTGGCTGGAATGTGGTTCCAGGGTATGAAAACGATGGCGTCCCGTTGTTTTCTAGTCTTGTGAATGTGACGAATCTGACTTTTTTGGTGAATCCACAAGTGAATCCGTATGTTGGTGTCATCAAAACCAACGGCGCAGATCATGTCTATTTCGATAAAAGCCAGTATCAATTCCAGCCTAAAGTTACCATGACCATGACTGTGGAAAATGCGACTCCGAATGTTTCGCCTTTCCATCTGGATTTTCAAACGACACTTTCTTCCAGGGTTTATAATCGCGCTTCTTTGTGAAAATTATGAATTATAAATTATGAATTATAAATTACCGATGGCAGATCACCAGTGTCGGAAAAAGAGGAAAATAGGTATGAGGCAGGGCAGCGCGTTGTTGATCGCAGTTCTTGTCATGGGGATTTTGCTGACGCTGACGCTGGGTTTGAGCGACCTGGTGATTCGCGAAATCCGCCAGACGACGGATGTGGTTTCCGCCGGGAAGGCCTATTTTGCCGCGGAGGCGGGGGTGGAAAACGCGCTTTTGGATCTTCACGAAAATTTGCCGGGGTTTGAGACGGCTTCTTCATCCGATTGTGTTTCTGGTGATCTGTACCAATCGGTGAAAGATGATCCATCCAATCCTGCTTTTGATCCTACCCATCCTCCTTGTTATCGTATTTTGAGCAAGGCGGATAAAACGTATAACAACGTGCCTTCTTTTGATGCGGACAAGCCGATATTCTTGAACGGTGGTGATGTGCCAACGAATGTGAATTTTGTGTATTCTGACCATCCTAAGGCGACGTATAAAGACCTACCGTTGAGCCAGACGGCGGTGATTCCTTTGTATTCGGCGACCGGATCGAGCGATCCGAATAATCAGTATACCAATGTGACGAATTTTTTGATTGAGTATTATGTGGATTATTCAGCCTTCAATAATTTTGGTCAGATTTCTACAGACGATCTGAAGAATCTGGATGTTTTGCGATGGAAGATTTTTGGAAGGCCGAATGCGACCTCCGGGGCCGATCAGTCCAAGACAGATGCCATTTCCGACTTTTTTCCGTCGGTTCATGATGCTTCGGCTTCAAGTCCGATGTGCATCGGGACGGATCAAAGTTTGTCCAATGGCAGTTGTTTGTTCCCCGTGTTTGGAATGATTTCCGACAACACCTCCCAAATTGGGGGACCTTCAGGTTCACCCGCTGGATTGTGGAGTGCAGCCCGTCAATGTTATTTAAGCGATTCTTCGGGGGTGATTGGCCAGTTGAATGATATTCAGACCTCGGACACAGGTGGATGTACCATCAGCGATTTTATCGGCAGCCACAACCAGAATTATCTTGTTCTGACGAATGTCATCAATCCGGATGTTTTGCTGCCGGGGCAGCTTTTGGACAGTCCGGAAGCCAAGGCGAAGTTTACGATTCATTACCGCGTGATTGCAGCGCCGGCCCAAAATCCAGACGATCCGCGTCTCGTGCGTGAAGCTGCGTCCATTAGCTCCGACGGGTATGCGGCCAACGGGCAGGTGAAGCAGAGTATCGATGTAAAAATCAACCAGAGTTCGTTCCTGCCGGTGTTTAATTTTTCGTTGTACCACACCGACACGAAAACGCAGTAGGGCCTCCTCTCACTTTCAAACGTTTCGCTCTTGCCTGTTGACAGTTCCGACGTTTGTCGCTTCAATGAAGAGGCTTTTTGTTAATTTTGGAAATTTTTTTTATGGATAAATTTTACATTACGACTTCCATCGCGTATGTGAACGCGCGGCCGCACATCGGGTTTGCGATGGAGCTTATTCAGGCCGACGCTTTGGCCCGGTACCATCGTCTGCTCGGTGATAAAACTTTTTTTATGACGGGGACGGATGAACACGGCATGAAACTTGAGCAGACCGCCAAGGAACAGGGGAAAACTCCCAAGGCGCTGGTTGATGAAAATTCCGGTTATTTCCGCGCGCTTGGAGATTTGCTCACGCTTTCCAATGATCATTTTATCCGAACGACGGACGATTATCATGAAAAAGGCGCCAGGCAGTTGTGGTCAAAAATGGCTGAGGCCGGGGATATTTATAAAGGTTCGTATGAAGGGTTGTATTGCGTCGGCTGCGAATCTTTCAAGACGGAAAAAGAGGTGGTGGATGGCGTGTGTCCGTTGCATAAAAAGCCTCTGGAGAAAATCAAAGAGGAGAATTATTTTTTCAAACTTTCCAAATATTCCGATGAAATTAAGAAAAGAATCAAAACAGAGCAACTGGTGATTTTGCCGGAAGCCCGCAAACACGAAATTTTGTCTGTGCTGGATGAAGGGCTGAAGGATGTGAGTTTTTCGCGTCCGCGGAAACTGCTGGAGTGGGGGATTGAGGTACCCCGCGACCCTGCTTCGCAGGGTTCCCCGCAAGCAGGTGCTTCGCACCCGGACGATCCGGATCAGGTGATGTACGTCTGGTGCGACGCTTTGTCCAACTATCTGACCGGTGTGGGTTACGGGCATGACGAGAAAAAGTTTAAGGAGTTTTGGCCTGCCGACGTGCATTTGATCGGCAAGGATATTTTGCGGTTTCATTCGGCGATCTGGATCGGGATGCTTCTGTCGGTCGGTATTCCGCTGCCGCGGGCCATTTACGTTCACGGGTTTATTACTTCCGAAGGTATGAAAATGAGCAAAAGTTTGAATAACGTGGTCGATCCGGTGACGGTGGTGGCGCAGCATGGCGTGGATGCGCTGCGGTATTATTTGCTTAAAGAGATTCCGACGACTGAGGACGGGGATTTTAGCGCCGAGCGGTTTAAGACGGTGTACGAGTCCGAACTGGCCGACAGTTTGGGGAATCTGGTGAGTCGCGTGGTGGCCATGACGCACAAATATTTTGAGGGGAAGGTTCCGGATTTTGCCGTTACCGCCGATGATCCGGAGTTTGCACCAAAACTGGCCGGGGTCTGGAAAAATTTTGACCGGGCGATTGCGGAGTTTGATTTAAAGCGTGCGCTGGAATGCGTGATGGGGCTGGCATACGACGCGAACAAGTACGTGGAGGCGCAAAAACCGTGGTCTTTGGCGAAGACCGATCAAAAAGCTCTGGCGGAAGTCATCTATAATTTGTTGGAAATGATCAGGCATTTGGCGCTCATGCTTCTGCCATTCATTCCAACTGCTTCGGAGAAAATTTTGGGATATCTTGGGCAGGCGGATATGAAAGTTTACGCCGATGAGCGAACGTGGGGCCGGCTTCAAAGCGGCACGCAGCTTCAAAAAGCTGAGCCGTTGTTTCCAAAGGTGGTTGAAGGTGCCTAATGACTTCAAGGAGTTGTCGTAGACGTCGTTGCGGCCGGTGGTGTGACGATTTCCAGCGAAGCACTAATGATCACTCTCACGATCGCAAAAGCAAATATGATGACGATCAGTCCGATGATCGCCCAAGTGAGCGTTTTTTTTGCGCCTTCGAGCTGGTTTTGGTCCCCGTGGGAAGTGACATAGCGGAGACCAGAAATGGCAATGATCAGGATTGCTGTCGGACCGGCGAGGTATAACAGTCCGCCGGCGATGAGCTGGAGGAAAAAGTTTCCGTAGTCTGCGGCCGTTGCCTTTACACCCGTTTTTGGATTGTCACCCATATGTATTTCCGGCGCATATTGCGGACGAAGGTCGGGCTGCATAGTAACTTGCGCCATTACGGTTGGTAGCGTTGCCGCCATGACTGCGAGGGTTATTCCGATGATGGTGAGGAGTTTTTTCATCAAGGTGTATTAAATTGAAGAGAGGAAACTCCGAGGACAAGCGCGTATGAGGTGGCAATAATCGCCAGGGCAAGGATGGACCAAATCAGGACCTGTTTCCCTTTTTTGATCTGTTCTTCTTTTCCCTGTGCCGAGACCATCAAAATGCCTCCCGCGGTAAATGAAATGAATGCCAGGGTACCGGTGATCGCAAGGATGAATTTGATGACGTTGCCCAGAATTTGTTGCCAGGTGCCTTGGGTTTGATCCGAGATGTTTTTTACGATTGCGATTTTTGAACTTCCTGGGTCGTTGCTCCCACCGGATGTATAGTTGTACGGCCGCAGGAGGTCGCTCGGGTTTATGGTTGTGGAAGGTGGTGTGGCTGGAGTGTCGGCATGAGCAATTGTTCCAATAAACGTGATGTTCATTGCCAGCATCAAAAGAGTTGCGATTCCAATATTTAATATTTTTTGAAGCATAAAAGATTTGTTGTTATGTTGCAGGTGGGGTTTGTGAAGTTTGTGTGGTGCTTGTGTTCGGTACTCCGATGTTAATTGATACGATAATTTGGACGATGGCGTAGGAAAGTATCGAAATGAGCAGCCCCAAAAGCGCCCAAATGAGCGTTTTTTTTGCGGCTCCGATTTTTTCTTCATTGCCATAGGCCATCAGAATCTGGATTCCGGCAATAATACTAAACAGCAGTGAGAGGCCGCCCGTCAGTCCAATGACCGTGTTGGTGATTCCGGGCAGTACTTTTTCGTAAAGTGCTTTCGAATTATCTGTTCCCGCGCCCGGGAGTTTGAGTGGTGTTATTTCGTCTTGGCCGGGTATTGGAGTTGTTGTTGGAATAATCGGAGGCGGAGTAACCGCGTACGTCACGGCGGCCCCCAGCAAAAGGAGGGTGATGGTCGCGCTAATTATTTGGAGCGTTTTTTTCATGACGTTTTAGAGTATGAAGAAGTTCGGGTTGATCGTGTACAAAATCAGCGCGGAGAGAAACAGAAGGACGAGTCCGCCCAAAGACTGCAAGATTCTTTCCTTGGCTTTTTCAATTTTTCCGGAATCCCCTTGGGCCGTGGATATTTCTATGCCTCCCCACACCAGGAAAAGTACCGCTACGATGCCGATGGAGCCGGCGGCCCATTTGTAGATTTGGCCGACGTAGGTGTACAGAAGGTCGGCGCCAGATTGGGCGAGAAAGACTTGGACTCTTTGGCAGGTTAGAGTCGGGGTTGGTGTTTCGCATTTGATAACATATGAGGGCGTCCATTTTTGGCTTGCTGTGTCCAATTTGCTTTGACGAAAACAGTCGAGAACATTTGTTTGTGTATTGTTTGGTTGATTATCAGTATTTGCTGGTGTTGAGATGCTCTCTTCCACCACTGTCATGATCCATCCGGACATTTTTGTTGAGTTTTCAAGTTCCGCACAAGTAGGTACTTTTGGTGCTTGGGCGTATGCCACATTGAAAGTTATTCCATTCAAAATCAAAGGAAGTCCAAAAATGAAGACAATGAAGATTTTCAGGATGTCGAGTTGTTTATTATGAGATTTCATAGAAAAGGCTTTGAACGAATGCCGTGATAATATATGCCATCAGAGCTATCGCAAGTCCGATGATGGCGTATTTGAGGATATCTTTCCCTTTGGTAAGAGCATTCTCGTTTCCGTGGGAGGTCATGAGGATAAATCCTCCGACGACGATGGTGACGAAACTGAGGGAACCGATGGTCAGCACCAGAAAGTTCACCGTTTGTATGATAAAGCTGGCAATGGGGTTGCCGGTATTGAGGTAACTTTGTTGTTGGCCGGTTGCGGTGAGATATTTTTTTACGCTGAAGCTTTCGGAGGCGGATGAGGTAGAAGGAGTGCTTGGTGTGGCAGGAGTGTTTGAATTTGCTGGTGTAGCGGGAGTTGCTGGTGGTGTTGCGGGCGGATCTCCTGCGGCTAACACTGCACCGTGCATCCCAAAAACAAGCGCGATACTCAGCAAAGTTTGCAGAACGAGTGTTGTTGCGGATAATTTTTTTAGAGTTTGTGAACGCATAGCGGTTTTTTTGATGTTTTTATCTATATATTCTATCATTTTTTGACTTTTTTAGCAATTTGGTTATGCTATACGCGTTTTGGGCCTTTAGCATAAGTTAAAGTCCCTTCGCTTCGCTTTCGGGCCTTTAGCTCAGTTGGCTAGAGCGCTTCCATGGCATGGAAGAGGCCAGGGGTTCAAGTCCCCTAAGGTCCACCACGTCGCTTACCTGACTTCACCCTTCATGTCCGACTAACGTCGGCCACTGCGGGTTACGTCAGCCACTCCTTTTCCCCACGCTGTTCAGTCGCTTTGCTCCTTAGACCAGCGCGGGGGCCCCAGTTTTTCGGTTTATATTCCACGAATTTTTTACACGTCCCCGTGTATCCAAGAGTTCAATTACAGGCGGGCAGGGAGAAATCTTTGCATTTCAGGCATCATTGGGTGTTTTCCAGGGCGATTGCCCACGTCCCGGAAAAGTTGGAAAACGGGTCTTTGGTGAGTGTGGTTGATGCGCAGGGAAATTGTCTGGCGACGGCTTATTATAACCGGAATTCGCAGATCGCTCTGCGGGTTTTAACGTTTGGGGATGCGGTGATTGATGTTGATTTTTTTGTAGCGAAATTCCGGGAGTTGTTGGCTTACAGGAAGCGATTTATTGATTCGCTTGCCGTTGATACGAATGCTTTTCGCCTGGTTTTTGGCGAAAGTGATGGGTTGCCGGGGCTTGTGGTGGATGTGTATGGTGATTTTCTGGTTATCCAGATTCATACGCTGGGCATGGACAAGCTGAAAGATCTGGTGGTGAAGGCGCTGTTGGAAGTTTTGCATCCTTTGGGGATTATTGAACGCAGTGATCTGGAGGTGCGAAAAAAAGAGAGGCTTCGTCCGCTTGCGGCACAGGTGTTATTTGGGACGTATCCTCCTTCGGATTTTCAAATTTCTGAAAATGGGTTGAAGTATGTTCTTGACGTCAAAACCGGCCAGAAAACTGGGTTTTTTCTTGATCAACGGGATAATCGAATGGTTTTGAGGAAATATGTTTCCGGTAAAAAAGTGCTGAATCTTTTTTCATATTCTGGAGGATTTTCCGTTTCCGCGCTAAAGGGCAAAGCTTCACAGGTGACGAGTGTCGATATTTCCGCACCGGCCATGGAACTTGCAAAGCGGAATTTTGAACTGAACGGTTTTGACCCCACCAATCATAATTTTATAGTAAAGGATGTGTTTGATTTTCTTGAAGATGCCGCCAAAAAAGGTGATCGATACGATGTGGTGGTGGTGGATCCTCCGGCGTTCGTGAAAAACCGAGAAAGTTTAAATCACGGAACGAATGCGTATATCAAACTAAATCACCAGGCGATGAAGGTTTTGAGCGATGACGGGATTCTGGTGACATCTTCATGCTCTTCGCATGTTTCACCCGAACTTTTCAGGACGATTTTGTTCAAAGCCGCGCTGCAGTCGCATCGTGAATTGATCATTCTGGAACAGAAAATCCAGCCTTCGGATCACCCTTTGAATGTAAATTTTCCGGAAGGGGAGTACCTCAAGTATGTTGTTTGTTCGGCTCGAAATATTGAGTTGCTTCGCAACGTTTAGCTGCCATGCCCGCGTGGGGCGGGCGCAACACTGCGCTTAGCTTCGTGTTTACGCTTCCAATTCCGGCGGGATGTAGGCCATGGCTTCTTCTTCGGATATCAAATCTGCCTCCAGAAGGTCTGTAATGGATTTTTTCATCGTTTGCATGCCTTCTTTAAAGCCAGTTTCGATGGCGGAATCAATTTGGTGAGTCTTTGCTTTTCTGACCATGTTGGCGATGGCGTTGTTGTTGAACATGATTTCCAGAGCCGCAATGCGGCCTTTGCCGTCTTTGGTTTTGAGAAGATTTTGCCAGACCACAGCGCGTAAACTTTCGGAAAGCTGGGCACGAATCTGGTTTTGCTGTTCTGACGGGAACGCGTCAATAATGCGGTCCACGGATTTTGCCGCGCCGCTTGTGTGCAGGGTTGCAAGGACTAATTGCCCCGTTTCCGCCGCGGTTATCGCAAGGGAAATGGTTTCCAGGTCTCGCATTTCTCCGATGTACACAACATCGGGGTCTTCACGTAGTACGGACTTGAGCGCATTCGGGAAGCTTTTTGTGTGGTTTTTAACTTCGCGCTGTTCAAAAATGGATTTTTTATTTTGGTGCACGAATTCGATCGGGTCTTCAACGGTGATGATGTGCGCCGCGGTGTTTAGGTTTATTTCGTTCAAAATCGCGGCCATGGTGGTTGATTTTCCTGAACCCGTCGGCCCGGTGACGATCACCAAACCGTTGTTTAACAGCGGGATTTTTTTCAATTGTTCCGGCATTCCGAGTTCGTCAAGGCTGTACACGACTTCTGGAATCGTGCGAAATGCCGCCGCCATGCCTTTGCGCTGGACGAACATGTTTACGCGAAGACGTGCGACTGTTTCAATGTCCACGGAGAAATCCAGATCCAGATTTTGGGCGAAGTATTTTTTCTGCTCTTCAGTCATCAGTTCAAGCAGATAATCTTCCGCCATTTTTTTGGTCAACACCGGATGTTCTTCAATTAAAACGAGGTCGCCGTTGATGCGGAGAACCGGCTTTGAGCCCGTGGTGATGTAGATATCGGACGCTTTGTACTGAACGGCCGTCCTGAATATTTTTTCAAGTTGTACTGCCATAAATTTTGGTTTTTAGTATTGGTTTTTGTATGTAGTTTGTTTTTTTGTCCTATATATCTAGATCTGCAAAATCTTTGTCTTCTTCGTCCAGGCTTTTTGGCAGGACGTTTTCGATGGCTGCCCATTCGCTGTCTTCCAATTCCGGAATCACGATGGTGACGCGGTCGCCGACTTCAGCGCGGAAATATGTGACGGAAGCCAAAAGAACTTTGAATGCCTTGCTGTTTCCGATGACTTTGTATTGGCCGTCTTCATAGGTAAGGGTGCCGATGATTTTTTTGCGTTCCACCGGACCGATTTGTTTATACACAAAAGATCCGTCTTCCATGATGGTGAGTTTCAAAATATCGCCGGGGACAAGTTTGGATTTGCTGGCGTAGTTGGCGGGGACGGAATAGGACTTTTTGTCCGGTCCGATCATGTTTTGTCCGTCGAAAACGCCTTCGATTACATGGCGTTCCGCGTTTCCGCTCATGGAACCGACTTTTTCGGCCATGGCGGCGTACTGGGTTTTTCCTGTTCCGCCGGTCATTTCGCTTAAAATCTGTTTCGCCGAACGAACGTTGGCTTCAGCGGAATCCAGCATTTCTTTAAGAAGGGCAATTTTTGAAGCTTGGGACATTTGTTTGTTTTTAAAGGTTTGTGTTTTTTAAGTCATTTCAAGTATACCAAATTTTGAGGTTTTTTTCAACTTCACTTTAGGTTGTCGGTTCAGTCGTTTTTTCTTTATTTTCAACCAAACTTTGGAGGACGGCGCGGCGGGTGGTTCCGATGTTGGAGAAGATGCGGAACGTAAACACGAAAGTGGCGGCAAGGTACAGATCAAGCCCCAGTTTGTCACCGAGCAGGGTGATGGCGATGGAAAGAATGATGTTGAAAAACAGGCCGGTGATGAAAATAATCGCGTCAAAACGATCGTTCGTGATTTCCGCGCGGATGGCGCCGAAAAGCGCGTCCAGAATGCCCATAATCACCACAGCGGAATATTTGGTCAGTTCCAGGGGGATGGGGAAGTTGATGCCAAGTCCCAGGATGATGCCAATGACGATACCGACAATTGCCCAAATCATAGAGTGTTAGTTACGTGTCTTATAAATTACTTTTTCGGTGTCCGTTCCGGAAATCCGGAGGTCGATGTATTCAAGCGGGGTGTTGTAGATGTTGAGTTTTGGGAGGGCTTTTTTGAGTTTATCCAGCTGTCCGTTTAGGTCTTTTTGCATGTCTATCCAGACCATGAAGTTCTTTT
>Ga0315281_10002087_pt1 | contig 29692 bp, 32 predicted proteins | sample YL17G07_0_MG_FD_204540 | JGI IMG/M metagenome (GOLD analysis project Ga0315281, IMG submission 204540) | Sediment microbial communities from Yellowstone Lake, YNP, Wyoming, USA - YL17G07_0 | ecosystem: Environmental > Aquatic > Freshwater > Lake > Sediment | place: USA: Wyoming | collected...
AAAAAAAAGATCGGGTCGTAGCCGAAGCCGAGGCCCCCCTTTTTGTCGAAGGCAATCATTCCCCGGACTTGGCCTGAGACGGTCTTGACGATCTTGCCGTTCCTTGACAGGACCATACAACAGACGAACCGCCCGCGCCGGTTGTCTTCGGCGACGCCCTTCATCAGAAGCAAAACCTTTTGGATATTTTTCTTGTCCGTGGCCCGGCGTCCAGAAAATCGGGCCGAATATACGCCGGGCGCTTCGCCCAGGGCTTCGACCTCAAGGCCCGAGTCTTCGGCCAGAGTCAGGAACCCGGACCGGCGGCTGTAGAACAGGCTTTTCCCTCTTGCATTCTCATAGAACGACGGACCCTTTTCCGGAAAGGGTGTTCGGATGCCGAGGTCGGCCAGGGTGATGACTTTCAGCGATAGATCGAGAAGAGCGTTCCGGATCTCCCGGGCTTTTCCCTCGTTCGTGGTCGCCAGAACAAGGACGGTCTTTTTTGGCTTCACCGTGGACCTACTGCCCGATCGTATCTATGAAATAGGACAGGACGAACATCAGGATCAGGACGATGGTCAGGAGCGCGAACTTGGGGCTGATCAGCAATTTTTCCGGCTCTTCCATGACTTCGGCCTCGCTCATGGTCTTCAGAAAGAAGAGGAAGAAGAGGACGAGCAGGAAAGGCAAGATCATGTAGAATGTCTGCAGCTTGAGCGAATGCGCGAGATACAGGAAGGACAGGAGGCAGATCGCGGCGCTGGCCGCCATCCCGAAGAGGAGGTAATTCCGGGTGTATCGTTTGTGCGAGGTCCGGTAGTCGCCTGCCTTTTCTTTGAGAAAACGGAACTCCGAAAGCCGCTTGGCAACCATCAGGAAGTTCCCGAACGACCACCAGCTAAGGAGGAGGCTTACGGGCGGAAAGATGCCTTTGGGCGCAAAAGCAAACCAGCCGATGAGGAACCGGATGGGGTTGTTGGCTGACTCCGAGATGGAATCCAGGAAGGGGATGTCCTTGGCCCGGATGGGTTTTACGTTATAGACGATCCCGGCCCCAAAAAGGGCGAGGATCGAGAAGAAGAACGGGCCAGCGAAGATTGCGTAGGATGCGGCGAGGCCTACGCAGATGATCAGGATGCCAAAGAGGGCGAGCGGGAATTTTTTGATCTCGCCCTGAACGAGAGGCCGGAAGCGTTTGGTCGGGTGATGAATATCATAAGGAAGGTCCACGATTTCGTTCAGGATGTAATTGGCCGTTGAAACGGCCCACGTCAACAGGAACGCGGCCGTGAGGCGCCAAGCGAGGGACGCGACAGAAAAAGCTCCAAGAGCGTCGCGGTTGAAGAAAAAGAAGGCCGCGCTACCCAGGAAGATGGCCAGACTCCGCGGCCATCGTTCCAGGCGGATGGCTCTCAGGTAGGCGTTCACGACCCGGGGCTCTTTTTCGCGTAGATCTCGAATGAGTCTCCGAGCGCCAATTTTAGCCGAATTCGTTTTAAAAAAGAAGCCGCGCGGCGGTTTTTTATCAATGGGCCGAAGGTCCTTATCCGAGAAAGAACATAATATGCGCTGAACGTCCAGGCGTATTTTTTCCTCTTCACAATCTCGAAACCGGCCTCGGAGAGGAGCTTTCTCAGGCTCGGCAAGGAGAAATAGGCCAGATGTCCGGGCCTCAAATGCCACCAGCGCATCCCGGCGAGCCTGGCTGCGCGGCTGTGGATATCGGGCGTGATCAGGCATAGAATTCCCCCCGGAGCGAGGATATTGTTGGCTTTCGCCATAGCCTCTCGCGGCATCGGCGTGTGTTCGATGAAATCGACCATGGTCACGGCCTGATAGGAACTGGGGGCGAGAGGGGCCTCTTCGAAGAACCCCTGGTTCAGGCGGATGGCGTAGTTTTCGGCGGCGAATGCCACTGCCCACTTGCTTGCCTCGATGCCTTCGGCCGACCAGCCTCGCTCCTGAGCAAGACGGAGGAGGATGCCTGTGGCCGCGCCCACATCGAAAAGGCGTCCCCTGGCTGGCAGTAATTTTTCAAGGTTTGCCAGAATCCCGAGGAAGTTCCGGGACCGGCCCTCTGCTTCCTCATCGTACGCAGGGTCTTCGACCTGGCTGTAGAGCGAGAAGATGAACTCCGGCCTCGGGCAAGGATCGGCGAAAATATGCCCGCAGTCCCGGCATTCGCTCAGGTCCCAGACCTTCCCGTATTCGCTGTCCGTGATCTTGATCTGGTCCTTTTTGAGCAGGGCGTAATCGAACGTGCCCTTTTTATGAGAGCAGAGGCGCGAGCTTGAACAGACGGGACACCTCTCCGCTCGGGCGAATTTTTCCGTCATGGGACTATATCATAGTCGGGAACAGATGGGGAAACAAGACAGAAGGGAAGAGAAACGCCAAAAATAAGCTGGGAACGCATAATCCCCCTATTAGAAAAGGGGAGTGGGGATATGAAAAATGTTGTTGACAGGAGGCTGGTAAGTATGATAAATGATTTAGTCTATTGACATAGTCGAGTATTATGGGCGCTTACTGATGAGGCTTTCAACCAAGGGCGAATATGCGAGCCGGGCCATGCTGGAGCTTTCTCTTCATTATGCCGAGGGGCCCGTGCATATCCGCGACATCTCGGCCGCCCAGGACATTCCCGAGCGATTCTTGGAACAGATTCTCCTTCTTCTTAAAAGGGCCGGATATCTGAGGAGCAAGAAAGGTCCTCACGGAGGCTATTATCTGGCCAAACCTCCTACCAGGATCTCCGTGGCCGAGGTCATCCGGGTGATGGACGGTCCCCTGGCGCCAATCGACTGTGTCAGCGTGACCGCGCGTGAATTCTGCTCCCGGGAGCAGTTCTGCGGGCTGAAGGGGCTTTGGAAGGAGGTCAGGGACGCGATTGCTAAGATCCTGGAGAAGACGACGTTCGAGGATCTAGCCGAGCGGACCAGATCGGCGAAAAAGACCGATGGATAGTCAAAAAATTTTTAATTTAATAGTCGACTGATGCAATTGACATACTAAACAATGTAAATAAAGGTTCGAAGGTGATCCCATGATACGAACGAAGATGAAAACATGGCCCACGGCGGGGATCCTCGCCGGGGTATTGCTTTTCAGCGCCGCTGCTTCTCCGGCCGAGGAGAAAAAGGAACTTCCGGCCGTGACATCGAGCCGGGCGCTCAAGCTCAGCGGGTACACCCAGCTTCTTTACACGGCCCAAGACTCGGGACTCGATGGTTTTACGCTCCGCCGGGCGCGGCTGACATTGTCGGCTGATCTTCTGAAGAATGTCCACTTCAAACTGCAGGTGGACGCCGTCAAAACGCCGGCCCTTATGGATGCTCAGATCGAATTCGGCTTTCACGAGGCCGCTTCCCTGCGCATCGGGCAGTTCAAGGTCCCCTTCAGCCAGGAAAGCCTGACATCGAGCGGCGACCTCGATACGATCAATCGCTCGCAACCCGTATCCAAGATGTCGCCGGGACAGGACATCGGCTCCTCGGGCCGCGACATTGGGGCCGTGATCTTCGGCAAGACTTCGGTCATTGGGTATACGGTCGGGGTCTTTAATGGCGCGGGCATCAACAAGGCCGATACCAACAAGGAGAAGGACTGGGCCGGCCGTCTCCTCGTTCATCCAGCGTCGTTTCTGACCCTCGGCGCGTCACTCTATGACGGGATGTCGAGTCCTTCGGCTTATGTCCCGCCGGTGAAGAGAGACCGGGCCGGAGCCGAAATAGCCGTTCTCCACGATGCATTTTCTTTTAAAGGAGAATTCATCCAGGCGGCGGACGACGAAATCATTAGAAAGGGCTGGTATCTCCAGGCCGGCTATTTTTTCATGCCGAAGACATTGCAGGGAATCTTCAAAGTCGATTCGTATGACAAAGACACGAAGACGGACCTTGACCGGAGCGACCTGTGGACTTTAGGTCTGAACTGGTTCCTGACGGAAAAAACGAAGCTCATGATTAATCTTGAGTTGACCAAGGACGAGTCCGGGAAGACGGCCAACACGGCTCTCCTGGCCCAGTTCCAGGCGGCGTTTTAAGAAAAAATGTCAATTGATACGGATTCTGTCGTCGATCAGCCCCCTCGTCCTCGTCGGTCAGACGATCCGATCGACGCCGCCCCATCCATCTTTGCTCGTGATATCAAAGAAAGAGAAATGAGATGAGAAAAATGATGAAAAGACTCGCGGCCGGAATTTCATTGGGCTTTTTCCTTTTGACATTTTCTTCTTTTGGCCAAGCCCCGCCGAAGCCCCTTAAAGGCACGCTCAGCATTTCGGGCGCCTGGGCCCTGTATCCAATGGTCCTTAAGTGGGCCGAGGAGTTCAGAAAAATCAATCCCGGCGTCAAGATCGATGTCCAGGCCGGCGGCGCCGGCAAAGGCATGGCCGATGTTTTGGCCGGCATGGCCGATCTCGGGATGGTTTCTCGCGACGTCCATCCGGAGGAAGTAAAAAAAGGGGCCTTTCCGCTCGCCGTCACAAAAGACGGCGTCGTGGCAACGGCCAGCAAGAAGAATCCCTTTCTCGATGAGATTTTAAAGAAAGGCATTTCCCGCCAGAAATTCCTCGATATCTGGGTCACGGGAAAGATCACAACCTGGGGCCAGGTTCTAGGGAGCCCGGAAAAAGCGGCCGTCCATGTCTTCACCCGATCCGATGCCTGTGGAGCGGCCGAGACCTGGGCGGCCACCTTCGGAAAAAGACAGGAAGACTTGGGCGGCGTCGGCGTCTACGGCGACCCCGGGCTGGCCGACGCGGTTCGCCGCGACGCGCTGGGGATCGGCTACAACAACATCAACTTCGCTTATGACGCTAAGACGTTGAAGCCCGTGAGCGGGATCGTCATCATCCCGATCGACCTTGACGGAAACGGAAAAATCGACGACATCGAAAAGTGCTATGGGACACGGGACGACATCACCGCGGCTATTGCCAAGAGCATCTATCCGTCGCCGCCGGCCCGCGACCTCTATCTTGTGGCTAAAGGCAAACCCGGAAAGCGAGCGGCCGTCGAGTTCCTTCGCTGGGTCCTGACCGATGGTCAGAGATTCGTTCCCGAGACAGGATACATTCAGCTCAGCCCGGAGAAGCTTAAAGAAGGATTAGAGAAGCTGAAATAGTTGGATACGATTGAAGCGTCGGCAACAAAAATGGAGAAATATTTTGAGGCATCTTAAAGACCTGATCGCCCGGCGGGCCATGTTCCTCCTGACGGCCGTCCCGGGCTTTCTCGTCTTGTTGATGCTCTTCGGACTCCTCCAGAAGTCGAGGGCCATCCTCGCCTTGAAGTCCTTTTCCGGGCTCCTCTTCGGCTCGGGCTGGCATCCGCTCAAAGGAGAGTTTGGTTTTCTTCCATTCCTTATGGGAACGATCTGGGTGACGCTCGTGGCCATGGTCCTGGCTGTTCCCATTTCGCTTTTGACCGCGGTTTATCTGTCTGAATATGCCCCAAAGTTTATCCGCGAATTCACCAAACCGGTCATCGACCTCCTGGCCGGCATCCCCTCCGTCGTGTATGGAGTCTGGGGCGTGCTCATGATCGTCCCGTTCGTCGGGAAAGTCCTCGCCCCCCTCTTCGGCGTGTATTCATCGGGGTATAGCGTTCTCTCCGGCGGGATCGTCCTGGCCATCATGGTCTTCCCGACAATCATCCATGTCGCCCTCGAAGTTTTTTCCTCGGTCTCGCATGAGCTCCGCGAAACGTCGCTGTCGCTGGGCGCCACCAAGTGGGAGACCGTCAAATATGTCGTCTTGAGAAAAGGTCTCCAGGGAATTATCGCCGCGGTCGTCCTGGGACTGTCTCGGGCGTTCGGAGAGACGATGGCCGTCCTCATGGTCGTCGGCAACGTGGCGAAGATTCCCAAGTCGGTGTTCGACCCCGCCTATCCGCTGCCGGCCCTCATCGCTAATAATTACGGCGAGATGATGTCCGTGCCGCTCTACGACTCCGCTCTGATGCTCGCGGCGCTGGTCCTCCTCCTCGTCGTTCTGGTTTTTAATCTCGGGGCGAGGTTTGTTCTGATGAAGGCTGAACGAAGGGCCGAATGATGATTTTGAATAAGCGAAAAACAGAAGAGCGAATCTTCAAGTTCCTGATGATGGCTTCGACCGTCATCGTCACCGGAAGCCTGCTCGTCATCATCGGAACGATCGTCGTCAAGAGCCTGCCGGCCCTCCGTTTAACCATGCTCACCCAGACGCCGAAAGGCGGCTACTATCTGGGGAAAGAGGGCGGGATCCTTAATGCCATCGTCGGGTCGCTCTATCTCGCCTCGGGCGCGACTCTCCTCGCCGTCTTATTGAGCCTGCCGATCGTCCTCTATCTCAACCTTTACCCAAAGAAAGCCTCGGTCCTGGCCACGTTCACCCGGTTTTCGCTCGATGTTCTGTGGGGCATTCCCTCGATCGTCTACGGCGCGTTCGGGTTCATTGTCATGATGGCCCTCGGCCTGAGAGCTTCACTCCTCGCCGGGATCTTTATCGTCGGACTGCTTGAGCTTCCGATCATGGCCCGGGCCATGGACGAGGTCATCCGGCTCATTCCCCAGGCTTTGATCGACGCTTCCTATTCGCTCGGCGCGACGAAGCTTGAGACGGCGCTCAAAGTCATCGTGAAACAGTCGCTGCCCGGGATCCTTACGGCCGTTTTGATCGCCTTCGGACGGGGGATCGGCGACGCGGCCTCCGTCATCTTCACCGCCGGCTTCACCGACAGCATCCCGACCTCCCTGCTCCAACCGGCCGCCACTCTTCCTCTGGCCATATTTTATCAGCTCGGTTCGCCTCTCGCCGAGGTCCAACAGCGGGCCTACGCGTCGGCCGCGATCCTGACATTGATCATTCTCGCGATCAGTCTGATCTCGCGAGTCTTGATCAAAAAATTCACAAGGCATACGATTAGATAGGTGAGACCATGGACTTTCCAACACATCTCCGCATTCAGAACCTGAGTGTGTCCTATGGAGACCATTTAGCATTAAAAGATGTCTCGCTCGACGTTCCAGATAAAAAAATCACTGTCATCATCGGGCCTTCGGGATGCGGCAAGACGACCCTCTTAAAATCCCTGAACAGACTTCTGGACTCCGTGGACGGCGTTAAGATCCGGGGCAATATTTTTGTGGATGACGAAGATATCTATGATCCGCGGGTCGAAGTGACGCACATCCGGAAAAAGATGGGCTTGTTGTCGCAGAAGCCGCAAGTCCTTCCGATGTCTGTTTTCGACAATATCGCTTATGGACCGAAGATCCATGGGACGAGCGACAGGAAAAAATTGAGCCGGATCGTGGAACGCGAGCTCCGGGCGGCGGGGCTCTGGGACGAAGTGAAGGACCGGCTTCACGAGCCTGCCTCGCAGCTGTCCGTCGGCCAGCAGCAGCGGCTGTGCCTGGCCCGCGGGCTCGCGGTCGAGCCCGAGATCATCCTGGGGGACGAGCCGACATCGGCCCTCGACCCGCAGTCGAGCCGCATCGTTGAGCAGCGGCTGATCGAGCTGAAATCAGATTATACCGTGATCGTCGTGACACATATCCTGCGCCAGGGGCGACGGATCGCCGATTATCTGGCTTTTCTTTATCTCGGCGAGCTGGTCGAACACGGCCCGGCCGAGGAGGTTTTTGCCCATCCCAAAGACCCGCGCACGCGCGCCTATTTAACGGGCGAGATTAGTTAACCTTTTTCCCTGCCCCCCAATTAAATCAGGCGCGGGGTGAGCGAGCCAACATATTTTTTGTAAAAGAAAAGCGATGAGGAGATATGCCGCTCAAAAACCGGTCTTCGGACGGAGCGGGCAGAGTTAAGAAAAACGCGTCCGATTTTCCTTTCGGAGAACGTTCGCCTTTTTTCAAAATTCTTTCAGAAACTCGTAAAAATTGATCTCGTTTGCGTCCAAGCCGTATTTGTAGACATAGGCGCCGGCGAGCCGGGAGGCGAAGAGGGCCTTCAAGTAGGTCTTGGGAATCCGCTTGAGGATCTTATCCACGCCCACTTTCTTGACGAGCGTCGGCGGGACGCCCTTGGCGATGACCTTCTTCACCAGGGCTTTGTTGGCGAACAGGTCGGATGCGGCGACGGCGTCCTTGATCTGGTTGATTTTCTCGCTGATGACGTCGGTCAGGATCGCTTTGGGGATGCCTTTGGCCTTGTTCTCTTTCCAGATGACCTCGAATTCCTTTGAGGCGTTGTCCTTAATGTCCTCGATAATCTCGTTGATGTATTTCTGCCGGAATTCGCTGATCACTCCGTCCTTGACGCACATGAGTTCGTCGTACTCCTGGTCCGTGAGGACCAAGCTGGCGAGGACCTCGAGCGAGGAGGACGTGACGCCGCCTTTGTTGGCCGAGGCATCCTTGTAGAGGACGACGCCCTTTTCCTCAAGGCGCAGCCGCGCCTGCTGGGTGATGAAGAGGTTTGCGCCTTCGACGATCACCTTGAAGCGGGGCTCGCCGCTCTCGTTGAGGTAGGTCGTCCAGTTGTTGATCGTGACCGAAGAAGGCCGGCCGCCGCAGGGCACGAAGATGTCGGCCTTGAACAGCCGGTGGAGATGGAAGGTGTTGCGGAATTCGAGTCCGTTCTCCACTTTCTCGTCATGGGGCAGGATCACGTCCCGGTCTTTAATGTTGACCATGAAGCCGCCGGCCGAGAGCTTATTAATCGGGAAGTTCTCGATCATCTTGCGGGATTTGGCCAACTTTTTCAGTTCCTTCCGGTCGATGCTCTCGGGATCATAGAGGACGCCGGAGCCGTCCACGATCGCCAGGATCTTGTCCCTGGAGATCAGAATCTCGTTCGAGCCAAGGTCGCCGTCCGGTCCGCCGGTCATAACCTTCGTGATGGCCTCTTCCTTGAGGCCGAGCTTGGCCAACGCGTCCAGGACATACCGGTGCGTGGAATTGGTGGTCATGCCGTAGAGATCATGAGGGATGCCGCCCATCGTGACCGGCTTCCCCGTGGAGAAAGCTTTCCAGAAGGCGAAGCCGCGCTTTTTGCCCCGCAGGGCCGCCCACTCCATGAGGTCGGCCGTCCATTCGTCGGGGCCGAGGAAGAGGATGACGGGCTTGCCGTAGTGGTCGACGATGGACCCGTGGGGCAGGATGAGGTCGAGCAGACCATCCACGTACTTCTTGAAGCAGGCCGCGGCCTTGTCCATGTGGCCCCAGTTGAGGAGGATTGTCCCCTTCGAGCCGCCCTCGGCGAGGTCCTTGTTCTTTCTCTGCTGGGTCCAGGCCAGGTTGTAGTTTTCGTCGAAAATGAAATCCGAGTTGTTCATGTAGGTCTGGAGGTTGGGGGACTTGACGATGCGGATCCCGCCTCGGGCGATGTCGCGGAACCGGATGTGGAAGCCCCGGAACTCGGCGCCGACGACGTGGAAGATGCCGAAGGGCGTCTCCGGATAGTCGACCTTGTTCAAGAATTTCGAGTCGTACATGTAAGAGAGGGACGTCTTCTCGCGCCTGTAGAAGTTTGTTCGCAGCGTGGCCTCGATGAACAGGCACACGGCCAGGAAGATGTTCCGGTCGATCTCCAGGGAAATGTTGCGGAGGATGTTTTTCTTAAGATCGACCATCTCGGCGTCGATCTTGTGGTCCTTGCGGCTCGGATTGAATTTTTTGTCGAAGAGCCTGAACGCTTTCTTGACGTATTCGAAGTTGTCACAGAGGGCGTCCCAGATGCGGGATTCCTGGTAGGTATCCTTGGACAGCCTGGTCTTGAGGGTAAGGAGGAGGCCCGTAAGCTCGGGCGAGTCCTTGAGGGCCTCGCTGAGCTTGAGGTACTCCTCATTGTAGCCGCTCAGGAACTGGTGAGAGAAGCTCCAGGCCGACACGCCGAACACGGTCTCCTGAGCATGGAGCTTCCCTTCGCGGAAAAGTTTCGAGAGAGGGCTTTCCGGGATGGCGTAGACCAGGCTTATGTCTTCGACGAGATCCTGGATGAGTTTAGGGTCTTCGATATTGTCTAGATAGACCGAAATGGCCGTCTTGCCGTTGGCGAACTGTTCGATATATTTGCGGTTCGACACGAGACCGTGAGAATTGAGCACGTCTGAGATGTTCGAGAAGAAACGGCGACACGAATCGCCGTTGACCACGATCATGACCCGCAGTTCCTTTGTCTTATGGTCGTGCGAAACATCGATCAGCGGGCTTTCCCAGCCTTTGTGCTCCCTGATGAGCTTCTGGAAACGCTGGAGCGTTTCCTCGGGAACGGAGGCCAAAAACATCTTGTCTCCGATTTTGCGGATATCGGTCTCATCGGGAAGAACCGCGTCGATCTCGAATTGAGGCTTGTAGACTAAATACATCCTCAGATACTCGAGTCCCGCCGCTTTTCTCGAGGTCCGGTAGGACTGGAGCCTATGGCAGGGGTATTTCTCCTCGATCCGGCGTTCGATCTCGAGCGCTCGGTAATGATAGTCGTCGACGAGGTAGGTGGCTTCGTTCTCGAGCTCCGTGCCAAAGTCGATCTTGACGATCTTTTCCTGTTTGACCGTGGCCAGAATCTCGGCCGCCATGAGCGCCTCGATGTGTTTGGCAATCGTCTCGACGGGCGTGGTTTTGAAGTAAAAGGCGTTCATGACGAGGCCGGCGCAGAACCAGTTCAGCTCTTCCCGAACGGCGGTCTGGGTGAAGCGGCCGTGGGAAAGAATGATCTCTTCGATCTTCCGGATCTGGGCTTCGTTCAGAACAGCGTTGCAGGATATCTCTTGTAACGTTTTCATGACTGACTCCTCCGGATCAACGTAGGGAGAAAATTAATAAGTATTATACCAGAAAACGGACTCGGGGTGACATGGAAAATGCGGGATCTAGGGCGAAGAAGGTTCGTCGATTTCGAGCTCGATTTTCTCGAGGAAGAGTTCGGTGCCCTGAAGGATTTCAAGGTCCGGGGATCCGCAGGAACCGCAGAAAAAGGTGTAGTTTGTGATCTCGGTCTCCTTGCCGCAGGCCCGGCAGCGGATCTTGAGGGGGACCTCTTCGATCTCGAGACAGGCGTTCTCGGCGATCGTTCCTTTTTTATACATATCGAATGCCGATTCCAGGAGTTCGGGGACAACGCCCGATAATTTTCCGACCTTGAGCTTTACCAAGGTGATCTTGCCGGCATTGTGTTCGCGGGCCTTTTCGAGGAGCGTGCCGAAAAGGCTGGAAACGATCGAGAGCTCATGCATGGCAACTTTGAAGTTCCTGGTGCATGGCCCAGAAATAGTCGAGAAGCTCATCCAGCCCCTGGCCGGTGACGGCCGAGGTGACGAAGATCTTGAGCTTCGGGTTGAGCTCGAGAGCCTCTGTCTTAGCTTTTTCGACGTCGAAAGGCAGGTGGGGCAAAAGATCGGCCTTGGTGAGGACAAGAAGGTCCGAAGTCGTAAAGGCTTTGGGATATTTTTTCGGCTTGTCGTCCCCTTCGGGCGTCGAGAGGAGGACGCAGCGGAGGTGTTCGCCCAGTTCGTAGCTCGCGGGGCAGACGAGGTTCCCGACGTTCTCGATGAACAGAAAATCGATGTCCGGATCCACGCCGGGCAGGACCTTGGCGATCATTTTCGCCTCGAGATGGCAGGCGCCGCCCGTCGTGATCTGCCACGCTGGAACGCCCTTAGCCCGGATGCGCTCGGCGTCCAGCTCGGTCTCGATGTCGCCTTCGATGACCGCCATCTTCGCGCGCGTCTTCAGCCGCAGGGCGATCTGTTCGAGGAGCGCAGTCTTGCCGGCGCCCGGCGAGCTGAGGAGATTGACGGCCAGAATGCCGCGCCGTTCGAGCTGGCCCCGGATCTCGGCGGCGATCTTTTTATTCGTGCCGAGGAGGTCCTGGAGGACGATGACTTCCTTTTTGTTCATGCGAAGTCCCATAAAATTCGGTGCGCCTCACCGCGTTTTATCCCAAATCATTCATAAACCCATTTAACAAATTGATCGCCCGATCGAGGTTCTTCTCGGCCTGCGGAGAGAGCCTTTCGCCGATGTCCCAGTCGTAGCCGCGGATCGCGAGCATGGCGGCTTTTGGCGCGCGGCCGTAGAGTTCGTGGCAGAGAGCGAGCACGGAGGCCGGCGACATCCGGTGTGTGGTGAAGGCGATGGTGTCGGCCGGGCCGATCTTGGTCAACGTCGCAGGTGAATCTCCGGCCGTCGTCGCATCGGTGAAAACGACGGCGTCGTAGTCTTTGATCGTGAGCGCGTCTTCGACGTTGAGCTGATAGCGGAATTCACAGACACGCTCGGCATTCAATAAATCGGAGCGCATCTGTGAATTTTGTTGCAGGCGCTCGATAAGCGCCGGTCCCAGGCCGTCATCTCCGCGGCCGGGGTTGCCGATCCCGAGGATCAGGACCTTTAGCGCTTTCTGCAATCGACGAGATTCCCCCGGGCGTCGTAGAGCGCGACCTCGAGCGGCATCGTTCCCAGCGCATGCGTCGCGCAGCTCAAGCATGGGTCGTAAGCGCGGATCGCGATCTCGACGCGATTGAGCATGCCTTCGGTAATCTCGGCCTTTTTGTCGAGCACGTTCCTCGCCACCCAGTTGACGGCCCGGTTCATGGGCTCGTTGTTGTTCGTCGTCGAAACGATGAGGCTGGCCATCGTGATCAGGTCGTCGGCGTTGATGCGATAATGATGGAAGAGTGTGCCGCGGGGGGCCTCGACCAGTCCCACGCCCTCGCGGGCTTTCCGGCCTTTCTTCACGAGTTCCGTGCCCTGGAGGTCCGGGTCAAGCAGAAGGTTTTTGATGACCTCGCCAGCATGCAGCAATTCGATCAACCTGGCCCAGTGCGTGTGAAGCGACATGTTGTTCGTCTTGCCCTTCGTGTAGGCGCGGAAGGCTTCATATTCCTTCTGGGCGAGCGGCGTCGGGATGAAGTCGCAGGTGTTGAGCCGGGCCAGCGGACCGACGCGATACCAGCCGTCGGCCTTGCCCAGCGACCGCAGATAGGGGAACTTCATGTAACTCCAGGATCGCACTTCTTCGCCGATGTATTTGAGATAGTCCCGGTAGTCGACATCATCGAGGACTTTCTTCCCATTCGCATTGACCGCCCTGAGGGCGCCATGGTAGAAATCGAGAGCGCCATCTTTGCCGACGAGGCTGAGGTGGTTGGAAGGAAATGAGGCGAAGCTGTCAATGAGGTCTTTGTTCTTCTTATGGAAATCCTTGAAGAAATCGACCGCAGCTTGGGCCCAGGAAATCATCTTATCGATATTCAACGGATCCGGGCCGCGGAGAAACGAATCCCTCTCCTCAAGGCTGAGATTTTTGTTGATGCCCCCCGGGATGGCGCCGGTGCCGTGGATCTTCTTCCCGGCCGTGGCCAGGATGATCTCCTGGCCGAACTTGCGCATAAGGACGCCTTGGACAGCCAAGTCTCTGTGCTGGAGGGCGACGCCGATGACGTTGCGGATGGCGGGGTCGGCGTCTGCGCCGAAGAGAAGGTCGGGCGAGGCCAGGTGGAAGAAGTGGAGGGCGTGTGACTGGAACATCTGGCCGTAGTGCATGAGCCGCCGCATCTTTTCGGCGGTCGGCGTGAGGCCCTCGGGGTCTACGCCTACGATCATGTCCGTGGCTTTGGCCGCAGCCAGGTGATGGCTGACCGGGCAGATGCCGCAGAGCCGCTGGACGAGCACGGGCATTTCCCAGTAGGGACGGCCCTGGACGAATCGTTCGAAGCCGCGGAATTCGACGACGTGAAACCTTGAGCTTGTCACCTTGCCGCTGTCGTCAAGGTGAATGGTCACTTTTCCATGGCCCTCAATCCTCGTGACGGGTTCGATGGTGATCTTTCTTCCCATGGCGGTCCTTCCTTAATCGAATTTAATGAGGTTATAGGTGAGATCCAAAGGCTTGCCCTCGATCAGGGCGGTGAGCGCCTTCCAGATGAGATCAGCGGACGGCGGGCAGCCCGGCAGGAAGGCGTCAATCTTGACGACTTCATGGCAGGGATAGACGTTATCCAGGATGATTGGAAGCTCTTCATCGTTGGGGATGATCCGGTCGGCCGGGTCCACCGTCGGGCCGTTGAGGTACGCTTCTTCCAGGCAGTCCTTGATCGGGATGCCGTTGCGCATGGCGGGCAGGCCGCCCATGATGGCGCATTCGCCGACCGCAACGAGGACCTTGCAGTTCTTCCGGAACGTGCGCAGTGTCTCGACGTTCTCGCTGTTGCAGCATCCGCCCTCGATCAGCCCGATGTCGCAGGTCTTGGAAAAAGTCTTGATATCGTCGATCGGGGATTTATGGAATTCGACAAGATCAATCAAGGGGAGGATCCTCTCGTCGATGTCAAGGACGGACATATGACAGCCGAAGCAGCCGGCTAATGACGCCGTGGCAATAATGGGTTTGTTCATGGTCGTCTCTCCTCAACTCGCTTTGTTTTCCAGGTCGCTGCCGATGGGCTTTTTGTCGAACTTCCGCTTTCCGATGGGCACGGTGAAGCCGACTTCCTTTTTCAGGAGGGCGCCGACCGGGCAGAGGTCCATGGCCTTCTTTGCTTCCTTTTCCGAGAGTGTCGCGGCCAGCTCGTGGTCCACGCCGATCTTCGTCTTTCTCGATCTTTTGAGCGGGCCGAAGACCGGCTTCCCGTCCTTCGTTTTGACCGACCTCACGCAGCGCAGGCACTGGATGCAGCGGTTGTGCTCGAGGAGGAGCCTGGGGCCAGCGGGCTCGACGCTGCGCACGGGGAACTGGTAGGGGAAGCGGGGAACGAGCATCTTGTAGCGATAGGCAAGCGCCTGGAGTTCGCAGTTGCCGCTTTTTTCGCAGGTCGGACACATGTGGTTGCCCTCGACGAAGAGCATCTCGATCAGGGCCTTTCGCATGTCCTCGAGGTCTGGGGACATGTTCTCGACCGCCATGCCCTCGGCGACGGGCTGGGTGCAGGCCGCCATGGGGCGCCCGCCGACGCGCACCGTGCAAACCCGGCAGCTACCGGCCGGTTTGAGGCCTTCATAACGGCACAGGGCGGGGATATAGACGCGGTTGGCCAGGGCGGCTTCCATGATCGTCTGGCCCGGCGCGCCGTGGCATTCTTTCCCGTCGATGGTGAACTTGATTTTATTATTCATGATGGGCCTCCGCGAGTTTCTGGCCGGTCACGTTCGACGCAGCCTGGACGGCTGTCTCCAGGTCGAACACGGGGATGAAGTCTGTCTCTCTATTGATCCTCGTTTCATAGAGGTGGCGGAAGTTCTGGAGCGTCGTCAAGATGGGATTGGCCGAGGTCTGGCCGAGGCCGCAGCGGCTCATGGTCTTCACGATCCTGCCCCAGGATTCGATATCTCCCAGGTCCTGGAGCGTCCCTTTGCCGCCGATGATCTTTTCCAGCTTTCTCCTGAGCAGGGTGTTGCCGACGCGGCAGGGGACGCACGAGCCGCACGATTCCTCGATGAAGAAATCCATGAAATTGCGGACAACGTCGAACATCTCCCGTTGCGGGCCGATAACAATGATTGAGCCGCCCGTGGGCAGGTCCTCAAAGCCGATCTTGCGGTTGAACTGGCCGCGGGGAACGAAGGTGCCCGAGGGTCCCCCAACCTGGACGGCCTGGGCGTCCCGGCCCCCAGCCATCTCCAGGAGTCTCTGGACACTCAGGCCGAATTCGACCTCGTACACGCCGGGCTTTGTGCAGTCGCCGGAGACGCTCAGGAGCTTCGTCCCGGCCGATTTGGGCGTGCCCATGGTCTTGAACCACCCGGCCCCTTTTTCCAGGATGCGGGCGGCCGCGCACAGCGTTTCGACGTTGTTCACGGCCGTGGGATATCCGAGGTAGCCGAATTGCACGGGGAACGGAGGCCGATCCCGCGGCTCTCCGCGCTTTCCTTCGGCCGATTCAAGAAGCGCCGATTCTTCGCCGCAAACATAGGCGCCGGCGCCCATCTTGATCGTGACGTCGAAATGGAAACCCTTTTTGCCGGCGATAGTCTTGCCGAGGAGATGACGTTTCCGAAGCGTATTGAGAACATTCTCCAGGTAGGCTTTAAGGTAGGCGTATTCGGAGCGGAGGTAAAGGATGCCTTCCTTCGCTCCCACCGCATAGCCCGCGACGGCTATGCCCTCGAACAGAAGCTGGGGACGCTCGGTCAGGATTACGCGGTCTTTGAACGTGCCCGGCTCGCCTTCGTCGGCGTTGCAGACCACGTAATGGCGGTCGCTTTTCTCCCGGGCGCAGAACTCCCATTTGAGGCCGGTCGGAAATCCGGCGCCGCCCCGCCCGAGCAGGTTGGACCTCTTGATCTCGGCGATGACGTCCTCGGGCGTCCAAGTTACGGCCCTCCGGATGGCCTCGCCCGGCTTGAAGGGGGCGAACACGACCGCGCCTTTTTTGCGGATGTTGTTTGTGACCATGGTCCGGACGAGCTTGGAACTGTTGGCGCCGTCGCCGTATTTCTTGACGAGTTTCGCCATGTCCCGGCCGGCCTTCATCGCGGCGACGATCTCCTTGACCCTGGCTTTCGTCAATTTCGTGAAGATTACGCCGTTGATGATGGCCGACGGCTCCTGGTCGTTCATCCCGATGCAGGAGGTCTCGTGGAGGCCGATGAGCCCGTCGGCGGTCGTCCCGCCGAATTTTGCCCCGGTTTCTCTCTCGAAGGCCGCCGCGATTTCCGCCCGTCCTTTCATCGCCGCGACGATGTTGTTGTTGAGATGAACGGCGTAAGTCCCGGCCGGCGTGCCGGAGAAGAAGTGGTAAAATGTCGCCACGCCTTCGACCTCGACCTTGGAGATATCAAGCTTCTCCGCGATCTCGGCGATAGAAGAGGGCGACACGCAGCCAAACTCCGCCTGGACGTCCCTCACGATCTCGATGAGACGGGATTTGTCCTTCTTGTGCTTGGCGAGGATCGTTTCTATGATTCCCTTTTTCGGCATCGATGAACCTCGTTTAATGAAATTAAAAATATGAAAAAAAGAAATCATTATATAACACAAGTTTCAAAAATAAACAAATTGTGCATTTTTCCGTGTTCGAGTCAGAGAGGAGCGAGCGAACATCCAGAACCTCCCGGGCAGCAGGTTCCCTTTAATGAGTTTTTCGCTTGCTTTTTCGCTTGCAAAAAAAGTAGAATTTGAAAATAATAAGAGCATATCGAACTGGAAGGAGGAAAAATGAGGAGAAAGAGTCTAATCGTATTGGGCATGATTCTGGTCCTGTTTTCCCTGCAGAGCTGCAAATCCAAGCCTGAACAGACATTATTGAAGAGCTATATCCATGCCTGTAACCTCAATGATGTGGCGACCATGTCGACCATGGCGGTCGATCCGATCAAGATCGACGCGGAAAGCTGGACGATCACTAAAGTCAGCGAGGAAAAGATTGAGCCCGCCATTCTCCCCGACCTGAACAAGGCCGAACTCGACCTCGCGAAGCAGAGGGACGCCCATATCCCCGTGACGCTGGACGCCAAAGATGAGCTGGACTTGGCGAAGGATGAATACAACTCCGCCCGGACCAGCGCCGCCAAAGCCGCGGCTAAGGCCAAGATGGATGCCGCCCAGAAGAAGTACGACGACGAATATAAGCTCCATCAGGATCTGATCAAACAGTACAATGATGCGAAGGCCGCGGCCGCCAAGGAGGAGGAGATCACGACCTTCTCGCTGGGAGCCGGCCAGCTGCCGAACATCCGCGACCTCAAAGGCGAAGTCCACTATAAGGACGTTGAGATTCAGGCGAAGTTCAAAGACGGATCGACCAAGAACTACAGGATCATGACGAGGATGTACAGGCTCAAGGACGAGGCGGTGAACGTTGCTCATCCCGGCCGCTGGATCATCACCAAATTCGAGCAGCCGTAAACACGAACAGGACAACACGCGGAGCCCGGTTTTAAGGGAGGCGGAAAGCCCTTGAATCGACAGGGCGCGGAGTAACGTTAAGGCCTGGCCCCGATTTATTTCGTCTTGACTCGTCGAACGTTATCCGCTATAAATAAGGGTTCTTTTTTGGGCCGTTAGCTCAGAGGTAGAGCACCGGCCTTTTAAGCCGGGTGTCGCTGGTTCGAGCCCAGCACGGCTCATTTTTTTTGCCCCTGTCGTCTAGAGGCCCAGGACACCGCCCTTTCAAGGCAGCAACACGGGTTCGAATCCCGTCGGGGGCGCTACCTTAGCCGAAGACGCGAGCATTTTTCGGGGCCCCCCTTGAATTCCAAGGGGGACTGAAATCACTGAACGCGCCTCCAGAGAGGCTCAAGCATCAGCTGCCGGCCGTCGTCACGGTTGCCCTCGTCGAAAAACGCCTCAGGAAGGCTAGACCCTCCATGGTCGCTTCGACTATTTCTGAGAAGATGGCGTCTGAGTGTTTTTTTTGTATCGTTTCTTCCAGAGCGAGTATACGACGACGGCCGGGATCTGGTAGACGGCGATGATGATCGGGGAGAGGATGATCCAGAAGACGTTCATGTCCGGGGCGAAAAGGATGATGAAGCCGGCCACGCCTCCAAGGGAGAGGATGATCGCTCCCGCCAGCCAGAGGATGGAAACCACTTTTTTCATATTTTTTAATCGCCCGCTTTCCCGCTTCTAAAAAAGGAGATGAGGGATGATTCCTCATTCAAAAGAGAACCTCTTTTCCCGGAAAAGCCTGACGCAGATATCGACCGCCGTAGGATCGTAGAACCGGCCTCGATTTTTGATGATTTCCTCGAGGGCTGTATCGATGCCGTAGGATGGCCGGTAAGGCCGGTGCGACGACATAGCCTCCACGACGTCCGCCACACTGATGATCCTCGCTTCGAGAAGGATCTCGTCGCCGGCCAGACGGCTTGGATATCCCGAGCCGTCCATCTTTTCGTGGTGCTGAAAGACGATCTGGGCGACAGGCCAAGGGAATTCGATGGATTTCAAAATATCGTAGCCCACCTGAGCGTGGTTCTTGATGATCGAATATTCGATCTCGGTGATCTGGCCGGGCTTGCTCAGGATCTCGGCGGGCACGTAGATTTTTCCGATGTCGTGGATGTCGCCAGCCATGCGGATGCCCTCGACCTGGTCCTGAGGCAAGCCCATCTCCTTGGCGATCGCGCCCGAAAGCCTCCCGACCCGGCGCTGGTGACCGGCGGTGTAAGGATCTCGGAGCTCAATGGTCAGAGCTATGGCCTGAACAGTCCCGGCCAAGGCTTTCTGGAGACGCTCCCAGCTCTTCTTCAGCTCGGCTTCGGCCAGCTTTCTCCGGGTAATGTCGCGAAAGATGAGAACTTTGCCGATGGTCACTTTTTTTCCCCGGCGGATCGGGGAGATGCTTTGTTCGATGGAAATGGTCGCCCCATTTTTCGTCTGGAGCAGGCTCTCCTGAAGCAGGTTGGCATCCGACTCAGGGATGCTCTGGATCTCCTTGACGCGAGGGAAGATATTCGCCAGCGGTTGCCGAAGGGCGCTTTCCTGCTTCCAGCCGGTCAATTTCTCGGCCAAGGGATTCATGAACGCGACGCGGTCGTGGCCGTCCGTGGCGATGACGCCGTCGCCGATGCTCTTCAGGATCGTCGAGAGCCATTCCTCCCGTTCCCGGAGCTTCTTATCCATCTTGGCCTTGTAGAAGGCCATTTCGATCGTCGTCTGCAGATCCCGTTCGTCGAAAGGTTTTAAGATGTAGCCGAAGGGCTCCGTGACTTTGGCCCGCTGGAGCATCGTCTCTTCGGCGTGGGCCGTGAGATAGATTACGGGGATGGAAAAATTCTCCCAGATCCTTTCGGCGGCGATGATGCCGTCGATCTCGCCTTTGAGGAGGATGTCCATCAGGACCAGGTCCGGCAGCGCGGACTCGGTGACGCGGACGGCTTTTTCGCCCGTTGAAACGACGTCGATGACGTCGTAGCCGAGGCTCTTAAGCATGTTGCAGATGTCCCTCGCCACGAGGCTTTCATCTTCGACGACAAGAACCCGGATCTTCGTCATGCTTCTTCGCTCGCCATCACTATCTTATCAGAACGTCGGCTTGTTTTTCAATTCGCTCGACAGGATCTTAAGATGCGTCCTGTTCGGTTGCCTGACGAGCAGGGTGATGAACTGCAGCCCCAGCGTTTCGGTCCTAGAGATGTTCAGTTCCTTGGGGATTTCCACGCCGTCGTTGCGGACCTCGAGTTCGAAGGGATGATTTTTCCTCACCTTCTTTCCTTCCGAGGAGTGAAGGAGGACGGGATTTTTGCTATAATGGCGGTGCCATCGACATGGGCGGTTAGCTCAGCGGCAGAGTATCGGTCTTACACACCGGTGGTCGCAGGTTCGAACCCTGCACCGCCCACCACGACGGCCTTTTCGAGAGGTGAAGTAAGCAATTCTTTTTCCGGGGCGCCGGAAAGTCGAGCTGGGGTGGCGCGGCGAAGGGGCTCCCCGGCCGTGCTCGCGGCCAGGCCGCTGCGCGCGGACGGGGAAGAGCCGCGACAGGACCCCGCCCGAAGTTGGCCTGACACCGGAAAAAGAATTGCCAACTCAGGTGAATTCCCGTTTGACATAACCATAATCCTATGTTAAATTTATGACCCTATTTTTATCCCTATTTCGAGAAAAGGTAGAAAGACATGTTTGCTGTGATCAAAACAGGCGGAAAACAGTACGTCGTCAAAGAAGGTGATGTCCTGAGCGTGGAGAAGCTGAAGGCTAAAGCTGGCGAGACCGTGCAATTCGACCAGGTCCTTCTCATCGAGGACGGGAACCAGACCTTGATCGGAACGCCGATTTTGGATAAAGCCGCGGTCAGGGCTGAAGTGGTTAGGAATTTCAAGGACGACAAGATCCTTGTCTTCAAGAAGAAACGCCGGAAACAGTACCGGAGGACCCGCGGCCATCGGCAACCGCTGACCGAAGTCAAGATCCAGAAGATTTATGCCGACAAGACAGCCGGGCCTGCTGAGGAGCTCAAGATCGAAATCGTCAAGAAAGAGCCCCCGGGAGTGGCGGCTCCGGCGAAAGCCATTAAAGAAGAAAAAGTGGCGGCCAAGAAAACGGCCAAGAAAAAGCCGAAGCCGAAGGCCGCGCCGGCGGAAAAGCCGAAAGCCAAAACGGCGGCCAAGACGATGCCCGCAAAAAAACCGAAGGCCAAAGCGAAGAAAACATCCAAGTAAAGGAGATCGACAATGGCTCATAAAAAAGCAGGTGGAAGCGCCAGGAACGGAAGAGACAGCCATTCAAAAAGACTTGGCGTCAAACAATTCGGCGGCGAGCTGGTGAAAGCCGGGTCGATCCTGGTCCGCCAGAGAGGCACGCCCTTCAAGGCCGGACCCAACGTTGGAAGAGGGAGGGACGACACCCTCTTCGCCAGAATATCCGGCATCGTCCGGTTCGCCGACAAAGGCAAAAGCGGCACGTTTGTCTCCGTTCTTCCCGCCTAGCGGAGGGGCCGAAACATCATCGCCATCTTTTTTGTTCAAACCATCCGGCAAAGAAAAATTGAATAACGTGCGAGGATTGGTCTTTTCTTAAAATGTTCATCGACCAGGTCAAGGTTTTTCTTAAGGCCGGGAAAGGCGGGAACGGCTGCGTGAGTTTCCGCCGGGAACACGGCGTCCCTAAGGGCGGGCCGGACGGTGGACGCGGGGGGAACGGCGGCCACATCTATTTTCTTGCCGACGAAGGTTTGAATTCGCTGTCGTATTTCCGTTTTCATCCGATCAACAAAGCGAAGAACGGGGCGAACGGCGAAGGAAGCAACCGGCGGGGAAAGCAGGGCGCCGACCTTGAACTTCGCCTCCCTGTGGGCACGGTCGTCAAGGACGTCCGAACGGGCGAAGTCCTTTGCGATTTTCTCCGGTCCGGCCAAAAATATCTTGCGGCGAAGGGCGGAAAGGGCGGCCGCGGAAACGCTTCCTTCGTCACCTCGACGCACCAGGCGCCCCGGGAACACGAACCGGGGAATCCCGGCGAAGAGAAAGAGCTGATGCTCGAACTGAAGCTCATCGCCGATATCGGCCTGGTGGGCTTCCCCAACGTCGGCAAATCCATCTTGATCTCGAAGATCTCGGCGGCGAGACCGCTGATCGCGGATTATCCGTTCACGACGCTCATCCCGCACCTCGGCGTTGTGGATGTCGGCGAGAGGAGCTTCGTCGTGGCCGATATCCCGGGGCTTATTGAAGGCGCGCACCTCGGCCACGGCCTCGGCGTCAAATTCCTGAGGCATATCGAGCGGACAAAGGTTCTGGTTCATATCCTCGACGTTTCTCCGTATTCGGGGCGGGACCCGGTCCATGACTATAAAGTCGTCATGAAAGAAATCGAAGCCTTCAATCCGGAGATGGCCAGGAGACATCAGATCCTGGTTGCTAATAAAACCGACCTTCTCGGGCGGGACAAAAAAAGGCTGGAGGCTGTCAAAAAGCTGGCGAAAAAAGAAGGGCTTGCCCTTTTCGCCATTTCGGCGTTGAAAAACGAGGGGCTCAAGAAACTTATCTCTGCTATGGCCGAAGCTCTTGAGCGCCTCAATGAAGAAAACACCGAACGCCGGCCATCCAAATGAGAAAAAAGCGCGTCGGCATTTTCGGAGGAACGTTCAATCCGGTCCACCTCGGACATGTTCGCGCTGCGGCCGCGGTCCAGAAGAGGTTTTCTCTGGACCGCGTTCTCTTCATCCCGTCTCATATTCCGCCGCATAAGGAAATGGAGGAGATCGTCTCTCCCCGGGACCGGATGAGGATGGTCGAACTCGCCCTGCGCGGCCGCCGCCATCTCGTCCCCTGCCCGATCGAGATCCGGGCCCGAGGAACGTCGTATTCCATCCTGACGCTGAACAAGGTGAAGAAGATTACCCCCCACGCCAGGATCTTCTTCATCCTGGGCGTGGACGCGTTCCTGGACATCGAGACGTGGAAAGAATGGGAGCGCGTGCTCGGGCAATGCCTGTTCATCGTCATGACCAGGCCTGGCTATCGCCTGGGTGAAGCCAAGGGAGTCCTGAGAAGGTCGTTTCAGGATGAAATTCTGGCGGTCCCGAAGTCGGCCAGAATCCGCGAAGGATGGTTTACCAGGTTCAGAATCTTCCTCGTGCCGATCGACGCCCTCGACATCTCCGCCACGGATATCCGGAAGCGGGCCAGGTGTGGAAAATCCCTCAAAGGATGGGTCCCTCCCTCCGTCGAAAAATATATCAGGGAACACAAGTTCTATGAGAAGAGGAGGTCAAAGAACAAGGACGCACATGGACATTAAAAAAGCCAAGACCGTCACGAAGCGCGGCCTTCCCTCCGACGTCAAAGCGGCCGTCAAAGCCGGGCAGGCGAAAAAGGGAGAAGAGATCCTGGTCCTGGACCTGCGGGACGCCGCGGCCTTCACGGATTTCTTCGTCATCATGCATGGGAATTCCTCCCGGCAGAACGCCGCCATCTCCGAAACGATCGAGCAGGAATTGAAGGCCGGCGGCGTCCGGCCCCTCGGCGTGGAAGGGACGCAGCACGGAGAGTGGATCCTCATGGATTACGGGAATTTCGTCGTCCACATCTTCTCCAAACAAGCCAGGGACTATTATTTGCTGGAAAAGCTCTGGGGCGATGCGCCCAAGATCGGCTGTTAAAAAACGGAAGCATTTCGCTTGTCATGAACATCAAAATCTTATGGCCGGGCAAGACGAAGACCGCCGCGGTCCGCGAGCTGCAGGAGTTCTACCTGAAGCGGATCCGCGCCCTCGTGCCCTGCGAGATCATCGAGACCGCCGCGGCCCGCGGGCTGGAAGAACGGTTCGGAGAAAAAATTAAAGAAATTGAGGCCGGGGGGCTTGAAAAACATTTTAAAGATGATTATATTGTCTGCCTCTTTGACGAAGGCCGAGAGATGAGTTCCAAAGAATTGGCCCGGTTTTTCGAGGAATGCGCGGTGGGTCCGGTCCGGACAGTCACGTTCGTCCTCGGCGGATTTTTGGGGCTGGCTCAAAGGATCCTGGAGAGGGCCGATCTCCGTCTTTCCCTCTCGAGGATGACGCTCTCGCATGAGCTTGTCCGGATCGTCCTGATGGAACAAATCTACCGCTCTATCTCCATCATGAAAGGAAGACAGTATGCCAAATAAAGCTGGAAGCATGAAGAAGAAGGAATTGGAAGTCTACAAGAAAACGCTCGTCGCTCGCCGGAACGAGATCGTCCGGAAACTGTCCGAGTTCCGCAACGAGAGCAAAGAGGTTGAGACCGATATCGCCCAGGACGTGGCCGATAAGGCCGAAAGCTCCTATACCAAAGAATTCCTCCTGAGCCTGTCCGACGCAGAACGCGATCTGCTCTTCCAGATGGATGCGGCCCTCCGGAGAATTGACCGGGGCGAGTTCGGCAACTGCCAGATGTGCCAAAAAGAGATCAGCAAAAAGAGGCTGAACGCTCTGCCGTGGACGCCGTTCTGCATCGACTGCCAGGAAAAGGCTGAGTCCGAAACGACTTGATATTTTCCGTCAAAAAAACTTTTTCACAGAGCGCGAAGCTTTTCGAGCTCGCGTTTTTCCCCTCGTTCTGCAAGATCTGCACGACGCTTCTCGCATCTCCTCAAGAGAGGGTCCTGTGCGAATCATGTCTCGATAAGATTAGGCCGTATCGATCATCATTCTGCCTGTGTTGCGGACGGTTCTTCGATGGGGTCGGCGAGGCTCATCTTTGTTCCTCCTGCCTTGAGAAGCCACCATCCTTTTCCATTCACAGGTCGTGCGGCAGGTATCGCCGAGAGCTCAAGGATGCGATTCTTCTGTTCAAGTACCGCCGGTATAAAACACTGGGACCGAATCTGGCCCGGTTCATTTTTGAAAGCCTAAAAAAAGAAGAGGAAATCTGGTGGGGCACAGATATGATCGTTCCTGTACCGCTCCATCGGCGGAGGAAGTGGGAGAGGGGATTCAATCAGACCGAAGTCCTTGCTAAAGAGCTCGGCCGGCTCACGGAATTCCCTCTTGAAACAGACGTCCTGAAAAAGATCAGAAACATCCCTCCTCAGACGTCCTTGGAACTGGATGAGCGGGCGAGAAACGTCAAGGACGCTTATCAGACAGCCAAAGAAGAGAGAATCCAGGGCAAGATCATCCTCCTTGTGGACGATGTCTATACGACGGGATCGACGCTCCGGGAATGCGCATCCGTGCTGAAGCGGGCCGGGGCCAAAGAGGTCCGGGCCGTCACCGTCGCCCAAGCATAAAGGACTCGGGGCACACCGCTCAAAAACGCGCGGAATTTCCCCGGCAAGGAAATTCCGCTCTTGTTCGTCCGTCGCTCTAAGAAAAATGACGAACGTTCTCCAAGACAAGAATCGGACGCAATATAAAAAAATGGAGATGGTTGAAAAACCATCTCCCTTGAATAAACCGGCTTTACTTCTTCGGTTTTTCCGACGCGATCGGCTTGAGGATCTTGACCTTCCGGGGCTTCAATTCTGTTCGCTTAGGCATGGTAATCTTTAGCACGCCGTTCTCATGCTCAGCCTGGATTTTCTCAGGGTCGATGGAATTCGGAAGGGTGAAAGCCCGGTAGAAGGAGCCGTAAGAGCGTTCGATACGGTGGTAATTCTCTTCCTTGGTTTCTTTCTCGAACTTCCTCGCGCCTTTTAAAATCAGCGTATTATCTTCGATCTTTATCTCGATGTCCTTCTCGTCGATGCCGGGAACTTCTGCCGTCATCACCAGATCGTTCTCTGTCTCAAAAATATCCACTGCGGGCGCCCAAGTGCTGGCTGCCAGCTCTTTGCCCTCGCTCTGTCCCGTAAAGACATCCTCGAACAAGCGGTTCATTTTTTCCCGCAAAGTGACCATGTCCCTAAAGGGATCCCATCTGATAATCGCCATTTTATAACCTCCCTCTTAATATCTTAGCGAGATAATAATATAATATTTTAGTATCTATTCATCAAGTATATTTAAAAAAATATTTTAAATTATTTTAATTCTCCATGGATTAGCAGCGTGATTTCTCCCTTTAGGCTTTTCTTCTCGATCTCGGCCAGGATATCACAATTGCTGCCTCTTAAGAATTCTTCATAAATTTTGGTCATTTCTCGGGCAATCACGACCTGCCGGTCTCCCAGCGTGTCCAACGTTGCCCGGAGAAAATCCGCAGCTCTCCTGGCTGGCAAATAAAAAATGAGGGTTGCTTTCACGCCTTTAAGCGAAAGCAATAATTTTTTTGCCGCCTCTTTTTTGGGCGGAGGAAAACCCACAAATAAAAACTGGTGGGTAGGAAGTCCGGAGGCCGAAAGCGCGGCGGCGAATGCGGTCGGTCCAGGTACCGGAACGACCTTGATCCCTTCTTTCAGGGCATCCCGAATCAGCCTGAATCCAGGATCCGATATGCCGGGAGTGCCAGAGTCCGAGACGAGGGCAACGTCTTTTCCCTTCCGGAGGATGTTCAGGATGAGAGGGATCTTTTGGCTTTCCCTGGGTTGATAATAGCTGATGAGCTCTTTTTTGATCTCGTACTTGTTCAGCAGCTTGAGGGTCTGACGCGTATCTTCGCAGGCGATGGCTGCGACCTCGCGGAGGACGCGGATTGCCCGCAACGTTATGTCTTCGAGGTTGCCGATGGGCGTGGCGATTATGAAAAGCGATCCGAGCAAGGTCTTATTTGTCCCAGTTGTAGGGATAAAGAAAATCGTGGCCGACGGTTCGTGAGGAGATTTTTACGATCGGAGGCATTTGCCTTTTGAACTCCGAATTCTTGATCAGGGACAGGATTTTTTCGACATGGGCTTTTCTAAAGCCGCGGGCGATGACCTCGTCTTTCGATTCGCGCTCGTCGACGAGATAATAAAGAACCTGGTCGATCTCGGCGTAGGTCAGACCGATCTCAACTTCGTCCGTCTGGCCGGCCCAAAGGCCCGCGGTCGGCAGCTTCCTCCGGATCTTTTCGGGGACGCCGAGATAGGCGGCCAGTTCACGAACCTGGGTCTTGTAAAGATCGCCCATCGGGTTGATGGCGCAGGCCATGTCGCCGTGGATCGTTCCGTATCCGATCAGGAGTTCGGTCTTGTTGCTTGTGCCGAGGATGAGGGCTTTTTCCCGGGCCGAATGATCATAGAGGATAGACATCCGCTCGCGGGCCATCTTGTTTCCGAGTTGGACGCGGTTCCCGGGTGGATATCTTTTGAAATAGGCGTCCACCATCGGGGCGATATCGATGACCGTCGCTTTGATCTTCAGGTACCGGGCCACGTCTTGTGCGTCTTCCACCTCCCCTCCGAAGCTCCGGCCATAGGGCATGATCAGAGCGATGACGTTCTTTGGGCCGAGCGCTTTGGCGGCAAGAAAAGCGCACACGGAGGAATCGAGCCCTCCGCTGAGTCCGAGGATCCCTTTTTTGAACCCGGATTTAGACAGCTCTTCCTTGATGAACGTCGTCAGGATCTTGACGGCGAAAGGGCTATTAATCGACATATCCACGGACGATCCTTTGGAGGGCCTCGAGAGTCACTTCGGGCTTATCGTCGCGCTTGAACGGCCAGTTCTTGCGCGCCTTCCGGACCTCGTTCATGTCGAGTTCCCGGACGAGAAGTTCCGGATGGAAATAGGCCGCCTGGGCCAGGCGCTGGCCCATGGGATTGAAGATGAACGACCCGCCAGCGAAGGCCACTCCGTCCTCCAGGCCGACGCGGTTGCAGTAGAGGACGAACGCCTGCGAGAACCGGCCCATGGCTTCGCCCATGAGCTCCCACATCCGGCTCGAAGCGAATCCCTTGTTGCCGGAAAGCCCGCGTCCGGGAGCCGCGCTGATGACGATCATGATCTCGGCGCCGCCGGCGTACAACAGGTAGCTGGCGTTGTAGTGGAGGAAGTCCCGGCAGATCATCAGGCCCATCTTTCCCCAGGGCGTCTCGAACGTCCGGAAGTTGCGTCCCGGGGCGAAAAAGCGCAGCTCCTCGAACAGGCCGAACGTCGGAAGAAAGACCTTCCGGTGAACGTGAAGGATCTTCCCTTTGGCGCAGAACGCGGCTGAATTATAAAACAGGCCTTTTTCCGCTTCCCGCTCTTCGACGAACCCGAAGACGAGGGCGATGTCTTTGCTGAGGCGTTTCAATTCCCGGATCTCTTTGGAGCGGTCCGGGTCGGCAGCCACAGTTTCGACGAGGTCCCGGAGCTTGTATCCGGTGAGGCTCAATTCAGGAAAAACGATGAGGTCCGCTTTTTCCTTCCGGGCTTTTTCGATGGCCCGGAGATGGAGCTCGAGATTTTTTTGGATGTTGCCGAGGCGCGGCGCCGTCTGGGCCAGAACGACTCTCATGCCTTAAAATTATCATAAAATGGGGTCAGGTCTCAACATCTCATATCGAAAGAGTCGCTCGGGATGTCGACGGAAATCCGTTGAAGGCCGAGGCCTGACCCTGTTTGCCTGTTGAGAGTCGCGTCGTTTTTAGATAAAATAAGAGAAGTTCCATGGTTCATATCGCTTGTTTTCTCAAAGACATTTATTTCAACTGGAAGACCGGCCATTTGAGATTTCGGCGGGGCGACACCCTGAAAAACCTGTATTTTCAGGACGGCAGCCTTATTTTTACCAAAACGAATGTTCCCGACGAACGGTTGGGAGAGATCCTTTATAACAGCGGGAAGATCTCCAAGGAGGCCTTCCGCTCGATCCCGCAGTTTCTCAAGTCCGCGGCCATGCTCGGCGAGACGCTTGTCCAGAAGAAATTCGTCTCTCAGAAGGACCTCTATGAGGGGCTTATCATCCAGATGACCTCGATCACCATTAGCCTTTTTCCCTATTTCGACGCCGAAATCTCTTTTCGTGAACGAGACCGCTTCTTTGAGGAAGGGTTCGAGCAGAAAATAAACCTCGTTCATTTGATCGAACAGGGCATCCGGATGATGCCGTTTCATCGTTCTCTCCAACAGTTCATGGAAAACAGGGTCCCCGTCACGGCCAGTGCGGAGAATGTCCATCGTTTGACCGAGGAAGAAAAATTCTTGCTGAACCTTGTTGACGGCAAGAAAGATGCGGGCGACTTGCTGGCCGCAAAGGCCGGGAGCCCGGAGGAATTCTGGAAAACGCTTTATCTTTTGTATTGTCTCGAGGTTGTCGATCTTGAGGAGCCTCGAAAAAAGCGAACTGAAGAAGAAGGAGGACGGGCACGGGCGAGCACCGATTTGGAAGCCCGGATCGAGGAAGCCCTCGAGCTCAGGAAAAAGTTGCCCGACCTTGATTACGAACAGGTCCTGGGCGTTTCTGCCCATGCCGACGAGACCGAGATCAAGAAGGCATATTTCAAGATGGCCCGGAAGTTCCATCCGGATTTGTTCGGGCGGCACCTGACCCCTGAATTCAAGAGTCAAATCGAAGAAGTCTTCGATTACATCACCAAGGCTTACCGATTTCTGCTGAGCAGGGAGCCGAAAGCTGTCGCTGCCTCTAAGCCGGCCGCCGCGAGGGAGGAGATCGATAGGGACAGGTCGAAGAACGCCGATATTCGGTTCCGCCAGGGAAAGACGCTTTACAGTCGGGGCCGCTTCGAAGAGGCGATTGCCCTCCTTGAAGAAGCGGTGAGGCGCAAGGATGATAAAGGCGATTATTATCTTCTCCTGGCCTTAGCCGAATCGAAAATTCCCGCTCTGAGAAAGAAGGCCGAGAGGAATTTTCTGCTGGCCATTAAACTCGAGCCGTGGAATCCCGAAGGCTTTGTCGGGCTGGGATTCCTCTATAGGCAGGAAGGGCTGCTCGCTCGGGCGAAGATACAGTTCGAAAAAGCCTTGGAGATCGATCCCGAACACAAGACCGCTCTTCAAGAGCTCCGATTGATAACAGGAAAATCCGGCGAAAAAAAAGGGCTGAAAGAGAT
>Ga0315281_10002088_pt1 | contig 29683 bp, 32 predicted proteins | sample YL17G07_0_MG_FD_204540 | JGI IMG/M metagenome (GOLD analysis project Ga0315281, IMG submission 204540) | Sediment microbial communities from Yellowstone Lake, YNP, Wyoming, USA - YL17G07_0 | ecosystem: Environmental > Aquatic > Freshwater > Lake > Sediment | place: USA: Wyoming | collected...
CTGATAACGCGGGATATCCCGGCGGACCAGATCGCAGGGCCGATAGGGATAATGAAAATGGCGGGTGACGTGGCGGAGACGGGTTTTGTAAGCCTTCTCATGTTCATCGCGCTCATTTCGGTCAACCTTGGGATACTCAACCTCCTGCCCATCCCGGTGCTGGATGGCGGGCACATCCTGTTTTTCTCAATCGAGGCGGCTCTTGGGCGGCCAGTCAAACTACGGCATCAGGAGATAGCCCAGCAGGTGGGGATTTTCCTTCTGCTCAGCCTGATGGCGCTGGCGTTCTATAACGACATCATGAGACTGGTGGCGGGGTAGGGGGGGGGGTTGGGGGAGTTTTGATAGAGGTTCAACCGTCAAATTTATTACTTACTTTTTTGGTGGTTGAATCAAATCTTTTTGACAGTATAATTGCTTTGTGCATAAGTTTTGTTTCTTTTACTGAATGCTTAAAGGCTACTTGTTATGGATCAGATCGTAAAAATTGCTCATTTATCGGATTTGCATTGCGTTGAGAATGAGACGTGGGAAACGAACTTTGATAATTTAAGGAGATGTTTAGCTAAAGAAGCCCCAGAATATATTTTTATTACGGGAGATTGCGTTGACAACCCTTTTCGGAAGGCGACCTTTGATTATTTAGCAAAGAAATTGGGAGAGTTATACGAATCTATAAATAATGCTCACCGTTCAATATCTAAAGAAACAAATAGACAAAATAAGCCATTCATCTATCTCGTACCCGGCAACCACGATTATTACTTATATGGCAATAAAATACTACCAAACTTTTTGTCTCATTTTTTACCGTGGCGACATAATTTTTCTCTCAGTTTAGACAAAATGATTAAGCCATCTTCTTTCAAAACAGCAAAGGATATGCGCGATCAAATTTATTTGGAATCTGATATTGCAATTTTTGATATTGATTCAAACGCCATCCGTAATCCCATATCTATGGCCCAAGGCAGGATAGAAAAACCAAGTGATGCTATTTCACAACAGGACATCTTTTATGGGAAATTTGCAGAAAAGCATAACAAGAACTATCAAGACGCAATAAAAATAGCCCTATTGCACCACCATCCGCTTCCAATTCCGTACCTAAAACGGGCGGAGGCAAAACGTGAGAAGCTCATGATTTTAGAAAACTCATATGAGTTTTTACAATCTGCCTTGGCTAATCGAATAAGCATGATATTTCATGGACATAAGCATACCCAGGGAGAATCTAAATTCTCTTATTGCGATGAGGGTAATCCATTAATCGTCTCTTCCTGTGGGTCTTCATGTTCCACAAAGAATGAAAGCACGTTTATCAAGATCATTGATATTTCTAAAGGTGGCGAATCTAAAATGAAGTCACTTAGGGCAACTGGCTTGGTGGATTTTAAAGAGGACACTGCATCATCAAAAATATTTATAAAATATAAGAACATTCGGGAGTTGCGAAACCGTGATCCACAACGATTTCCTGATACTTGCAACCTTCCTGTTAAGGAAATAAAAAAGAAAAAGAAGGTTGTCTGTATAGATAGAAATGGCACAGGCATGGTCTATATTGCTCATGATGAAGTGATTTGGAAAGAAGCGGCTCAAGCCAGCAATTTGTCAATTAGGGAACACCTAACCGGTTTCAATGGCAGGGTACCTGGAGTTCTTGGGAAAATAAGTAATAACCGGTGTGATGATTTTGATCATAATAGCTACTATGCAAGAGACACTGAAAAATGGAGTCCTACTGTTGCTTTGAAGCTAGAGGAATATACAGTGGACATAGCGGCCGAGCCTAACATAAATATAAATTCACCATCATGGGCAAAATTATTATATTTTTTATTTAATGGATATGCTATATCCGTAAGGCATCATATGGAAATGTACAGTATGCCTGAGGTAAGTGGGAAACTAAAAAAGAAACGAAAAGAGGAAATATCTACTATTCGCATTGACTATCCAACAGAGTGGTTGGAATTACGAGTACAATTTCTCGCCGCCGACGGGGCAAATATTTTTCCAAAACCGGAGAGTGTTTATTTCCAAGCTATCCCTATCAGGGGTGGAAAACTTCCTGATCAAGTGCAAATATTTAATGGGACAATTTCCGGTGAAGACAATCCAGAATATAAGTACCTATTAAACGCTAGTGCTTTGGAAATAAATGAAAAAATTGGAGAAATATCATTGATAGTACGACATCCCCAGCCCGATTATCTATACGTTTTGCGTTGGGGGGTTTGTGTTATTGATGATCGGATTAAACTAAATACTTCCAATGAAAAAATAATGGAGAGTATTCGCAAAGAGCTATTGCAAGGAATTGGCCGCTCAACGAAATTTTACGAATCAATAAAAAAAGAAATTATTGATTACCAAATATTTTCAGATAAATCTCTTGAGTACATTATTTTAGGATACGATGATGGCGAAAAACTGCTTAGACCATCACTTCTTAATACCAATCTTTATGAAAAATGTGGAGGCTTGGGGGTAGGCAGAGGGCCTGCGGGCAAGGCTTTTAAGATGGGAAGGGCAGAATATTATTATAGTTCGAGTAGTACTGGAATGGAATCTATACCCGTAGAGCAGGTCATTGAAGGTCTGAAACCAGCCGCAGTTCTCGCAATGCCCATATATTATCACGTCATATCTAATGATGTTTCACGTGAAAAAGTTCCGCCTGTCCTCGGTGTTCTGAGCATTGTTCTTAAAACGGATGACTTTTTTGAGGGGCTCGCTCATGATGAAAAATCTTTATTCTTTTTTGGTCCACTAGAAACCGATAATGATGAATTACTGGAAAAACGTAGAATTAACAAGGAAAAGGCCATTAAAAATATTTCAGACATCATTGCAAAGCAAGTATTGGTACACTTTCCTGAGGTCCTAAAGAAACCAGGTGATTAGCCGATAACTAGTTAGGAAATATGGAAGCAGGAAAATATCTTGTAATCCATGATTAGAGCGAGTAACATAGCTTTGTTTTGCCATTGTTCTATTGGCAAAATAACCTAGAGTCCTAGACTTTGGAGGACAAGAGAATGCAGGCAAGGAAGAAAAGTATCCCCCTAGAGACCTTTAACAGGATGTTTGGAGGAGTAATGGTTGGGAAAAAATTTGATACCTATGATGGTCTCATAAGTTCTGAGATTCCTTGGAGGGCTTCAGCAATAGAGGCGACAGAAGCCATTGAAAAGAACAAGCAGAGCGTTGATTGGCACAAAAAGTAAAAACAGCTGGTTACAACTACCTGCCTAAACCCCTCTCGCCTCCTGCCCCCAGATCATCTTGTGCAGTTGTATGTTCATGCGGGCGGGGGTTTTGCCCTCGATCATCCAGCCTGCAAGCTCTTTGAGCGTCACAAGCCCGTCCGCTGGTGAAAACAGAACAGCCAGCTTTTTCGCCAACCCACGTTCGCGTACAACATCCACAGCCCAATCGAAATCCATCCTTGACGTGATGACGAATTTCACCTCGTCCGAGCTTTTAAGCTTTTCATAGTTGGCCGCAAGGAACGACCCGCCCGAACCTGAGGCGGGGGTTTTTATATCCACGATATATCTGGCCCTGCGGTCGAAAAGGCCAAGGTCTACCGTGCCGTTAGTCTCCAGCAGGATTTCAAAACCCTCGTCGGCAAGAGCTGTGATCAAATCCCCGCAGGCGGGCTGGACAAGCGGCTCCCCGCCGGTGATCTCCACAAGTTTGACGCCAAAGCTTTCAACCTTCGCCAGGACTTCGGGCAGGCCCATCTCCAAACCCGCGCCTTTAGCGGCGTATTGCGAGTCGCAATAAACGCACGACAGGTTGCATCCGGCCAGCCGCACGAAAACGCAAAGCCTGCCGACGTGGGTGGACTCCCCCTGTATGGAAAGGAATATCTCGGATACACGCAGGGCCGTCATTCGCCTGGCTCCGGCTGGCTGGGCGGTGTTTCGGCCGTAACGCTCACCCCGTCCAGTATCTGGCAAGTCATTCTGGCCGCCGCCTGTTCCGCCTCTTTTTTCGTCCTGCCCCCGCCCGCCCCGCAAGGTTCGTTCCCTATCCAGACCTGAGACCTGAAGGTTTTTTCATGATCCCGCCCGGACTCCTCGATGATGCGGTATTGCAGGGAACCCCCACCCAGGATTTTCAGGCGTTTCTGGAGAAGCCCTTTGTAATCACCCTCGGCCTTTGCGGACACCGCCTCGTCCAGCGCCGGTTTCATCAACCGGATAGTGGCCTCGTAGAGCGTGTCGAACGAGGAATCAATATAAATCGCGGCCAAAAGGGCCTCGAACGCGTTGGCGATAAGGGATGTTTTCTCCCGTCCGCCTGTGGACTCCTCCCCCTTGCCCAGCAGTAGGTAGGAACCAAGGTTGATGTCCCTGCCAAATTTCGCCAGCGACTGCTCGTTGACGACCTGCGAGCGGATGCGGGAAAGGTCCCCCTCGTCGAACTCCAGACACTGGAAGAAAAGGTAGCGGGAGACTGCCAGGTCCAGGACGGAATCGCCCAAAAACTCCAGCCGTTCGTTGTCTTTGACGCCTTTAGCCGGATTTTCATTCGCATAGGACCTGTGGGTGAGCGCCTTGTTGAGGAGGGTCATGTCCTTGAAGACATATCCCAGGCGGAAACAGATTTCCGCCAATTCCTCCAGCCTTTTTTCGTCCAACGCCACGCTGTTGATCACCATAAATCCAGGCGGCCCAAGCGCTTCAACGCCAAAGGATTAGCCGGTGAAACGGGAGAAAATGAGAGAGCCGTTCACCCCGCCAAACCCGAACGAGTTCGAAAGTGAGCAGTCCACCTTCCTTTTTACAGCCACGTTGGGGGCATAAAACAGGTCGCACTCCAGATCTGGATTGTCCAGATTGATGGTAGGGGGTATCAAGCCTGTCTCTATGGCTTTAATGGCGAATATGGCCTCTATCCCCCCCGCCGCGCCAAGCAGATGGCCTGTCATGGATTTTGTAGACGAAACAACGACGTTTTTCGCGTATTGGCCGAAAGCCCTTTTTATGGCGATGGTCTCGATAGCGTCGGCCATCGTGGAAGTGGCGTGGGCGTTTATGTAGTCCACGTTCTCCGGCAGTATGCCCGCGTCCATTATGGCCCTGTTCATACACCGCAGGGCGCCATCGCCGTCAGGCGACGGGGATGTCATGTGATGCGCGTCGGCGCTCATGCCGTAGCCGATGAGTTCCGCGTATATCTTCGCGCCACGCGCCACCGCCCGCTCCCGCCGTTCCAGCACGACCACTCCGGCGCCTTCGCCCATGACAAAGCCGTCCCTGTCACGGTCGAAAGGCCTGCTGGCGTGGGCTGGATCGTCGTTGCGCCGCGATAAGGCCCGCATCGCCGCAAACCCTGACACGGCAAGCCCGCATATCGCCGCTTCCGCGCCACCAGCCACCATGAAGTCCGCGTCGCCTCTTTCTATTATCCTTGCCGCGTCGCCTATCGCGGAGGAGCCAGTGGTGCAAGCCGTGACGGGACATCCGTTGGGGCCTTTGAGCCCGAATCGTATGGAGACCTGCCCGGCGCCCATGTTCGCAAGCACCGACGGTATGAAAAAAGGCGAGACTTTGCGTGGGCCGCGTTCAGAGAGCGTTTTGGCAGTGGCCTCTATCTCCGGCATGCCGCCTATCCCAGAGCCTATCATCACGCCAGCGCGCTCCCGCTCGTGGGAAGAAAGCCCGGCCAAGTCTATTCCAGAATCGGCGATAGCAAACCCGGCCGCCGCTATCGCGTAATGGATAAAGGTATCCATCTTCTTGGCTTCTTTGCCGTCAATGTAGTTGAGCGGGTCGAACCCCTTAACCTCGGCGGCTATGTGGGCCGGATACTCCGACGCGTCAAACCTGGTTATCAGCCCCACTCCCGAGTGGCCCTGAACCGCCCTCGCCCAAGTCTCCTCCACCCCTATGCCCAAAGGTGTGACCATGCCCAACCCGGTGACCACGACGTTTTTCACCGCCGGATATCTCCAAAAACTTTAAGAAGGCCCAGGGCCGGAACGCCAATAATCCCCACTCGCAAACCGGCGGGCCCTTATGCCTTCGCCTTGTTCTCGGTGGTTTTGGTTATATGGTCTATGGCCTGCTGGACGGTTTGTATATTCTCCGCCTCTTCATCCGGGATCTCGATATCGAAAGCCTCTTCAAAAGCCATGACAAGCTCGACCACATCCAGCGAATCGGCGTTAAGGTCTGTGTCGAACCTGGCGTTAGGCGTAACCTTCGCCGGCTCCACTTCAAGCTGTTCGGCTATTATCGAAGCGACTTTTTCCGCTATTGACGACATAAGTGTCTCTCTCCTGAAAAACTATTGCGTTTAATTCTAATTGAAACCGCCCAAAAACCAAACCCAAAATAAACGGCGCCCCTGCGTTGCGCGTAATCACACACCCATCGCCATGCCGCCGTTAACCGAAATAACCTGCCCCGTCACATATCCAGCGGCGCCGGAGGCCAGGTAAACCGCCGCTTCCGCCACATCCTCCACGGAGCCAAGCCGCCCCATCGGGATGGATTCTAAAATCTTCTCTTTCAGCTTTTCCTGCAGGTCCCCGGTCATGTCCGTGGCGATGAACCCAGGGGCTATCGCGTTCACCGTCACGTTCCGGCTGGCAAGCTCCCGCGCCGCTGACATGGTCATGCCTATCATCCCGGCTTTCGATGCGGCGTAATTCACCTGTCCTGCATTGCCTGTCTGCCCGACGACGGAGGCGATATTTATTATACGCCCGTACCGCTTTTTCATCATCACAATCGCCGAAGCCTGCATGAAGTTGTACGCCCCCTTGAGGTTGACGCGGACAACCTCGTCGAAATCCGCCTCTTTCATCCGCACCAGAAGCGCGTCACGGACGATCCCGGCGTTGTTCACCAGAATGTCGAGCTTGCCGAAAACCTCAACGCACTTGTCCACCGCCGCCTTTGCGAAGGCCGGGTCCCCAACGTCGCCAGCCAGCCCGTCGGCCTTTAGCCCAAGGTCCCTGCAATGTTTCACTGTATCGTCAAGAGACACCCCGCGCGCCACAAGGAATAGCTCCGCCCCCTCTTTGGCGAACGCCTCCACTATGCCGCGCCCTATTCCGCGGGTTGCGCCGGTTATCAGCGCCGTCATGTCCTTGAGCCTGTCCATTTACGAGGTCTCCACCGCTTTCAAAAGCTCTGCCACCGACCCGATCGAAACGGCCTCGACGGTTTTGTCTATCCTCTTCATCAGTCCCGCCAGGACCTTGCCAGGGCCCAGTTCCACCACCCTGCCCACGCCCAGCGCGGGCAGGAGGCGCATGGAGTCCACCCACCGCACACAACCTGTCACCTGCCGTAGCAGGCCGTCTTTTACCTCCTCCGCCGTCCTGGAGACGCCAGCGTCCACGTTGCGGATTACGGGAAACTCCGGGTCATGGAATTCTATCATTTCCATGAACTTCGCGAGGCCTTCTTGCGCCGGTTTCATAAAATTTGTGTGAAACGGGGCGGAGACCTGTAACTTCACGATTTTCTTCGCGCCCCTGCTTTTCAGCGCTTCCATCGCCTTTTCCACGTCGGCGGCCGCGCCTGCGATGACGGTTTGCTCCGGGCTATTGAAGTTGGCCGGGGCCACAGAGCCGCCAACCTCGGCGCATCCCTCCGCCACCACCTCTGGCGTAAGCCCGATAACTGCGGCCATCGCGCCCTCCCCCTGTGGCACGGCGGACTGCATCAGCTCGCCCCTTTTTCGCACCAGCCGTATCGCGTCGCGGAACGAAAACACGCCTGCCGACCAGCAGGCGGAAAACTCCCCAAGGCTATGTCCCGCCACGGCTAAGGGTGTGACAGGTTTTGCGCTCATCAACGCGTCATACGCCAGCGCCGAAACAAGAAGGATCGCAGGCTGAGTGTTGGCGGTAAGGGCCAACTCCTGCTCCGGCCCGTCGGTGATAAGTTTCCAGATATCGAACCCCAGCGCGTCGCAAGCCTCCTCCACCCGCATTTTGGCGGCCGGGCTGGATTGGGCGAACGACGCGCCCATTCCAACGAACTGCGAACCTTGACCGGGGAAAAGAAAAGCTGTGTCGCCCATTATTTTTCAAAAAAGGTAAGGTGTGAAAATAACCGGAAGCGATAGTTGTGTCAAGGGCGAGGGATGGCGGCTCCTAACGAGTCAACCTAGAAAGTCCAATTTTCTCTTTCCATGAAACCTTCAATATCCGTGCAACCTACATTGAAATGTTTACATACGTTGGGAATCTTAGCGGCGTGAGGCTTCTCTTTTTCTTGTGTAACAACACATCCGTTGATATCCCATGCCTTTGCGATTACAAAAGGGTCGGCCACTGGTTTGCCCTTTAATGAAGATTGTCGTTTTACAAGGGATTGAAAATGGGGAACCTTGAATATTTCAGATACAAGAACCAGTTCATTTGGAGATGGCTTCTGAAAAATATCTTTGTTTTGCTTTGTCCACTTAGGCAATCTATCTCCATGTTCATAAATTTCTTTGTAAACCTCACTGACGGAAATTATGGTTCCATCAGATATTGAGAGGTCAAACTTCTCCCATAATGAAGGAAACCGGCTCAGGTAAAAATTGTCGAACAGATGACTCAGGGTATTGCTATCAAACACATAAATCATGCCGCCACCTCTTCTTGGTACAGCATTCTCTCCATGCCCGGCACATTCTTGACTTTCACATCTAGATATTCAGCCACCTGTTCAACATTGATGCGTTTTTGATACAAACGGCTAAATACCAGATCAAGATAGCGCACACCAAGATAGGTTCTTTTGGTCCGATAATAATTCCCTCCCTCACCTTTTTTGCCCGATGCCTCTTTTTTCCACTGCTCAACTTTGTTTTTGTAATAATGTTCATTGATCAAATTTCTATCCAGTAGTTTTCGAAGAATCACCTCACGGCTCACGCAATAAATGTCGGCCAACTCACGCATGGCATTGTCGTCAACAGAAAGAGCCTTTATGCGCAGATTGAAATCCTCATCGGGCACAAGAAACGCGCCAGCGAAGCTATTGCACGACACTTCAATCCACTTGTCATCACCGTGCAGATAGTGGACATAGTCCTTAAGCGGAGCATCAATGCCCCCGGTTCCCAATAAAAGATGCGCCAATTCATGGAACAGCGTGAATATCTGGCGGGTTGGCGGCTGGCTGTTGTTCACATAAATAATAGGGAAACGGTCATGATAAAGACAGAATCCTGAAAACGTATTGTCCTTAAACGCTTCTTTGAAAACAAAAACTCCACAATTTTCAAGAGCCTTACGCCATGCCTTAAACGCGCTTTCAGGGTTCCTCCATTGAAATTGATCGGCAAGCTGTACGTTCAGATATTTGCGGACATCTGCTACCATCCCTGATATGGACGCGTTTGGGAGGTATTTCAGATCGCGCGCGATTTGATTTTGCGCCGGATTGACACCATCGTAAAGCTCGTCAAGGTTAATCTGCATTGCTTTGGCTTGCCTGACCAGATAGCGGATTTGAGGGGACATACGCTGGATTTCTTGTTCCGGCAGAGTGCGGAAGGCTTGCTTTGGCGTTTCTTCTTTAGGTGGCTCTGGGAAGAAGAACAGGGCTAGAGGGCGCTTATAAATTTCGTACGCGAGTTTTTCCAACTGAGCATACGAAGGAGATCCTTCGCCGATTTCCCATGATGAAACAGTATTGGCAGTAATGCTTTTTAGCTTAAGCTTGCCAGCCACATCTTCGCAAGACAGACCTGCCCCTTCACGCGCCCATCGGAGGATAGCCGGGTTTACGGGAATTTGTGTAGTCATGTCCTTGCCTCTGTGTCCTTTATTGTATCATTTCTTGAAATACCCCTCCCGCCTGTTATAAAACCCGTCCACATCACCCCACTTGCCAGGCCGCTCCATCAAGCGTACCATAAGGAGTACGCAATTGGAGTTTATGAAAATGAAAGCGATACCGATTATCCAGGCCAGGAAAATGCTCACGTCTTTGCCGGAGGAGTTTGCGAGGGAGCCGCAAACCGGAGCCGTGGCGGTCACTAGAAGGGGCAAGCCGGTTTTGGCGGTTATGTCGTGGGATTTGTACGAGGCGATCAGCGAGACGCTGGAAATAATGGGCGATAAGGAGTTAATGGCCGCCTTGGCTAAAAGCGTGAAGGATATCGAATCCGGCAAAACCCTTAGCTCCGCGCAAGTCGCGCGGTTGGCGAGGTTGTGAAAGAAAAAGTTTGCGAGGTCCAATGGACGCGGACGGCGGCGAAAATGCTGGCCGCTGTGGGCGACAAACGGGCCCGCGCCATCATATTCGAAAAAGCGCAAAGCCTTTGCAAGGAGCCGGAGAGGCAGGGAAAGGCTCTGCTATACGACCTTGCCGGATACCGAAGCCTGCGCGTCGTTGCCCAACGGTATCGCATTATTTATAAAATCGAAGACGCCCATGTCATCGTTTTCGTCGTCGCCGTCGGCATCCGCAAGGACAAAGACAGCAAAGACATTTACGAGCTGGCGCGGAAGATTATAAGAGCGCGTTTATAACCGGGGATGGTGGAGCCTGCCTTCTTTACCCTCCTCGCGCTCAGGCCACAGCGCCCCTGTGGAAGACCGGGATTTTAGATATCTCCTTCCCGTGAGCTTCCTTCTCTGACTGGAGGTCGTAGGCCCCCTGCCAGTTCATCCAGAACTCCGCCGACATGGAAAAATACCGGGCGATTCTCAGCGCCGTATCGGGCTGGATGCTCCGTTTGCCATTGATGATCTCGTTGACCCGCTGGTAGCTTATATCCAGGTCACGCGCAAAACGGGTCTGCGTTATGCCGTTGGGTCGCAGGAATTCCTCCCAAAGCACGGCGCCTGGATGCTCCAGTTTGTGACCAATTTTGACCATGTTCACCTTCTAACCACGATAGTCCGTAATCTCGACCTCATACGCGTTGCCGGCTTTGAATACGAAACAGACGCGGTATCTATCGTTGACCCTGATGCTGTGTTGCCACTTGCGGGAACCCTTCAAGGCTTCAAGCCTGTTGCCGGGCGGAACCCTCAATACATCCCCATCTTCTCCCGTATCCAAATCGCCGTCCATGACCCAAGAATGATAAATATCACCGTCATAACGCCGCCTAATCCCAGCACGGAGCAACCGGTCAACCCCTGGCCGATGTTGCATCCCATCGAGATTATCGCGCCGTAACCCATCAGCAAGCCACCGACGAGATGGCTCAAAAACGCGTTCTTGTTCGGCGGGACGATCCAGTGAAAACTCTTCGTGGATATGGCCGCGATGAACGAGCCTATCAAAACCCCGATCACCGTCGCCACGCCGAAATCAAGGCTCGCCCCCGACGCCGTGGCCATATAGCTGAAAAAATCCGCGTTGGGTTTGGCGAACGTAAGGCTGGTGGGCCTGAACCTGGACGTGATGGTGGAATCCATCGCCAGAAACTCGTCCGCCAGAACCTTGGCATGGGCGGAGCCTGTCACATACCACCCCGCCACAACCAGCAGGCCCACGGCAAGCCCTACAAGCGGCCATTTGGCGCCCCAGAAGTCGTCTTCCTCTCTCGTTATGATGAACCACGCGACAAGGAACAGGCCGAAAAGCCCGACCAGTATCCATGCGTTGACGTAAATAAGGTCTGGTATGGAAGAGGTGGGCAACGTTATCTGCAGTTTGCGGAACACATACTGGTTTGTGTAGGCCAGATGCCCCGCCAACGACGAGGCGGCGGCGAAGTTGAACGCGAACACGCTGACCAGCGCGCCAAGATTTCCCTCCCCCACGCGCACAAGTATCCGCGACGCGCATCCACCGGCATACACCATGCCCAGGCCAAATATGAAACCACCTGTGACGTAACCAAAAATGGGAACCTGCGTGGGAAGATAGATGGACTGCGACGGGTCAAGCTTGCCAGCAAGTTGTAACAACTGCACGCCCGCCATCGCCACGAAAAGCGCCACCATGTACGCCTTGAACTGCAGGAATGAGCCGAATATTTTGATGCTGGTGAAACAGTTCGACATGCAAAAATTGGAACGCTGAACCAGCGCGCCTAACAGAAAACCGATAACAACCCCACCCCACACGAGGCCTGATTGCAATTGAGGAACGATATTTTCTTCCACGAAAGCTTGCCCTCTCTATACGGATTTGGGTTTATATGATACTGGTAAAGAGCTGAACGTTTCAGGAAAAGTGAAGATGGCAGGACAGGCATTTTCAACTTTGGGATTCGGGTTAAACCCAATTCACGGTAAAGCAAAGAGTAGGCCAGCTACGGGAGGGACAGCGCTAAATGAGAGGCTTGATTTAAAAGCCAGCAGTTAAAACGGCTCGGTCATGCCTTGACGCGGATGTGGGATTTGCCGCTGGCTCCTTTAGCCATCTTCTTGCCGTTGGCTATGAAATTTTGGGTGTGTTGTCTAGCTACGCCGGGTTCCTGTGCCATGGTCTTGGCAGGCATCATGTCGGAATTGCCCGCCGCCGGTCTGGCAAGCACGGTCTTCCCCTTCATGCCTCCGATGGAGCCGTAACGCCCGACTCCTACTGCGAATAGCGGCATAACCAAATCTCCATTACGAAATCACCCAGTATCTGTATCGGCGCTTTATCCCTAAACTTGAGTATTCCGCGACTTGTATGATTATAGCTTCTGACCATAATCTATGATACTGTTTAACGAAAATATTTCCGGTTGTTTTATGGCGGAACAAAAAAGGGTCTAAACTTAACGCCAGCCGATTCCGATAGTAAATTACGAAGAGAAACGAATAACACCTGAAAAAGGTAAAGGAAAATGGCTCTAGACAAGATCACGGGTTCAAAACCCCAGGATATCAAGAAGTTAGATGCGGCAGACAAGAAAGCCGCCGCTACCAGCCAGGAGGCTGACAAGAAGCCCCAGGCTCAAGGCGATGTTTCCACGGCTCAAGTGTCTGAAAGAAGCAGGGCGGCCATCAAAGCCTACATGCTGGCCATGGATTCGAGACCCTTCATATCAAGAGTCTCCAAAGTGGCGCAGATCAAGGCACAGGTTATTAGTGGCACCTATCGCCCTTCCAGCGCCTCCGTGGCCGACGCTGTCCTGAAAAACATCGTTACGGGAGTTTGATCCGGGCCGGCAAAACAGCCGTGTCCCGGGATCAAGCCTCTCGACCATATTCCCACTGTAAAAAACCCTGCGGCAATCTTTTGGCCGCGATTCCGAAGTTGAGGCGAGATTGCTTTGCCATCGCTCGCAAATCGTAAGCTTCGCCGGGGTCGCCTGACCCCGGTCTTTTGCTCGTCTGTGGTTCGCTTGACCCCGGAGCCCCGTCTACTATCCGAAAGACGGCGAGTTGCGCAAGGTGTGGCGACAGTTGCCAAAAACGAGAACAGGGAGACCACCAAGGATATAAATTGTCACTTCATGCAAAATATGACGATTTTTTTCGTTATGCGACAAAAATTGACTAAAAATAAGACACTGGCAAGGCCGAGCAAGGACATGCCAATTTTTTGCCGGTATGTTTAACCGTTAAAAATCAAATCAATAGCGTCATTGTCGCTAAAAGCCTTCATTGGTACTTCGCTTGCATGTTCAGATAAAATAAGAAAACTTATTATTTCTAGTGAAGGTTCCGATAAGTTAGGCATTAAGGAACCCACACAAGGAGGCGTGGTCATGGACGGGAAAAGCAATGACAAGGAATTAAAAGCCTTATCTCATGCCATCATGGAAGCCATCACCGGCAATGAGGACGTGATGGCTATGCTAAACGATCTCAAACAGAGAAACGTGGTGGATTCTTCTACGCTTCTTGGGCTGGCTTTGAGAATCGGCGAGATAATCGAAATTTCTGGTATGACGTTCAAACAGGAAGAAATCGAAGAGAAGCAGACACAGCTTGACACCGCAGAAGTGGATGGCGAACTGCAAGTCCCGGCCTACGAGTTGATAGACGGCAGGGAGCTTTCGGTCAAAGAGGTGGCCTTTCAGACATGGTCTGCGGAACGGTTCGATGAACGCGCATGGCTCAAGAAAATGGGGCTGATATATTAGGATTGCGCGGGGTGGGTGGCGTGGCCGCCCACTCCTTGCGCGGCTGTTAGAAAAACGCCGATAAGGAACGAAAGACTTACGAAAAACCGGCTGGACGCTCTCATGCTTGAAGACCGATAACTAAGGTCCCCCCCTCACTTATTCGAGTCCCCCCAAAGCATGAGGGCGCCCAGCCCTTTTTTATTTCCACTCCACATTGCCGATGAAAACGGCAAGGTCCCTGTCGTCTGCGCTTACGCCGGCCCGTTTTGGGTTCAACGAATAGTCCGCTTCAAACCAGAAAGTCTCATTGGAACCGATGGGTTTCTGTGTGCGGACCGTTATCTCTTTCCATCGGCGGTCGGGGAAGGCGATCTCCTGTCGTTGTCCACACGCCATCACCCGGACTTTCTGGGGTTTTTTATCGAGTCCCGGTAGCAACGCCACCAGCCGTATCACGGCGATTTTTCCATTCACGCGCACGGTCATCACCGCCCGCCGGGAGGCCCAGCGTCCATCAATTCCCCCTTCAACCCTCTCATAGTTGTAAAATCCGGAGGAGAACCCATCCGCCACCTGCCTGCCATTGATGAGCCATAACTGATACCCAAGGGCCATCATCCCCATCAACGCAAAAGCCGTAAGCGTCTTTTTCCCGGGCCGGATGTCTGGAAGCGACGGCGCCGACCAAGCCGTCAACAGACCCACGAACACCCAGAAAAACATCCCGGTGGAGCGGACATAGAATAGGCTGTTGACGAAGCCTAGCCATAGCCACACAGTAAGCGATATGGCCGGAACCGCCATTAACGCCTTTTTTTCCGGCGATGTCTCTTTCTTGAAAGCTCTTACGGCGACAGTGACGCAAAGCGCAAGAAAAAGGCCCCATGCGGCCACCCCAAACAGTCCCTGCTCGGCCACGATCTGGAAATATTGGGAGTGGGCGTTTATGGGGCGGAACCCGACCTGTGCGGGTTTAAACTCGTCGTATAACGAAAAAAAACTTCCCAACCCGCTTCCCAGCGCGGGGGAGGCGGCCATCATCCGCAAGGAAGCCCAGCCGAATGTCAGTCTTGGATCCGAAAGGATTTTGCCCGGGCTTAAACGTTGGAGAACATCTTGCCGCGATAGGAAGAAAACTCCGGCGCCCACCACCACGAGGATGCCCGCAAGGCCGATAACCCATCGCGGAAGCGGCCCTTTCCCTCTCGCAGGCCCAATGTACGCTGGAACCGCCATCGCCAAAGTTATGCCGAGCGATATCAATCCCGCCCTCTGGCCCGCCTGAAGCGCGACAAAGGCCATCAGCGCCAGCGCGGCGGAATACAACGCTCCATGAAACCATCGTCCTCCCTCCCTGGTCGCAAAGTAAAGGGTCAGGGGTATTGTCAGGGAGAGATAGTGGACGAGGTACTGCTCGTTATAAGCGAAGGCTGTGACAGCGCCGTTGTGTTTGCCCACCATCGAAAGGCTTAGGTAATGCCACCTGTCCGGATATTGCGGGACAAGATTGTAAAACATGAAAAGCCCTGCCAAGCACACCCCTGTAGCCATGATGACAAGGGACAGGAAAATCTTTTTTATATCTTTATCATCCACCCGCGTGAAGTGGTTGTGGGTCACGATGAAAAGGCAAGCCCCGCTGGCTGTGTTCGTCAATACCCTCAAATAGTCAAAAAGAGGGTCATGATCCCACATGACCAACAGCGCGAGCGTCTCCCGCCATGAATAGGCCCAAAGGTTATACAGCGATTCCTTTGCGTTCAAAGGCAGGCCGATGACTGAGACAGCCACCAGTAAAATAACGGGCCATTTTAAGGGAAATTTGTATTTCCATCGGCTCGTCACGGCCCATACGGCGCAAATCAGGATCAGGCCGTAAATAAAAATATCCAGCAACCAAAAGCAAGGCCAGCCCGGCTCTCCCAGGAAAAACGGAACGACAAGAAGAATGAACGTAACGCCGTTTGTCGGCTGAAAGATGGTGACGGCGAAAAAAACCAGGCATAAAGCCGCCGCAGACAGCGTTTCATTTATCCCAAGGAAGGCGGGAATAACGAGAACGGAGGCGATAGCCAAAGCCAGGATTAAGGGGTTGACGACGCGGCTCTGCGGCATTTTTTACGAATCATCCTCTGTTAAAACTCTTTTTGGAAGACTTTACCGCGCCCCGTTTTGGTGACAAGTTTAGCGCCAAACGGCGCGATGGCGCATGAAAATGGGGAATTCCCCCGCTGTCCCTGCGGCTTGCCAGGGGGACGCTGGCGGCGGTTTTTCAACGATCCGCTAATGCTTATAGAGATGTTTTTCAATAATAACCTTGACCACTTCTTCAGCCATCATTTCCGCCCCTATTTCTTTCGGATGGGCGTCGCCTTCATTCAACCATAAAGTTTCTTTTTGGGACGCTTTGCCAGTGGATTTTAGATACGCCTCGATTGTGGGGGTCATGTCTATGGGGTTAAGGCCGTATTGCTTCCCTGCCTGTTTTATAAAATCATTAATGTTCTCGCTGGTTCCCGGGATTTGTTCGTAACTTGCGGGATCGTTTAAAACAAGGGAGCTGGGATAATATAACAAAATGCCTTTCGCCCCGTCCTCCCGCAACATCTCCGCCCAGTCTCGCAAAGAGGCGGCGACGCTATCTTTTCCCGCCATCTTTGCATAGTATCGCTCTATTTCTTCCAGCCACTGGCGCCGTTTTTCCTTTTCGCCGCCAGTCAGTCGCTTCATTCGCTCCCAGGTGTTCCTGTTAACGATGTCTTCCTCTTCGCTTGATGAATCGCTTACATAGGGAATAATGAATCGCCGGAGCTGTTCGACGATATAACTTTTTTTCAACGAAAAAGGCCTCACCGGCTCCACCATGGAACTGGGAAACCCGAAGTCGTTGCCGACAAGGAGCAGGACAACTATGTCCGGCTTAAACTTCCTTCCCAGCTTTTGATACACTTTCACTTCGGTATACGTGTTATAGCTGGGAACGGAAGTGTTCAGCGTCTCGGTATTTACGCCAAGCTTGTCATGAATTTCCCGCGCCAGAACCGGCATGACGGAATCTTCATACTTCAGGCCCCACCCGAACAGCACGGAGTCGCCAAGCCCGAGTATGCGAAGCGTGTTCGCTGGTTTTTCCACAGGGACTTCGTCTCCACGCATTCCAAATGAGTTTGTTTTCAGGGGATGCCCGGCAAAAAACCCCCTGAGATTTGGCTTTAAAACATATGCCAAGTCAGGGTCGGCGCTTATATCGATCATCGTCGCTGGAGTGTAGCCCGCCCCTTCAGGATTTTCGTTTTTCTCATCGGGGCTTGTGGCGCGAATGATTCTGTGCTCTGGTTTAATGTTGAGGTAAAAGCGGAATATAGCCTCGCATATTATAAACGAAACAAGGATCGTTGTAGTCAAAAGCGTCATATTTACGATGGAATTCTTAAATGATCCTTCAGCCGAAAGAAAAATACCCAGCGACAATATCAAGAGGCAAAAAACGATGGCGGCGTGATTGCGTTTTGATAGAAGTGAGAATAACGATTTGGCGGGGTTGTATTTATAATCATAAACGCTCAGCGAAGCGAAGGCGGCCCAAGACCCTTTAACGCCTGTTATCGTAAGCCGGTTTTTCTCGGATGTTATTTCCACCGGTATTTCAAATGTTAAAACGCCGTTTACAATTCCGTATGGCGGCGGCGCGCCTTTGCCGGGTTTCATCTGATGGTCGTACGGTTGGCCATCATTCAGTTTTATGCCAAGCAAAGGAGGTTGCGATTCATGGCAATCGTAAAATTCCAGCTTTAACTTGTATTTCCCCCGGGCCGCTTTAAAAAGAAGTGTGATTGTGTGTTGCCTTGAACCTCCCCAGGCGTCAAGCGGGCCTGGAATATTTAGTGGAAGCAATTCATCCTGCAGGTTAATTATGGGATCGGTGGGGCCTCTTTCCCATATGCCATCCAACTTACCCGATACGCCAGATGCGAGAGACTTGGCGACATTTCGCGGTTCGTATCCCAGCGTTATTACATAACCTATGGCCAAAACGGTGATTGCAAACGCGAGCAACGCATGAAGCGGCTTGTCGCTAAATAACCGGGTCATAAACAGGTCTTTGGCGGTTTTGCATGAGCATTCATATCACATATTCCGGGCGTCCCGTTCCTGCGGCTTGCCAACGGGAGGCTAGCGGTACAATAAAAGGAAAGGCGGTTTACGAACCACCCCTACGGCGACGGCTCTTTGCCTGGCCTCCACTTGCGCGCAAGTTTCCTGGCTTCCTTAATTTGCGCTGGAGTCATTTTGTCCGCCATTTGATCGCGTAGCGCCAGGGCCAAGCCTTTGGCGTCGTGATCCGTAGCGCGTGCGGCGGAAATCGCCGACCATTTATGGGCTTCGATGTAATCTTGCTCTATGCCCTGCCCAAAGCTGTACATGAGAGCCAGGTTGTACTGGGCGCCGGAATGACCCTGCCCGGCGGACTTCTTGTACCACTTCACGGCTTCGGCGTAATCCTGCGGGGCGCCTCTCCCGCTGTCGAGCATGAGGCCGACGTTGTACTGCGCCTCCGCATGGCCCTGCCCGGCGGCTTTTGTGTACCAGTTAAGGGCCTCGGCGTAATCCTGCGTCGCGCCGTGACCGTTGTCGTACATAAAGGCCAGCCCATACTGCGCGTCGGCGTGTCCCTGCTCGGCGGCCTGCCGAAGCCACTTCATGGCGATGGCGTTGTCCTGAGCCACGCCTTTGCCTTCGTAGTACATGGAGCCAAGCGCTCTCTGGGCGTTTGCGTCCCCTTGCTCCGCCAGAGGGCTTAACAGTTTGAGCGAGGTTTTATAGTCGCCGCGCTTGAACGCCTTCATCCCTGCATTAAGTTGGTCCGCGATGGCGGGCATGGTGGGACACAATCCGATCATCAGCAGAAGGGCCGTAAGACGCAATAATTTCATTGCAAGGAACTCCGTCGCTTTATATCAAATCAAAAAAAGCCATCGCCTATTGACGACAGTCACATGTAAATGATGCCGCTTTTCGGGGGCGATTGTCCAGACATTCCCCTTATCCGCGATAAACCTCTTGATCGGCAGAGGCGTAGACAGGGACTTTGCGAGCCTTAATGATTTGACCCACCCCGACCCTCCATTTATAATCCACAAATGGAAGCTTCTGCGATGGCCAAAGACAAAACCGGGCGGGACAAAGGGATCGTATCAGCCATCGTTAACGGCGATCAGGAGGCGTGGCGTGGTTTTGTGGACGCTCACACCGACTGGGTTTTGTACAAATCCCGCGAATGGTGCACGGGCCACTGCGGGTATCCTGCTGGCGAGAGGTTGTGCGGACTTCTTGGCCTTTCACTGCAAAGGGAGGGTAAAACCCCAGCGTCCACCCTGCCCGAATGCGACGATGGGCTGGACACATACATCTGGATTTTCGAACAGCTCCAGAAGAAAATAAAAAAATACACCGGCAAGAACGGGTGCCTTTTGTCAACGTATGTATGGACGATACTCAACTCCCGCGAGTTCCACATAGACTGGCTCCGGTGGAAGTTTGGAAGGGCGTTTTAGCAAGTGTTGAAAAGTTCGCTGTTAGTGTCACCCTGAACGAAGTGAAGGGTAGATGATGTTTAATTTTATTGAGATTCTTCACTGCGTTCAGAATGACAAACGCTTCCCTGCGGTCATTTTTGCCGCTTCCCCGTGGTCGCCTGACCACGGCTCCTTCGGCTCTGCTGGGTGTTCTTCACCCCGCAGTCATGAACGGATAGTTGACGGAGCGCCGGGGTCAAGAAGACCACCGGCGAGCAAAAGACCGGGGTCGGGCGACCCCGGCGAAGCAGGAAATTAAAATGCCAATTTCCATGCTCAGCCCTTCTGCTGTAAAACGGCTTCCATCCGCCATCCGCGCCTTGTCTGAAAAGGCGAGGTTGGCGTTCGTTTTTTTACGGATGAGGAAAACACCCAGTTTCATCGCAAAGGAACTGAAAATATCCCAGGCCGAGTCGGAATCGTTGGTAAAAGAGGTGCAGGAGGCTTTGTTTAAGAGCGGGTCGGCTGACCTTATCTGCGATCCTGTCTTCTTCCCGATAGGCGTCTCGCCTGACGGTTTTGCTGGACCAGGTATGGATATCCCCGGCAAAACGATGGATATCGCCGAACAGGTGGAGTTGAAAAGGTTCCTCGACGCTATGCGTAAAGCCCTGGAATCAGCGCCCAAGGAGGAACGCAGGCTTTTGACCCTTTGGTTTAATAGAGACCTGCGGGCCAAGGATATTCTTAGCTTTTACAAAAACTTGGGAGTTCTGATGATGGTTGGCAAGCCCATCGCGGACACTTCGGAGCAGGACGTTTTTTACGCCATCGAAAAAAGTGTGCGGAATCTGCTCAAGTCCGTCCGTTCAAATATCAAAGGAGGCGGAATGGATATCACGGTTTCCACGCTTAGGGCGATACTTGACGAGATGGGGGCGTAAACGATGAACGCGCAAGAACCTGAACCGGCGTGTCTTGCGATGGCGGACGCTATCGCCTTCGCCGGCAAAGCGCTTGACGACGACAGGGTTACGCAGGTCTCCTCCCACTTGGCCGCCTGCGAGAAGTGCCGGGGGCTTATCACGGCCATGCAGACGTTAAGGTCGGCTGGCTCCTCGCTGGTTTCCGGGACGCCTGCGGACGCTATGGCTTCGGATGAAATCGCCGCCGCCTGTGTCCCCACCGAAACGATGGGTGACTATCTTGGCGGACGACTGCCGGAGGATGAACGGCTTGCATACTCCGCTCATGTGGCGGAATGCGGCCAGTGTTTCGACCGCGCCGCGAGCTTCACGGTGTCCAGCGCGCAGATGGCGCGCGGAATGATGGAGATGGAGACGACGCCCCAAAGGTTCCGCGATGCAGTGGCCCCGCATGACGCGCTGGCTCCTTCTATATTTGCGGCTGTGCGGGATATCCTGCGCCGGGTTGTATCCTCGCCGGTTCCCGCCTACGCATTCGCGGCGGTGGTTTTATTTGTCCTGATAACGGGCAAGATGGGCGGGAGAGGGGGTTTTGTCGTCCCGCTCGAATCGGACAAGTCTTATTCCATCTACGAAAAACCGGAGACCGGCGGCCCCGCGTTCGGTTTTTCCGACGCAGGCCGCAAAGTCGGCGAGACCGGCGCGGGTTTGACAGTGGAGCGGATTGTCAAAGACGGGCGTGTGGAGTTCCGCTGGAACGCTGTGAAAGACGCGGCGGACTACAGCCTGATGATAATGGAGATATCCCCACGTGGCCCAAAGGAGGTCTTCGACACAAAAACTCCAGACACATCCGCGAAGGTGGACGCCGCATTATTCGTCAAGAACAAGGCGTACCGCTGGAGAGTCACCGCGACAGGCGAGAACGGGCATGTGTTTGTGGCTGTTGGGCAGTTCGCTTTGGTGGATAGTTAGCCGTCCCCGAAAAATCCTAAAATCCTCAAAATACCCGAATAAATCAACGCCTATTTCAGGTTATGGGCATCTTGAGTAGTGGGCGCCTCTCGCCAAGCCCAGGGTAAACTCCGCGAAGAATCTTGTAGCGGCTTTTAGAATCCGGGTTAAATGTTTATCTCACGCACTCGGCGACATGTTCCCCATTCCCCACCATTGATCCAGGCAAAACAACACAGTTCATAAGCCGTGCGCCCTCTCCAATCGCCGCCCCTTCGTAAATCGCGACATTGGGGCCGAGGTGACATCGCTCGCCGATCATCGCGCCTTCTTCGATGTAAACCGGCGACGTGATTATCGCCGATGCTGGGACTTTCGCATCCACGACTGATTCCCGCATTTCCCGCAACGCATCCATCACGGTGGTGTGATAATCGGCGGTGGTTCCGACATCCCGCCACGGCGTGTCCGTCACAACCCCGTAAAGCCCGCCCCCTTTTGTGACGAGTGGTTTATAAACCTCTCCGGATATGTCCACGGCGCGATTTGCCGGGATAAGGTCGAATATCGTGGGCGACATCACAGACGCGCCGGTGAACATCAACGCCTGCCCGTTCTTTGCGTGAGCCGGACTGCGCGCGTCCAGGAACCATGTGACCTCGCCGCGTCCATCCACTTTAAGGACGCCGTAACGGGCCGGGTCGGGATTCGCCCGCAGGGCCAGCGTCGCCACGGCGCCGTTCTTTTTGTGTGCGGCGACAAGCTCGTCCCACGGCGGTTCCATGACGATGTCGGAGTTGATGACGATGAAGTCATCGCCACGCAACCAGCGCTCGGCGTTTTTAATCCCCCCGGCTGTCCCTAGTATTTTGTCCTCCCGCGTGACTATAATTTCCACGCCATAATCGCGGGAATTGATATACTCTTCTATTTTTTCCGGGAGGTGGTGGGTGTTGACGACCACTTTTCCGGGCCGGGCTTTGAGAACGGACTGGATGGCGATCTGGAGCAGTGTCCCGCCAAGGACCGGGAAAAGCGGTTTGGGCAGGCGCAACGTATGTGGGAGAAGCCGCTTGCCGAATCCGGCCGCGAGTATCATCGCATTCATGCCAGGCGCCCCAGGTGGTGTATGTTTATCATTGGACAAGTTTAACCGGATGGTGTCATGGGTTTCAATTGCGGCATAGTGGGACTGCCAAATGTTGGCAAGTCTACGATCTTTAACGCGCTGACTGCGGCGGGCGCGGCGGCGGCCAATTTCCCGTTCTGCACTATCGAGCCTAACGTGGGTATCGTACCCGTTCCAGACCCGCGAATGGCGCGGTTGGCGCAGATTTCGGGGTCGGAAAAAATCCTCCCCACGGCTCTGGAGGTGGTGGACATCGCAGGGCTTGTGGCAGGCGCAAGCAAGGGCGAAGGGCTTGGAAATAAATTTTTGGGCCACATCCGCCAGGTGGACGCAATCGCGCAGGTTGTGCGCTGTTTCGAGGACGAGAACATAGCCCACGTCGCGGGCAAGGTGGACCCGATAGCGGATATCGAGGTGATACGCACGGAGCTTCTGCTGTGCGATCTGGAGACGCTGGACAAGCGCATCGTCGCCGTGGAGAAGGGGAAAAAGACCGGCGACAAAAAATCGCTGGAGCTACTGCCCAAATATAAAGACCTGCGCGACAAAATGGATGCAGGCGTCCTTGCGCGCATGGTCATCGAAGAAGGCGAGGCGGAGCTTTACCGCGACCTGTTCCTCATCACGGCCAAGCCACTGCTGTTTGTCGTCAACGTCTCCGAAGAAGACATGAAAAAAGAGACGCCACTGCTTGCCGAAATCCAGAAGGCGGCGGTTCGGGATGGCGCCAAAGTGGTGACGATTTGCGGAAAGATAGAGGCCGAGCTTGCGGAACTATCCGCCGAAGACCGCGTCTCGTTCCTCGCCGACCTGGGCCTTACGGAAACCGGGCTGGAACGGTTCATCCGCGAAGGTTACGGCTTGCTCGACCTGATAACGTATTTCACCACCGGCCCCAAAGAGACCCGCGCCTGGACGATACGACGAGGCACAAAAGCCCCACAGGCCGCAGGCGTGATACACACAGATTTCGAGCGTGGCTTCATCAAGGCCGAGGTAATGGCATACGACGACCTGGACAGGCTCGGCTCCGAACAGGCGGTCAAGGAGAAGGGGTTATTGCGCGTTGAGGGGAAGGACTACGTTTTCAAAGACGGCGACGTGGCGCATTTCCGGTTCAACGTGTGATGGCGCGCCGGTAGGGGAGGCTCCTGATTTTGGCCCCCTGACAAGGGGGCGGCGAACGATAGTGAGCGGGGGTTTCCTAAATCCCAACCCCCCGGCCTTCGGCCACCCCCCTTATCAGGGGGGCTTGGGCGCCGCCCTCTCCCGCAAAGGGCAAGGGTAGGAACGGACGGCCACATAGGGCCGCCTCTTGTATAGACCGGGGACAAGAGTAATTAAACCCCCTCGGCGCAGAGCGCCACTCCCCCTTTGTAAGGGGGAGAAAAATCAGGAATGCGTACAAAATGAACCCTGAATCGAAAATAACCATCCGACTCGCCCTGCCTGCCGACATCGAGGCGATTCACAGGATTGACCACGTCTGCTTTTCATATCTGGTGGCCTACAACGTGAACACGTTTCTGTTTTACCTGCATGACCGGTCGTCGGAAACATGGGTGGCTGATAGCGCAGACGTCGTCGTCGGGTTCACAATTTTCGAGATGGAATCACGGAGCCGCGCCCATTTCATCACCCTCGACGTGCTTCCGGAACATCGTGGAAAACGTATCGGCTCTGCGTTGATGGATCACGCGCATGAGCGGGCGATGGCGCGTGGCGCGTCGGTGATGGTTCTGCAGGTGGCGGTGGCAAATCAGGTTGCGATGGATTTTTATGAACGGCGCGGATACGCCAAGATACGCATGTTTAAAAAATATTACGAAGACAATACGGATGCGTGGGAGATGAAGATGGATTTGCGGAAAACCTGACAGGGCGCGTTTGTCATTCTGGCCGTTCGTCCTTCGGCAAGCTTTGGATGCTCCGGGTAAACTCTGCGAAGAATCCTCATGCAGGCCCGCTTGGGGGCGCAAGGAATTCCCTGACGGTTTCGGATATCCGCTCAACAAAAATGGCCTTCGAGAACCTCTCGGCGTTTTTCCTGAGAGCGGCGGTTTGAAAAACGCTTCGTTCCGCCTCGAACCGGCGCACCGCTTCGATCAACCCTTCCACCGTCTGCTGTTCGAAAAACACTCCGGTGGGATTTGCGGCGCCCAACGGGATTACGGTCTCCGTCGCGCCGCCTTTGCCGTAGGCTATCACCGGCGTCCCGCACGCCATCGCCTCCACCGGCACGATCCCGAAATCCTCCTCGCCGGGGAAAATGAGCGCAGACGATTTCCTGTAAAGCTCGCGCAACCTCTCCCTCGACGCGCCGCTCTCGAAGGTTATGGAAGGCCCGGCGGCGGCTCGCAGTCTTTCGTCGTCCTCGCCCCCGCCAACGATGTGAAGCGGCTTTCCCATAGCGTTGAACGCTCCTACCGCGATATCCACCCGTTTGTAAGGCGCGAAAGCGGATACGACGAGATACCCTTCTTTTGCGCCATCATCGCCGGGCGTGTAGAAATCCACATCCACAGGCGGGTAAATAACGTCTGCGACCCTGTCGTAATGGCGGTCTATCCTCTCGCGCACATGGTTGGATATGCCGATGAAACGGTCAACCCGCGATGACGTTCGCACGTCCCACCGCCGCAAATACGGCATCACGGCGCCGATCGCCCAAAGCGTGGCGGGAGAAAACCGCCGACGGTTGAAATAATCGCCATACATGTCCCAGGCGTACCGCATGGGCGTGAAACAGTAGCAAAGATGCGGCGCGCCGCCCGGGTGTATGCCTTTGGCCACGCAATGGCTGGACGACAACACAAGGTCGTACCCTTCCAGCCGGAACAACCCTATGGCCGCCGGCATCAAGGGCAAAAACCAACGGTATCTTTTTTCAATACCGGGGATATGCTGGAGGAACGAGGTGTGGACAGTCCTGCCTTCGATGGTTTTGGATACGGAGCCTTTGACATGGACGAGCGTGTACAAATCCGCCTGCGGGAACATCTCGCAAAAAATCTCCAGCACGTTCTCGCCCCCGCGCAGACCGGTCAGCCAGTCGTGGACAAGCGCGACCTTCATACGCAACCCTCGTAAACTTCCAGCGTCATCTTCGCTGTCCGCTCCCACGAATATGCGCGGACGCGCTCGTGCCCTTTGGCGATGTAACCGGCGCGGTATGCCGGGTCATTTTTAAGGCGCGTGAGAGCTTCGGCCATGGAACGGTAATCGAGCGGGTCGGCCATTACGGCGCAGTCGCCCAATATCTCCGGCATGCACGAAACGTTGGACGCCACCACCGGGGTCCCGCACGCCATCGCCTCCAGAGGGGGCAGGCCGAACCCCTCGTGAAACGACGGGAACAAGAGCGCCGACGCGCCGGAGTATAGCGCCGCCATATCCGCCTTTTCCATGTTCCGCCCTATGAAGCGCGCTCTTCCTTCAATTCCCGCGAACAGTTTCTTGCCATCGTCCCCCACCCGGCCCGCAACCACAAAAAAAGAATCGTCCCCCATAAGGCGCAGGGCCTGCGCGACGGCTTTGAGGTTTTTGTGCGGCCTGTCCGACCCGACGAAAAGGTAATAGCCGGGCGTTATCCCGTACTTGGCCGCCATTTTTGCAATGGCGTTGTCCGAAGCTTTTGCGAAGCCGTCCCCGCCACCGTTTGGTATCACGCGGACTTTGTCCGCAGGCGCGCGGAAAAGGCCGATCAGGTTGCGCTTCGTATAATCCGACACGGTTATCACGCCACGCGCCCGCGCCACCGCCGAGCGTATCATGAACCTGGCGTATTCGCGGGCAAACAGGCCGAAAGCCGGGTCTATAAGATGTATCACGTCATGCACAGTGACAACGGATGGGACCTTCATGAAAAACGGCAGAACGTAATGCGGCGCGTGAAAGATGTCCAGGCCCAGCCTGGTCGCTTTAGACGGGAGTGAGAAATGTTCGCCGATGGAATATTTGCCGGAAGGCTCGATGATTTTTGTGACACGGCCTTTGGGGTAGTCGGATTTGTCCACGTCCGCCGGGTCGAAGAAGAGGACGTACTCGTTGCGCGAATCAACCCGTAGAAGGTTTTCCACAAGGCTTGCGATGTAACGGCCAATGCCGGTGTCGTTTATTTTGCGGGCGTCTAGTCCGATGCGCATTAAAAAAGCCGATAATTTTTCATTAATATCAGTTGTCCCATAGAGGGCGCCATGCGCCGACGGGACGGACTGCGCTTAAAACAGCAAGCCGTAAGTTTACTCTCAACGGCCCGGTAAAAGCCATATTGCGCCGTGGGGAGAAGAACCCGCGCTTCCCCCCGCCAACGTTTAAAGCGCGATTCCGAAGTTGCGACGAGATTGCTTTGCCATCGCTCGCAAATCGTAAGCTTCGCCGGGGTCGCCTGATTCCTCCCGATTGGTTGCCCTTTTGGCGATAACTTAAGACCCCAAAAAGAGTTATGGCAGGACAGGCATTTTTAACTTCGGGATTCGGGTTAAACCCCTCCGGCGCGGAGACGCGCCATCCTCTCCTTGGTAACGGGAGGAAAAAACCCCCGTCAGCCCCGCAACTCCGCGATGATCTTCCGATAGTCGGCGCTCTTGAATATGGCCGACCCGGCCACCAGCGCGTTAACGCCGGACTCCACCACCTGCGCGGAGTTTGAGGGTTTGACCCCACCATCCATCTCGATGTCTATCGAAAGGCCAAGCCCGTCTATCATCGCCTTGACGCTTCTGGCTTTTGCCAGCGAGTTCTGGATGAACACCTGCCCGCCGAAACCAGGATTGACCGACATCAGCAGAACCATGTCCACATCCGGCAGTATGTGGTCGAGCACAGAAACGCTTGTCGCAGGGTTCAGCGAGACGCCGGCCTTTTTGCCAAGCTCTTTTATCGCCATGATGGCGCTGTGAAGATGAATGGTGGCCTCGGCGTGGACTGTGATTATGTCCGCACCGGCGGAGGCGAAGTCGCCGATGTACCTGTCGGCGTTTTCTATCATCAGGTGCACGTCCAGCGGCAGTGACGTGTATTTTTTCAAACCCTCGACGACAAGCGGGCCGATGGTTATGTTGGGCACGAAATGGCCGTCCATCACGTCCACATGTATCCAGTCGGCTCCGGCCGCCTCCACTGCGCGCACTTCTTCCCCCAGCCGTCCGAAATCGGCGGAGAGGATTGACGGGGCGATTATCGTCTTACGGGTTTTCATTTCACTTGCTCCCACAGCCATATCAAGGCTTCTTTCACGGCGCGCTCCTGATTCATGTTCCGGTCAAGGCCAAACTCAAACTTTTTCGTCTCCACAGCGTCTTTGACGCATATACCGATGTAAACCAGCCCCACCGGTTTTTCTTTCGTCCCTCCGCCTGGCCCGGCTATGCCGGTGATGGAGACGCCGATGTCCGCGCCGGAGGTCTTGCATATCCCCTCGGCCATCTCCCCTGCGGTCTGGGCGGAGACAGCGCCGTATTTTAACAGGGTTTTGGGATTGACTCCCAGCCGTTTAATCTTTGACTGGTTGCCATACGTCACCGCGCCTTCCAGAAAATAAACCGACGCGCCGGGGGCGGACGTTATTCTCGCCGCGAATCGCCCCCCCGTGCAACTTTCAGCGCTGGCCAGCGTAAGCCCCTTTTTGACGAGTCTCGCCCCGATAGCCCCTTCCAGCGTCGTTTTATCGAAACCGAAACAATACGGCCCTGCGACCTTCATCAGTTTTTTAACGGCTTTGCCAACGCTTCCGGCGGCCTTTTTCCCGGTCGCGGTGATCCGCAGGTCAACCTGCCCCGGCGAGGGGAGATAAGCCAGTTCCACCTCATCCGGCACGCCGCCATTCGCCTCTATCATCTCGTAAAGGCGCGACTCGCCTATTCCCGCCGTGCGGATGACGGCCCGTTTCATCGAAAATTTCGGGAGCCGTTTCTTGAGTATTGGGACGACCTGCGTCTCCATCAGGAACCGCATCTCGTACGGCACGCCCGGCATGGCGAACAAAAGGCAGGTCCCGGTATCGAAAAAAAGAAGAGGCGCCGTGCCACGTTTGTTGACGATGGCCTTGCATGTTTGCGGCACGTCCGCCTGTGTTTCGTTGACCGCTGGCATGGGGCGGTTGATATGCCGGAAAAACTTCCGCACGGCCTTGAGTGTTTTATTGTCGCGGACAAGCCCCGTCTTGAACGCCTTGCAGAGCGCCGTCTTGGTCACATCGTCGTGAGTAGGCCCCAACCCGCCAGTTATCAGGACGACGCGGTATGCCTTCACAGCCTTGCGTATCTCGCCCGCCAGCGTTATCACGTCATCGCGCAGTGTAAGGACGCGATCCGGCGTAAGCCCCACTTCCTCCAACTCGACGGCCATATAAGCCGCATTGGTGTTTAGCGTGTGGCCGGATGTCACCTCGTTACCGACTGTGATGATGATGGTCTTCATGGCTTTCCCCGGCTTATGTGAACGGGGCCAGCAGAAGCCCAAACGCCTCCTCCGGCTCCAACAGCGGATCGTCTTCGATAATACGCGCAACGCCGTAACCCGCCTTTGCCGCGTACCCAAGGAGAAGCTGGCGTTCCGTTTCGCCCATCAGCGTAAAATTTCCCAGAAGATGGATCATCACCTTGGCTTGCCGCTCCACTGGCCTGATGGCTGTGGAGGCGAACAGCTTGTCCCACCCCGCTTCAAACACATCAAGCTCCCCGCGCAGTGACGACCATGCGCGCGCTCCACCTTCATTCAGGAATATCTGAACATACACAAGCTCCATGAGTGTAATTGTAACCTGTGGAGGCGTGATAGGGAACGGTGTATAGGCATACCCTCTCGCCCCGCTTATGCAGGAGAGAGCCTGCCTGAGCCTGCCGAAAGGGAGGGAAAAAGTACTCGTGTCCGTCCAATGTTACGCCACGACTGCGTTCAGATACCAATTCGCGGAGCCTCTGAATAATCCGGGATAGCTACTCCACCCGTCGCTTCACCCCGACTCCTGTTCCCTTAACAATAAAAAAACCCGCCACGGCGATTTTACTCGCCATGGCGGGCTGTGCGCGCTACAACCTACTGAAACTTACTGCGGTTCGAGGACATTCCTCATTATCTCCGAACTCCACGCCGCAGGCAAACCAGGATAAACACTGGTGAAACCCCCTCCGATGATTGTCCTGCCGTCCATCGTCCACACATAG